>Ga0265293_10012885_pt1 | contig 10980 bp, 6 predicted proteins | sample Munlanlewell138R_FD_192505 | JGI IMG/M metagenome (GOLD analysis project Ga0265293, IMG submission 192505) | Leachate microbial communities from a municipal landfill in Southern Ontario, Canada - Leachate well 138R | ecosystem: Engineered > Solid waste > Landfill > Unclassified | place: Canada... | reverse complement strand
AAACTAAAAATTTTGAAAGAAAAATATCTGAATACACTGGTGCAAAATCTACTCTTTGCTTAAATTCTGCTACTGCTGGTTTAGAACTTATGCTTAGATGGTTTGGAGTAGGACCAGGCGATGAAGTTATTGTTCCAGCTTATACTTATTGTGCTTCGGCAAATGTTATTGTGCATTGTGGGGCTATTCCAGTTTTGATTGATGTTGATGCGAAAACTTTTAATTTAAACATTTCTCAGCTTAAAAAACTTGTAAATAAAAGAACAAAAGTTATTATGCCTGTTGATATTGCTGGTTTACCTTGTAATTATGACGAAATTAATAATTTTGTAAACTCTCCTGTTGTAAAATCCTTTTTTAAAGCTAATAACGATATCCAAAAAGCTTTAGGAAGAATTTTGGTTTTATCAGATGCCGCCCACTCTTTTGGTGCTGAGTATAAAGGAAAAAAAACAGGTTCTTTATGTGATATTTCAGTTTTTTCTTTTCATGCAGTGAAAAATCTTACAACTGCTGAAGGTGGAGCAGTAGCTTTAAATCTGCCTAAACCTTTTGATAATGAAGAATTGTATAAGTTTCTTTGTGTTTTGAGTTTGCACGGACAAAATAAGGATGCCTTAGCAAAAACTAAAGGCAATTGGCGTTATGATGTGATTACTGCAGGATATAAAGCAAATATGACTGATATTCAGGCTTCTATAGGTTTGGTTGAACTTGAAAGATATGATTCTGAAACTTTGCCAAGACGAAAACAAATTTTTGATTTATATACAAAAAGTTTTAGTAATGATGTGAATTTTACTGTTCCATTTTATGAAGACGAAATTTATAAATCTTCTTATCATGTTTATTTATTGAGAATTAATAATATTGACGAAGCACAACGTGATGCTATTATTCAGGAGATTTATGATAATGGAGTGTCTGTAAACGTTCATTTTCAGCCTTTACCTTTACTTTCTTTTTATAAAGAATTAAAATATAAAATGCAAGATTATCCACAATCTTACGAAAATTATAAATGCGAAATTTCTTTACCTGTTTATTATGATTTAAGTGATGAACAAGTTGAGAAAGTTGTTGAAGTAGTAAAAAATTCCGTTTTAAAAATTATTGCAAAATAAACATGAAAAGAGTTTTTGATCTGTTTTTTTCATTTTTCGGCTTAATGTTTTTATTTCCTTTTTTGCTGATAATAAGCTTATTAATAATGCTTGATTCAAAAGGTGGAGTTTTTTATCGTCAGTTAAGAGTAGGCAAGGGAGGAAAAGATTTTTATATTTTTAAATTTCGCACAATGAAACCAAATTCCGATAAGCAAGGTTTGCTTACTGTTGGCGATAGAGATAATAGAATAACTAAAATTGGAGTTTTTTTAAGAAAATATAAAATTGATGAATTTCCTCAACTTATAAATGCTTTTATTGGTGATATGTCTATTGTTGGACCACGACCTGAAGTTAGAAAATATGTTGATTTATACAATGATGAGCAAAAGCAGGTTTTAAATCTTAGACCTGGAATTACAGATTATGCTTCCATTGAATTTAGCAGAGAAAATGAATTATTAGCAAAGTCAGAAAATCCAGAAAAAACTTATATAGAGGAAATTATGCCAACAAAATTGCAATTAAATTTGAAATATATTAACGAAGCTTGTTTGCAAACTGATTTAAAAATTATTTTTAAGACTTTAAAGAAGATATTGTGTTAAAGTCTTATAATTTGTTAATTCAATTTATTTGATGTAAAAAATATTTAGGCTAAAGCCGTTGATAGAATGAGATTTATATATCCGCCAAATAAATCTGGCGGGAATTGATATTTCGATTTATTACAAAACGATAATATCAATAAAAACATTTTGGCTAAAGCCGTTGATAGTGTGAGATTTATATATCCGCCATATAAATCTGGCGGGAATTGATATTCGATTTTATAAAAAACGATAATATCAATTAAAATATTTAGGCTAAAGCCGATGATAGTGTGAGATTTATATAGCCGCCAGATAAATCTGGCGGGAATTGATATTCGATTTTATAAAAAACGATAATATCAATTAAAATATTTTGGCTAAAGCCGATGATAGTGTGAGATTTATATAGCCGCCAGATAAATCTGGCGGGAATTGATATTTCGATTTATTACAAAACGATAATATCAATAAAAATATTTTGGCTAAAGCCGTTGACAGTGTGAGATTTATATATCCGCCATATAAATCTGGCGGGAATTGATATTTCGATTTATTACAAAACGATAATATCAATAAAAATATTTTGGCTAAAGCCGTTGATAGAATGAGATTTATATATCCGCCAGATAAATCTGGCGGGAATTGATATTTCGATTTATTACAAAACGATAATATCAATAAAATCTTGCGGGAATTTAATAAATGATATAAAATCTATTATTATTCAAATAAAAGTGATATATTTACATTTGAGTTTATAATAAATGATGATATCAATAAAAATGAAAAATTTTCATAATTTTATAAGACAAAAAATGGTAATATCCAGTGGAATGGGTTTTAACCCATTCCTAATGATATTAATAAAACAATTCTTTAGCCAAAATAATAAATAAAAACCTTATAAATATGCCATATATTAAAGTATATATTCATTTTGTTTGGAGCACAAAAAATAGAGAGCCTTTTTTAGATTCAAAGGAATTGAGAGCAAAAGTTTGGCACCATATCAGAGAAAATGCTAAAACAAAAGGAATTTTCGTTGATTTTGTCAATGGTTATTCTGAGCATTGTCATTGTTTAGTTTCTTTGGGAAGCAATCAAACCATTGAAAATATTATGCAACTAATTAAAGGAGAATCTTCTTTTTGGATAAATAAACAAGGTTTAACGAAGAAAAAATTTCAATGGCAAGATGAATATTTCGCGGTTTCTGTTTCAGAATCTATGATTAAAATAGTAAGAAATTATATCAAAAATCAAGAGCAACATCATTCAAAAAAGACATACCAACAAGAATATGATGAATTTATTACTAAATACGGATTTGTAGCGTATAAAGATAAATAATATTTATATCAATTAGAATATAGTTTTTATCAATCAATAAAAATATTTTGGCTAAAGCCGATGATAGAGTGAGATTTATATGTCCGCCAGATAAATCTGGCGGGAATTGATATTTCGATTTATTACAAAATGATAATATCAATAAAAATATTTTGGCTAAAGCCGTTGACAGTGTGAGATTTATATATCCGCCAGATAAATCTGGCGGGAATTGATATTTCGATTTATTACAAAACGATAATATCAATAAAAATATTTTGGCTAAAGCCGATGATAGAGTGAGGTTTATATAGCCGCCATATAAATCTGGCGGGAATTGATATTTCGATTTATTACAAAACGATAATATCAACAAAAACATTTTGGCTAAAGCCGTTGACAGTGTGAGATTTATATGTCCGCCAGATAAATCTGGCGGGAATTGATATTTCGATTTATTACAAAACGATAATATCAATAAAAATATTTTGGCTAAAGCCATTGATAGTGTTAGATTTATATATCCGCCAGATAAATCTGGCGGGAATTGACTAACGTGATTTAAAAATTCTAAATATTTCAATAAAAACGTTTTGTTTATATTTTGATTTTATAAAAAAATGATAATATTCATAAAAACATTTTGGCTAAAGCCGATGATAGTGTTAGATTTATATATCCGCCAGATAAATCTGGCGGGAATTGATATTTCGATTTATTACAAAACGATAATATCAATAAAAACATTTTGGCTAAAGCCGATGATAGAATGAGATTTATATATCCGCCGGATAATCTGGCGGGAATTGATATTTCGATTTATTACAAAACGATAATATCAATAAAGAATGTAAATTTTTCATAATCCAATAAAATAAAAAAGGTGAATATCCATTGGAATGGGTTTTAACCCATTCCTAATGATATTAAGAAAACAATTCGGCTTTAGCCAAAATAAAAAACAATTAAAAAAGCATTATAATATTTGATTTTTTATGTAAGTTTGGAGCGTGAAAAAAATAATTATTTTAATATTATTTGTTCAATTTGCTTATTCTTTATTTTCTCAACACGAAGATATTGAAAGGCATTTTAAATCCTATAAACTCTATAATTTGCCTTATGAGGATTTTACATATTACAAAGATACCCTTACAGATTCTTTTTTTCTATATACTCCCCAACAAAATTATAGTTTAAATCCTTTGGGACTTCCAAATCTTGGTACTGCTTTTTTTTCGCCATTATTTTCAGAAAATAAAATTCATGAATATTGGTTTTTAAATAATTATATCCCATATATTCAACAACATGATGAAATTATTTATTTTGATGCAAAAAAACCTTTTACAATCTTTAAATTTTCCGGCGGTGGCAAAGGACAGGAATATGTTAGATTTTTACATACACAAAATATTTCGCCAACATTTAATTTCGCTTTTAATTATGATATAATAAATTCTGATGGGTTTTATCAATATTCTAAATCAAAAATTAATGCCATAAGCCTTGCTACTGCATATACTAAGCGAAAATATCAAAATCATTTTAATTTTATATTTAATAAAATTCAAAATTTAGAAAATGGTGGCTTGAAAGATATTGATAAATATTTGACATCAAATTATTCGGCTGGAACTTATGCTACACAACTTTCCCAAGCTCAAAATACAGTTTCCCAACTTGGCTTTCAATTTAACCAAGAATTTGGCTTTGGAAAATATGCAGTCGATACAATTATCCAAGGAAAAGATACAAGTTTAAATAAAAGTTTTGATGGAAAATTTTCAATTATTCATGATTTAAAAGCTGATAGATATTTTAGAATTTATCAAGATATACCATCTTCTTATTATGAAAATACTTATTTTGATACAAGAAATACTTTTGATTCATCAGGGTATAAAACCTTGGATAATCAGGTCTTGTTAAATTTTAATATTTCTCCAAAAGGGAAAATGGAGAATTTTCAAGTTCTAAGCGGAATTAGATCATATTTATATAATTATACTATAGACTCTAGTATTTCTCATTTGCATTTTTCTAATTTTCTTGTTGGAAATTTAATTATACAAAGCCAAAAATCTTATTTTAATTTTGAAACAGATTACTGTTTTATTGGTCAAGATATTGGTGAATTTGACATATTTGGAGAATATTTACTTGATATTTCAAACTCAATAAGTTGGAAGTCTGGAGTAAATTATAGCTTTAAAAATACTGAAGAATTTATTTATGCTTACTCTTCAAACCATTATATTTGGGAAAATGATTTTTTTAAAACTGTAATTTTAAACGCCAACACAAGTTTAAATTTTAAAGAGCTTAAGCTTTCTACAGGTTTAAATTCCAACTATTTGAAAAATTATATAGTTTTTAATCAAGATGCTCTTCCTATTCAGGTTGCGAATGCAAATTTTATTGCAGATGTTTGGCTGGCAAAACGCTTTGATTTAGGAAAATTCCATTGGTTTTCTAAATTATCTTATCAATATATTAAAGATAAAAGTAGGGTTCCACTTCCCGATTTTGTCGCTTATTCTTCAATTTATTTTAAATCGCCTTTGTTTAAAAAGGCTATGGTTTTGCAACTAGGCTTTGACGTGAAATATTTTTCAAAAGCTTATTTATATGCTTATAATCCTGCTTTAAGTGTTTTTTATTTGCAAACAGAAAGTAAATATGGAAATTATCCTAATATGGCTTTTAATCTTAGTGTACTTGTTAAAAGATTAAGAGGTTTTGTTAGACTTAGTAATTTCAACTCATTTGTGATGCCTCGAAATTATTTTGTCTCACATAAAATGCCGGATAATCCATTTTCTTTTAATTTTGGTATTGCTTGGGAGTTTTATGATTAAAAAAATATTGAAAAATATTTGCTAATTTTTCTAAAGAAAGCATAATTTTTATTATCTTGTGAAAAATTAAAATACAGTGAATCCTAAACCTGGAAGTCATATTAAAAGTTTTAAAATTTTAACAATTATTTTATTTGTTATTCTTTTGATTTTAGGTGGCTTTTCTGTTTATTATTATTTTAAAATCGAGTCTAAACTAGAAGAAAATAAAAGGGATTATAAAGAAATAATTCAGTCAAAAAAAATAAAAGTTGTTTTGGCAACAAATCCTATTGATTATTTTATTTACCAAGGTCAACCAATGGGTTTTCAATTAGAAATTTTGGAAAGTTTTGCAAAAGCTAAGAATTTGGACTTAGATATTAGCATAGAAAATGATGCTCAAAAAGGTTTGGAAATGTTGCAAAATCGAGACTGTGATATTTTAGCCCAAGGCATAGCAAACTCATCAAGTCTAGAAGCATTAGTAAATTATACTTTACCAATTCGTACAAGTCGCTTAGTTTTGGTTAAGCATATTCCAAAAAATGAAGATGTTTTAATGAAAAGCCAGGAACTTGATATTAGTACTGAATTAAAACCTATTTATGTGCTTAAAAATCAAACAGATATTAAAGATTTAAAAACTTATCTTAAAGATATTATTCCTAATTTTTATTTGGTAGAAATAGATTCTTTATCAAACGAAGCAATAATAAAAAATGTTTCAGATGGAATTTTTGAATTAGCTGTAGTAGATTATAATATTGCAAAAATTAGCGAAAGTTATTGGCAAAATATTGATTATTCTACAGATTTGAGCCTTAGCAAAAATATTTCTTGGGCATTACGTCCTGAATCAAGCCAATTATTAGATAGTTTAAATTTTTGGTTAGAAGAGTTTTTACAATCTTATGATTATAGGAGATTAAATTTGAAATATATTAATAATAATAAAACTTTAGTTGATATAGAAAGCGAATTTTACTCTGTTAGCACTGGAAAAATTAGCGAGTATGATGATATAATTAAAAAATATAGTAAAATAATAAACTGGGATTGGCGTTTAATTTCATCATTAATTTATGAAGAATCTAGATTTAATCCAAATGTGGTAAGTTGGGCAGGAGCTTATGGTCTAATGCAGTTGATGCCTATAACTTTCAATAAATTTAATGACCCGCAAAAGTCAGGTGTTGATGCTCAAATTTATTCTGGAATAAAATATATAGAATTTCTAAATGAAAAGTTTATAGAGCAAGTTCCGGATTTAGAAAATAGAATTTACTTTGTATTAGCGTCTTATAATATTGGACCTGGACATATTGAGGATGCTATGCGGCTTGCAGAAAAATACAATGCTGATATTTCATCATGGGAATCGCTTGCTTTTTATCTTTCTAATTTGTCAAATGCTAAATACTATAACGATGCTCTTGTTGTGCATGGTTATTTTCCTGGTATATATGCAGTTGAGTTTGCAAAATCAATTGTAAAAAGGTATGAACATTATAAAAATATTATTCCTGAATAAATTTTATTCAATAATAAATTTTGAGTTCACAATCGTATTATCTGAAATTATACTTAATAAATAAACACCAGTTTGTAAATTGCTTGTATCTATATTTATTAAACCTTTAGCATTAGTTTTACTTATAACACACTTAGCATTAGCATCATAAATGTTTATAATATCCGCTTCTGTATCCTTTAAATCAATGAAAATTTGTGAATTACCAGGATTGGGAAAAACCAGAATATTTGAGTTTATATTTGAAAGTTTAGACAGTAAAATGCCATTTCCTTTTAATAAAATTAAAAATTCACTTTGTTCTGTGTCATTATTTATCAGCAATTCAGCATTTTTTAAACCTAAGCTTGTTGGAGAAAATTTAATATTTAAATAAGCAGTAGTATTTGGCATTAATAGAGTGTCAAGATTTTCATCAAATTCAAGAGAAAAGTCTTCTATATCATTTCCTTGTAATACAAAAATTTCTTCATCAGTAAATTTAATAATGTCTCCACCATCATTTGAAAAGCTTATATTAATTTCTTGAAATTCTTCTTCAAATATTAAGTTTCCAAAATTTAGTGTTTGTTCATTATTTATAATCTCGTTGCCTTTTTTTACAATAAGATTTGAGTTTTTTCTGTAAATATAAGCAGAACCGGAATTATTTAAATAATTTTCTCCATTCACATCATAGTCTTCTTGGTTTGCACAAACAATAAAATTATAGTCATGAATTGCTAACTTAAATCCATAAGCAGCACTGCCACTTCTATCACTAGCACAAAGCTTTTGTGTTTCTGTCCAATTATTATTTTCTAATTTGAATAAATAAGCTGCACCCGCATTAAATGAAAAATTTTCACCATTTTCATCATTGTCTTGTAAATCAGCACCTACAAGAGCATATGTCCCGTCTATGGCTACAGACTTTCCAAAATAATCATTAGCAGTTAAGTCTGAAGATTTCAGTTTTGTTTGTTCTTGCCAATTGTCGGAATTATTTTTAAAAATATAAGCAACACCACTTTGATTTAAATTCGAGTTTTCAGAATGTTTATACGCCCCAACAATAATATAATCACCGCTTATTGAAACTGAATATCCAAAATAACTCTCTGTTTTTCTATCTCCTGCAGTTAATTTTTGTTTTTCTGTCCATGTTTCTCCTTCTTTTTTGTAAACATATGCAGCACCGGCATCCATAATATAGCTAGCACCAGTTGAATTATAATCTTGTAAATAAGCACCAACTACTAGATAATTATTATCTATATCTATAGAATATCCGAAAAAATCAGCATCACTTCTATCACTTGCAACAATTTTTTGTGTTTGTACCCAAGTGTTTCCTTGTTTGGTAAAAGCATACACACTTCCGGAATTGTTCTTTAGATTTTCCCCATTTTCATCACTGCCTTGTTGATAAGCCGAAACAATAATGTTATTTTGACTTATACCAACATCTGTACCAAACAAATCATCATTACTTCTGTCAGAAGCACAAATTTTTTGTATTTCTGTCCAGTCTCCATCTATATTTTGAAAAATATAAGCTGAACCTGCATTTGGTTTTGTGTTTTGACCATTTTCATCTTCAGCTTCTTTTTGCGCACCAACAACAATATAATCGCCATCAATTGCAACAGAATTTCCAAAATAATCTCCAGAACTTCTATCACTAGATACTATTTTTTGATAAAATTCCCATTGCCCATTTTCATTTTTAAAAACATAAGCAGCACCTGCATTTATGAAAATATTTTCTTCACTGTTATCAGCATCTTTAGGTTCTTGGTTAGCTCCAACAACAGCAAAATCACCACTTATTGCAACAGAAGTTCCAAAAGAAGCATTCTTTGTTCTTTCGTTAGCAGTTATTTTTAGTCTCTCAGTCCAATCTTGAGAAAATACAAAATTTACAATAAGTAAACACACAAATAAGGCTTTAATTTTTAAAAATGAACTCATAATATTTTAAATTTATAATGCTACAAAAATATAAGTTTAAATTTTGTTTGCAAAAAGAATATTTAGAATTAAAAAAAAATCAGATAAAAAAAAACTGTTTTTTTTGTTATTGTATTAAAATATTTACTATTTTTGACCGAACGTTCAGTCAATAAAAAATAAAACGCAGAAAACTATGCAATATAAGGGTTTAACAGAAAAAGAAATTGAGGCAAGCCGTTTATTACATGGCGATAATCTTATTACAAATCTTAAAAAAAGCTCTGCTATTAAATTATTATTAGAAAAATTTAACGATCCTTTGATTAAAATTTTATTATTCGCTGCTTTAATTTCCTTAGGAATTGGTTTTATTGATAATCAATTTATAGAAACTATAGGTATATTTTTTGCTGTTTTTTTGGCCACAGGTATAGGTTTTTGGTTTGAATTTGATGCGAATAAAAAATTTGATATTTTAAATTTGGTAAATAATGATTCTCTTGTGAAAGTAATTAGAAATGGAATTATTACTGAAATTCGCAAAAGGGATATAGTTGTTGGGGATTATATAATTTTGTCTGTTGGTGATGAAGTTGCTGCTGATGGAATTTTAATAGAGTCTGTTTCTTTATTAGTTGATGAATCTAGTTTGACAGGTGAACCCTCTGTAAATAAAGGTCTTAAACATAGTGATTTTGATAAGGAAAACACCTTTCCTTTTAATAAAGTTTTGCGTAGTTCTAAAGTTCTTGACGGAAGTGGAATCTTTATAGTTCAAGCGGTTGGAAATAATACTGAATATGGAAAACTAGCAAAAAGTTCTGTTGAAATATCAAATATTAAAACACCTTTAAATATTCAATTAGAAAAACTTGCGAAATTAATTGGAATTGTTGGCTCAGGTCTTGCTGTTTTAATTTTTCTTACTCTTTTTTTTAAAGATTTATTTTTAAAAAATATAGTTTTAAGTTTCGAACAAGCATATTTTTTTATAAGCCTTATTGTTTTTCTTTTGATTTTTAGCTTAAAATTATGGTCCCCATATTTTTCTAGTCTTAAAGAAGTTGTTTTTAAGAAAAAAAGCGGTTTTTTAGAAAAAATTAAAAGCATAAAAAACTTAAAACTCTTTTTTATTGCTCTAGCAGTATTAATATTATCTATATTGGTTTCTTTTATTTTTGATTTTCATGTTTTTGATAAATCTTCTTGGATAGATATTCATACAGCGTCAAAAATTTTACAATATTTTATGATTGCCATAACTTTGATTGTTGTTACTGTGCCTGAAGGTTTGCCTATGAGCGTTAATCTTAGTTTAGCTTTGAGTATGAGAAATATGCTAAAGTCTAATAATTTGGTTAGAAAAATGCAGGCAACAGAAACTATGGGAGCATGTACAGTGATTTGTACAGATAAAACAGGAACTTTAACAAAAAATCAAATGGAAGTTGTGGAGGCTGTGTTTTATGGAAAAGAAGTTTTTGATTTTGATATAAATGACGAAAAACTTTTGTTTTTGAAAGAAAATATTTCAACAAACTCAACTGCTAATTTGGATTATTCTGATAAAACCAAAATAAAAGGTGTTGGAAATCCGACAGAAACTGCTTTGTTGTTGTGGCTAGAAAAATTAAATTGTTCAT
>Ga0265293_10012884_pt1 | contig 10981 bp, 16 predicted proteins | sample Munlanlewell138R_FD_192505 | JGI IMG/M metagenome (GOLD analysis project Ga0265293, IMG submission 192505) | Leachate microbial communities from a municipal landfill in Southern Ontario, Canada - Leachate well 138R | ecosystem: Engineered > Solid waste > Landfill > Unclassified | place: Canada... | reverse complement strand
ATGGGGAATAATTGATAAAATCGGTACCAACATCAAGGTTAGGGGCAAACTAGCAGATCAAGTCGACAAGATCGAGAATACGGGCGACCTTAAGAAATGGATGCACGCCGATAGATCGGAAAAAATTTTCATATTAGATGAGGCTCTTAAGACGATCTACAAGCGGAAAGCAATGTCTAAACTGACGGTGAAGATCATAACCGAGATCATGCCCGAAGTCAGCAAGGGGCATACTAGACTCTTCGTATTAACTCAGATTGACAGGCTGGACGCCGATATTATGCATCCCGCTTTTCATCGGGCAACGTGGACGTGTGTCTCTAAGGGAGTTATGGAGTGTAGAAGTAAACATTATCCTTTCCGTAGATTTGAGGGGCTACCGAAAAGTCCTATTGATTATGATCCCGACACGTTAGCGAAGTTCATTGACAAGGACGTGTCAAAAGTGGCGGATTCTAAGCAGTTGCCCGTCATATTTCAGGTGTGCGGCATGTACGCAAAAGACATGACGTTTAATCAGATCGGGAAAGAGACGGGGTTACACAAGCAACAGGTTAAGCGGTTCATTCAGAAGGGGATAAAGTGGTTCGTAGAGAACTATGAGAAGGCTAAAGTAGACTTCGAGGATGAAAGTGTAAACAGCTAGAAGCGAGTATGGATTGAGTGAAAGAGGCATTTTTGGGGTTTTTCGGTGTCACATGTCACGTGAGAGAGCGAGAGGGAACTCTTTTGTAAACAAATTCCAGAAAAATTTTAGGGAAAGTATTGTGAGTGTATACAGATTTCGCTTTACAAGTCACGGGTTTTTCGGGTATTGTGAAGTTTGTAAACACTCACAATACCATATTGTGAATTTTTTGTAAACAAATTTAGAGGAAAAAAGCAATTTTGGAAATTTACAAACTTTTTACAACTAGATTTTACAAAACAACATAGTTAAAGGGGTATTCATTCTTTCTGCAGAAGGAAGGATTTTACAATCAGGGTAACCCGTAACAACACATCACTTTTTTATTTTTCGCCCTCCGTTTGCATCAGGTGTACGTACGTGTATCCCCTAGATTTTACGAAGAGTCTTTAGGGCTAAATGCAGAGAACAAATATTATAAGTTCACAATGCCCCTATTGTGAATGGGTTTCAATAAATGGCGACAACAAACGGCATTTTAGAAAGTAAACTAGATCAATTTGTAAAAAGAGGCGGTTATGAAACCGTAAAAAAAATCAAGAGAGGAAAGCACAAAGGCAAATGGCGAAACATAAGCGAGGCATCCAGAAAGACAGGGATAAGCCGACCGACAATATACAAAATCCTAGAAGAGTATCCAGAGAAGCCGAGTAAAACAAAACCGAAATATGTTGACGAGCTCGAAGATTCAGAAGGATACAAACGACTTGAACAGATGTATTCGAAATCAATATCCCCGAATGCATGGGGTCAAACTAAAAATGTTTTACGAAGAGCCTTTAAGATTCTGGGCTACAACAAAGACCCAATCAGTTGGACAGAGGATGACTACAAACTTTTATGGTATCACGAAGATTTCCACAAGGATGAGTGCAAGGGAATAAACAAGCCTTACGCGGTCGCATTGCACCGACTGATGAGGGCAACCGACAACTATAACCTTTTAGCTAAATTCAAATTCAACAATCCGCCCGAAGGAAAAAGGAAACAATGGTTTATGCATGATGAGGACATCAAGGCGATTATTCCGAAGATCGAGCAAGTCGACACGCTTCTGTTTTTCTTCACAGGGCTTTCTATTGGAGCGAGAGCATCCGCGCTTTTGGGAAAAGACGAAGAACACGGAGTTAAACCAAAAGATTTGGATATAGTCGACGACATCCTTCAAGTCTACGAACCAAAGGTTAAAATGCATGTTCTAAAATATCCGCCAAAGGCATTGGTGAAAGTACTCGACCAATATATATGCGACTTCGATCTCGGCATAAATCAAAAACTATTCCCCAACAGCTACAGCTATTATCTACATGCAATCAAAGAAGCGGGAAAAGCCGCGGGGCTACGAAAGAAGATCACGACTCACATTTTGAAGCATACTTTTGTGACACAAGCCAACCGTCATGGAGTTAGCGCCGAAACGATCGTGCATCAAACAGGTACAGAATTAAGATGTTTAGAGAAGTTCTACAGGGCAACCAACGAAAGCAAATTGAGGCATGAAATGCAGGGGCGCGAATACAACTTTAAGCCCTTCCCCGATTGGATCGCAGAATTAAGCTATTATGTGAGAGCAAGATACGACGAACTCAAAAAACAGGGGTCAAAGCAATGATTTTGTTAAACATGGGATGGGGATATTACAATTATCCCTCATTGATTGAATTAACTATTGTTATGATGCTCACGTTGATAATAGAAATAGTAGGTACATCGCTTTTCTGTTATTACAAAAAGATTGCTCTAGACGATAGTTTACTCTTAACCCTCGTCGTTGTTCTGATGAATATTATTTCAGGAGCAATAGGCTATCTCATGGCTTTTAGTGGAATAGGCTAAGAACAGTTTACTTTCATTCAAGTCTCTCTCCCTTCCCTTTTTTTCTTTGCAGAACGAACGCTTAAATTTAATACTCTCCAATATATAGGGCGGTTCTGTCTCCGCAATCAGACACGCCCCGCCCCGACTTGAAACCCCCTCCTTTTTTCAATCGGGGCGGACACATAACCCAAAAGAGTAGGGGGATGCCCGCCGCCACATCAAGAATTTTGGGTTTCAAGAAATGGGGCGCGGACACCCCCCCAACCTCTAAAGTATTGTGAATCACAATATATTCATTTCGTATATCTGTTGTACAGATAATCGCAATACAAAGATTTTTAAGTTCACAATGCCCCTATTGTGAATGGGTTTCAAGAAATGGGTAGAGTAGTCTCCACACGGCTATCTGAGGACATTATCGAAAAACTCAAAGAACAAGCAAAAGACGAAGGAATCGCACCGAGTAAATTCATGGCTAGAATTCTAAGAGATCACGCCCTAAATACAGAAAAAGAGAAAGTCGAAACCGAAAAGCAACCAAAACAAGAGAGACAAACAGCCACATCTTTTAACGATCAGTTTTTTGACGCTTTCATTCAGCCACAAATAGACGCTTTTCTCGAATACGGGGAATCCACGCCGACAATTCGAGCGCTACTTTCTAACCCTGACGAATGGGAAACCCAACAAAACAAAAAAGGAGAGTGAAAAATTAGATGCCAAAATTAGAAGAGAAATGCCCCTATTGTGGCGGCATAGGAAAGTATCAGAAAGGATGGAATTGGACGCGCGTACAGCAAAAGAAGGGCGGCACACACGGGGACGTCGAAGAGACAGAAAAAGCCGTCCAAATTTACCTGTACAAATGCATCAATTGTAAGCGGAATTTCAGAAAAGCTAAGACAATCAAACAGGGGTCATAAAATTGGCTATAATCACAATCGGAAAAGCCGACCCTGACAAAACGCTACCGTACAATGTTATAAGAATCCCATGCAAAAAGTGCCACGAATCCACATTGCACGACAGGATAGTCCGCGATCATTGGACAGGGAAATATCGAGAACCAAAAGAAAAGACAGGAGTCGGTTTTGATTGTCCCCGAAAAAAGCGGACGTGGAAGTGTCGGAGATGTGGTACACTTGCCCGATTCTGACAAACTAGACGGAGAGATCGCCCGCAAGCTGTTGCAGTACTCCAATGATCTACAATGTATCGTTTTAGCGGAAAGGGCGGATGTTGACGAGATTCTGGATGTTGCAGAGGGATTAGTGAAGATCGCGAAGGAGATTGTACAATGACTCCCGAAGAGAAGGGCGAGGGGATTTATGTTTGTCCCGTGTGCAAGCTAAAATTGCCTAATAGCGAGTGGAGACAGAAAGACCCCGAAAGGCGAACCTGTCAAAACGGACACAAAAAATTCAACATGATTTGGTACCCGTCTTTGACTGAGTACATGTACCAGAAGAACAAGGGCAAGATGTCGAAGTGGTGAGGGAAAGATGAGCTACCGAATAAATGTAAAGACCCCGAACAAAAAGGAGATCGCGGCAATCCTGCACGCTATCGCAGAGGACATAACGGTATCTAGTAACAAAACGGTGACGGTAGATTTAGAGGTCACTTTTAATGCGAGGTAGCGGCATGTTCAGCAAACACAAAGAAGCAATCGAGATCGTACTAAAACCCGTCACGGTTACGCGACTAATGCTTTTGAAGATCACAACGATTTCGGCGGCGATAGGTTGCATATTGACGCTACTCTCAGGAGCGATCGGAGTCGTCTTAAGCATCATTGGCGGGCTTTTGCTTTTCGCCGAGATATACAATGCCGTAGTCGGCGGGCGGGAGATCAGAGCAAAGGAGATCGAGCCAAGTGGATATTAAGAGAGAGCGAATCAGCAAAGCCAACAGATCAACAATAAAAGACTTCAAAAGGCTACGGTCATTAATGAGTCGCGCCGCGAGAAAGCGCCCAATTTGGGCGCTTTGCATTTTTCCTTTCATTCTAGGTGACTATGTTTACGGGGTATCTTTGAAGTACGTCGGGCGACTGATGGGGCAATGAGAAGAACAAGAAACGAAGTTAGAGTCGCAATCTTGAAAGCATGTAGAAAACCGCTTTGCATAACTCACATCATGTACAACGCGAACAGTTGGCACGGGAAAACAAAAGACGACGTGAATTGGTTAATAAACAGAAAACTACTAAAAAAATCGAAACGTGAAAAGAGCCGTACGCTATATCAGATAACGCCCAAAGGAAAAGCTGTACTCAAATGTTACGATGAATATATCTGCAATCTGACGGGGCAACCAAAAGGGCTAGAATGAAGTTGTCCCCTGTTTTTTTTATCACTTTCGCGATATACATCGCTTTTCAGATCATAGGCGAATTGTCGCCGATTTTGAGCATTTCAGAATTGATTTTGCCGATTTTCATTTTAACAATGTTGAAAGGTCGGGAATTAGCCTTAATGTTGGCGATCGACTGCACAACCTTAATTTATGGTTTTGTCAAAAGTTACCCGCTTTTTGAAGTTTTCGGCGAATATCTAGTAACCCAGAATGGCGCGATCTCTAATCCGCAACAAGGCGTTTTGCTGTTATATGGAGCGGCGTTAGCCATGTATTCGTACCCTTATCTTTTAGCCCGCTATGTGATTAAAAAGAAAAAAATAAGGGAAAGGGTCGCAAAGATGCTTCCCTAACGATGCACAATGATTAGGGCGACACCAATTAATGCAACAATCAAGGCGAGCGCCGCAATCGCATATATCATTTCAATTTCGCCGTATTCTCCATCAAGAGACGTATAAAGAACCGCTGTTATTGTTGGCGATTGATAGATTGTTTCAATCATTGATATGCCCTGTTCTTTCTGTGTTGTCAGTTCAATATGAAAAGTCATGCTTTCGTCGCAACCAATCAGCTTTTCTTTTTGGTCAATGATAGAATAATCGACGCCCGCCGATTCCTCAAAAACTTCTGTTATGTTTTGCCCTTCCTCTTCGGGTCCGATATACGCGTCGGCGACAACAACTGAATCAACATAAATCTCATCTAGTGCTCTATAATCCATCCCGATTCTGATTTGAGTTATGTTGCCATACGCTGAGGTGTTCACTCCAGTTTCGCTAATTACCTTTACACCGTCAACCCACATTTCCGCGGCACCTTCAGAAGCATGCACTTTATAGCGTATTTCAATGCAGTAGTATGTTGCTGTGTTTAACGTAAATTCTGAGGCACTACGTGCAGATGAACCTCGGTTAAGAAGTTCCCATTTATATTTTCCTGTAGCTGAATAATACTCGATGCCTGCTATGGCTTGCCAGTCAGTGCCCCTAAGACTTAGACAAAAAGTGTCGTCATCATTAGTGGTTGTTGGAGACACAAAACGAACATATTGACGTATGTAAACCTCAGAAGCGGAAGTTATTGTTTTATAAGCATAAGCTTGATTTCCTGAGCCATCGTTTTTGAACCGAGCATGATATGTTCCATCATACGGGTCTGTAGTTGTTACCTCTGCTGTGTTTCCTGAATCTGTAACTATTCCTGTCCATTCGCTGAAGTCTCCGCTCTCGAAGCCGTCACTGAAAATCACAGCGGCTAAAACGGGAAGGAAGAGATTAAAAAGAAGCAAAGCAAAAAAAAGAGGGGAAATAATGGCTTTTTTAGTTGCAGTCAAACGTGAACACCCAAGTGATTGTTATGTTGTCGCCGCTGTTGAAGGTAACCGCTCCGCCCGCAAAGTTGGCTACTGCGTAGAGGTTGCCGTCGCCCGTGTTGCTCCAATGTGCGCCCGCCGCGTTGACGCACTGGGTTTCAGTAAATTGATGAGTTGCAGTAATGTTGTATGCGTAATCTCCGCCGTTCTCCCAATTTGTAATATCGCCGAGAAATCTTGATCCGTATTGACTTGTAAGCTGAGTTAAAGAACTTGAAGCCGAGGCGTTGCCGATGCTGATCCAGATAACGCCGTTTTCTGATGTTGTGTTAGCTGAGTGAAAGTATCTAGTGCGGTTTTCGCCTATGTTAGTTATGACATTGTGAGAAGCAAAAACCCCTTTGCCGCTTTGAGTTTCAGCTATGATATATACGTTGTCTTTTGTAATGGAATATTGAGGATTTCTGTAAGCATTCAGAGCGATTCCAAATCCTGTTAGAGAGAGAGACAGACAGAGCAAAAAGCCGATCGCAAAATCTTTTTTGTTTTCAATCATGTTTATCGATTCCGTACATTTGAATACACGATTATGCCTATAAAAACCATCTCGATGAAACACAATATCGCGCCCCACATGTAATTACTTGAAACGTCGATGTTGTCGAAGTACTCAAGAGCCATAAAGAAAAGGACGACTTCAAAGATAACTCCACTGTATTTGTAGCGGTAACTTATGCCTAGTGCAAAAGCCGTAATCAGAATGAAGCCTAGCCAAAAGCCAGAACCGTAAAACAGTTCCTGGAATATTTCTTCAAGTGCCGCGCCCGCGTTCATGCGAAAGCCCCCAGCCAACAAGCGACCAAACAAAAGCCTATTATGAAGATGAACAGGGCGTATATGCCCCGCTCGATTATTTCGTCGGCGTACTGTATTCCCTGACGTAGTTTAAAGGCGAACCAACAGGGCGAGCTAATCATGCAGACCGCGCCCGCGATTCCGAGATAAAGTAAGTATGTGCCGCGAGTAGTGCCGTAAACAAGGAAAAGCCACCATCCGTATTGGGGCGTCCATTGCTCCCACCATGGCATAGTACCCAGATACTCTTTTTCGAGAAGATATTTCTTGAAAACCCAATCGTACCATTCGACGTATAGCCCCTGATTTTTGAGGTAATTAACCCAAGCGTCGAAAGCGTCGTCGGTTTTATTCCATGAAAAGCCATAGGTTGACTCGAAGGTTTCGGCTAGAGCCGACCATGTAGACTCTTCGTCGTTGATAGATTCTTGCATTGCCGCCAATTCCGCGGCGGAGTATGTGTAGTATTCGGTCATGTTTTGGATAGTTAGAAAGCCGTCCATGAACCACGCCGAGGTTTCGATCAGTCGCGCGTATGCTACCGCGTACGTGTAATTGACTTGATTCGTCCAATCGAGAAAGCCGTTTTGGTTTTGGAGATTGAGCGCGGGATAAACAGGGTTACAAAACAGAAATTCGGATACATCGAGAAATTTGTCTTTGAAGAATTGTGTTGAATAATCGAAGTCGACCAATAGCCGCGTCAATGCAGAATAGACCATGCCCGACATAGTGGCGTATTCGTTAAAGATGTTATAATCTTCCGTGTACTTGACTTCATAGTATCGACCGCTCAGAGTTCCCCAAGTGAGATATTCTTCGAGTGTCATGGCGCCGCGGGTAACATTTGTTTCTATTCCGTAGATCGTCGGGGTTATGATCCCGTAGACACGCGCGGTATTTTGAGTTCCATTGGTAACAAAGAACATTCCAGCGTATCGTCCGAGTGTTTCATTCCAAAAGTGCGTACGAATCCCGCTCGCGATGTTTCCCGCGTATGCCGTCCAATAAGCATATTCGCCGCCATTGCCGCGGGCATCTTCGAGAAGCGCAAAATCGATTAATCCCTGATATGCTTCGCAAGAGTCATGTATCCAATTGAAGTCACTTTTTGTGTATCCCGTGGCGTTGTCATAGTGCCATCCGTCGACGGGTAGCCAATAGGTCGTATTAACTAGGCTAACGATGAAATCTTTTGCATCGTAGATTTCGTCCCAATATTCATTAATGAAGTCGAGGTCGCCCGTGGAGTTATAATACTTCCACATGCAAGAGATCGCTAAAGCCGAAAAGCTATCTATTTTGTCATAGCCGTACCATCTGTCGTCGGTTGCGTTGTACCAAGGATGCTGATCTCCGTCGGTTAATATGAAAGGAAAAGAGCCGTCGGCGTTTTGTTTCGACCACATCCAAGTTAGAAAGCGCCGAGCCGCGACAAGATAATGCGATGCAGTATCGGCGTCGACTAGAGCGCAAGCGTCCATTAATTCGTAAAATCCAAGTTGGGCGCTATATATGACGATGTAACTATCGCGTCCAAATAGTTTATCGGTGAATTCGTCGGTTGCCCCTGAGGGTTGCATACAGTCAAGGATCATTTCCGCGGAGTCGATCAGCTTTTCTTTTGTTATTGGGTAGTCAGTCAAGTTTAAGGTGTCGCCGATGTATTCAATTGTTTCTTCCGTGTAGTCGCAATGAAATTGTACGAAGTACTGAATGTAATTGCCGCCTTCGTCGATGTAGTCATAAGGTGGAACAGGGATTTGTCCCGCGCCCCAATATACGACCGCGAGGTACACGCCGTCGGTGTCCACTGCAAATTTAAGGCGCGTTGTTGGAGTGAACAGATCGTAATCGTCGGCGCTAACGGTGTATATGAAATCGGCGAAATAGATTCCCGTCGTCCATTCTGTCCCATAATAAGCCGCGGGTACGGTTATGCTTCTGCTTTCGGGAAAAGTCGCGCCTTTATCTTGACTGATGTACATGGTTAAACCGAAAGAGGTTGCATAGTCAGAAGATGCACGACAAAACCTTATGGTCATAGTTAGAGATGCAATATTCCACGATTCGAAATTCCATTCGCGGGTTATGCCGAGGTCGTCGGTAGTATTCCAGATTTCGCCCATTGAATAGATCAATGTTCCCTTAGCATATCCTGAATAGAAGGGGCGAAAGGTTACGGTGGACGGGTTAGCATGTACAGGAATCGCCATTAATGGAACGAAAAGCGCACCGAAAAGTAGCAAAATGCCGGTTAGGAGACAGCTGATTTTTTTCGATTTCCGTATTTTTTTTAATGTTTTCATGTTTCATCAACCCAAAAACGGAATAGTACCCGACAACCAAGCGAGAACTAAGCAATAGCCGAGATAAGCAATCGCCGCCCAGATCGGAAATGCAATTAAAGCGTTAATGTATGGATGGATGTTTAAGCTGTCCGCCTGAAAGAAGATTAATCCCGTCAATAAATCCCATGCAGAGAAAGACGTCCCGATCTCTTCCCAACCGATCCGCCAATCAACATAAAGACCGTCGTCCTCAAATGCTTCTGTCATTGTTGAGTATTCAGTCGAGTTGTACCCGACTACAGAGTACATAGTCACATGATCACAGGTGACTTTCAGTTGTGCCGTAGTAAAGTTATTGTTGGTTTCGGAGATGCTGTCAAATTCAAGTTCGGTAAAGTGTTCGCCATAATCTACGCCGTCGGCTACGCCGTACCATTTCATGTTGTGATTTCCGTATGGAAGATCAAAAATCCAGACAAAATAATGTTGGTTAGTGATCTCTACGCCGTCCGATCCTTCATAGACGATTATTCGGAAGTGATGCCCAAAGCCGTCGGTTTTGCCCCATTGATACATATAGTACCCTGATCCATAGGTCACGTTGTGAGTGTACGATACTGAAGTCATGTTAAGTATGTTGCTCATGTCCCAATATTCGTCGGGAAAGTAGCCTTCTTTAATGTCGATTTCGCCCGTGATTAATTCGGACGGCGTAAAGCCGATTAACGTCGCGTAAAAGGCGAGAAAAACAACAGGTACAATAAAGTTTCGTAGCGGTGGAGCGTCGACCATGTTTAGCCCATCCAATCGCGGAGTTTTGCCGAAAGTGCGATCGCGACTAAGAGGTTTATGACTAGACCAACATAGAGGGGTAGCCATTGAAGAGCCATGCAGAGAGAAACCGCGACAACTCCGATGATCATTTCAGTTATGAAGTTTGAGCGTCCGCGTTTAGCGATGATGATCGGCAAGATACAGAGCATGATAACGAAGAGCGATAGAATAATGCCAGCGGTGAAAGTGTCGATGTTTAGTGCCGCCGCTAGACCTTCTGGGAATTCTTCAAGAAAGATGTTTGATTCCGTCAAAGTTTTTTCCTAAAAAAAAGGGGGGGTTTTCGAATAATAAGCCTTTTAATTGCAAGGCTATTATTCGCCTTTAGCTATTCTGAACATGGCGTACGCGGCGGCGGAAAGGATCGAGGCGACCCACAGGAACGGGATCAGGTCAAGAAGGATTATTGCACCTTCGTAACCTGTAAAAGTCCATTCGGTAGTGTTGACGTCGTCGACGGCGGATACTATCGGGTTAGTCATAACCAAAAGGACGAGGGTTACGACCACAACGGCGATTGCTTTTTCGATTTGAGTTGAAACTTCAACCACGGTTTGCACCTGAAAGGAATATATAGTTTTGTGACAAAATATAGAATTGCCGTCACATCTAGGGATGCAAACGCTTTGATAAATATCGACCATTACGCCTATAGCTTCTGGGAGTTTATCTTAATAGTTCTAATGTTCGCCATGTCCGCAATCCGCTTTTATTTCTGGATAAGGTCAATGCGGGAAGATGAATAATGAAGATACGAAAGCAGTTCAGAGTATTGTTGGTACTGGTGACAGCGGGGCTTTTGATTGTGCTAATGTTTCAGCA
>Ga0265293_10012883_pt1 | contig 10981 bp, 10 predicted proteins | sample Munlanlewell138R_FD_192505 | JGI IMG/M metagenome (GOLD analysis project Ga0265293, IMG submission 192505) | Leachate microbial communities from a municipal landfill in Southern Ontario, Canada - Leachate well 138R | ecosystem: Engineered > Solid waste > Landfill > Unclassified | place: Canada... | reverse complement strand
CGTAGGACGCAAAAAAGTAACCAATAGTCAGATAAGAGAAGAGCTATCGCATAGAGTGACAGATAGCAACTTAATATGTGTGAAGCAAAAGAAGGAATTCAAAAAAGCTGTAAAGGAGACCAAAAGCAAAAAAGTTGTTGTAAACAAAACGCAGATTAGACGCGGTGTATACAGTGTACAAGTAGTCGATAAGCATGTAAGTGATTTCAAGGTTTGGTTGCGACGATTTAGAGGAGTGGCTACTAAATACCTGCAGAGCTATCTGATGTGGTTTGTAATCACACATAAATACTTGACAAGTGAGATAGAATCTGACATTGGTCGGCTTTTAAATCTCGCATCCTCGGACAGATGGGCGTGGGATGAGTATTGGCGGCTGGTAAATACGAAATATAGATAAACTACTTCAAGTAAAACAATGATATAAAATATCTCAATTAAAATTTTTCTTTTATTTAGTTGTAAATTACATTTATGTTAGGGGTAATATTGATACTTCTCTAGAGAGTTTTAGATTGATATTAAACCGAAGTCATGTAAAATACATATATAATAATTTTAACGTTTTGATATAAGTTTTTAGTCTTTTATTGTATCCCTTGCTCTACCTTTTATTATTTTTTTTTAGCAATTTAAAAATTTTATTAATTTTGTATAAAATTTTATACTTTTTTTTAATCTCTACATCTTCAATGAAAAAAATCATTTTTGTTTGTTTGACTTTATTTTTATTTGTCAATATTCATTCTCAAACTTTAGATATGTGGGAATTTGGTTCTGGACTTTCTAAAGCTTTTGATTTAGGTGGTGAACTAGGAATAACATTTGGTACTAACACTAATATTATGGTTTCCATCAAAGGTGCATATCATTTTAATAATTATTTTTCATTAGGATTAAATCCTTTTTATTGGTATATAAAGTCTCATTTATATACACCCGCTATTTCTATAAATATGACAGGTATAAGAGGTTATTTAGATATTTCTGTTTTTAGGGCGTTGTATTTACATTGTGAGTTTGAAAAAATGTTTTATCGAGCACCATCACTAGTTTATCTGTATTCAGAAAAATGGTTTAATTTAGATAATTTTTTAGTAGGTGCAGGTTTTAGGCAATTTATTAGTTACAATACTTATTCGTACATAGAGGTTTTATGGAATTTGAATGAAAATATAAATTCTGTCTATTACAGTCCAGTTATTAGAGCCGGTGTTAGTTATGCTTTTCCTAATAAAAAAAGATATAATAAATCAGATCTTGAGTAAATTTGCATTGTCACGTAGCCATTTTTTAGCTTCTATGAAATTTGGGTAAATAATTTCCAATCTATTCCAAAACGCTTTTGAATGATTTGGGATTTCTAAATGTACTAGCTCATGTATTATTACATAATCTAAAATATCCTCTGGTGCCATTATCAATGTCCAATTAATATAAATGTTGCCTTTATGCGAGCATGATCCCCAACGTGTTTTTGCATTACTAATTTTTATTTTTGAAAATTCAAATCCATATTTATTAGAATAATAAAATGCTCTATTTGTTATTTCTGATAATGCTTTTGCCTTATACCAATTTATAAATATTTCTCGAGCACATGATATTAAATTTTTAGATAAAAAAAAAAGCATTATCAAATATCAAAGATTGATTTTGCTCATTTAATATTATTAAAGGATAGTAGTTGCCTAAATACAAAAATTGTTCTCCATTAATAAATTTTTTAGGTATATATTTTTTATTTCTTTCTTCTATTTCTTTTTGTTTTTTTTCGATCCATTTTTTATGTTTTTGTACTATTTTATATATTTCATTTTCATTTAACTTATAGGGTGCTCTTACTACAAGTTTATTATCTTCATTTATTTGTATGGAAACTGTACTACGTTTAGAACGTATTATTTTATCTATTTTGATTTCATTCATCAGAAAATAAATTTTTACAAAAATATTATTTTAAAAATAATTAAATTTTTGCATTTTTTTAATATAAAATTAGGTTGTTATTCAATATTTATTAGCTTTTTGCTTATTTGGTTTGTTTTATATAAATAAAAAAGGGTAATCACCAGACTACCCTTTTTATCGATTAAATTATGAAAAAATTATTTTTTATCCTCATTATTATTTAATTGTTCTTTAATATCATCAAATATACCTAAATCAGCTAGAGTAGTATGAGTAGAACTATCCGATTGTGCAGTTTTAGTTTTTTTAGATTTAGATGGTTTAGGAGTTTCCCATGTTCTAGTATGAGAAACAATAATTTTTTTGGTATCCTTATTAAATTCAACAATCATAAAATCAAGTGTTTCGCCTGATTTAGCTTTGGTTTTATCTTCTTTAATTAATTGACTTGCAGGAGCGTATGCTTCCATACCATAAGGTAATTCTATTATTGCACCTTTATCTTTACGCGATTCTATTATTTTACCTTGATGTATAGAATCAGGAGTAAAAACAGTTTCATAAACTTCCCAAGGATTTTCTTCGATTTGCTTATGTCCCAAACTTAATCTTCTATTATCAGTATCTATTTCCAAAACTACTACTTCTAGTTCATCACCTATTTTGCAAAATTCAGAAGGATGTTTTATTTTTTTAGTCCAGGATAAATCACTAATATGGATAAGACCATCTACACCTTCTTCTAATTCTACAAAAACTCCAAAGGTTGTAAAATTGCGAACCTTAGCTTTATGTTTGGAACCTACAGGATATTTTTCTTTAATATTTACCCAAGGGTCTGGTAATAGTTGCTTTATTCCCAGAGACATCTTACGTTCTTCCCTGTCGATAGATAATATAATAGCTTCTACCGTATCTCCTGTTTTTAAAAAATCTTGTGCAGAACGTAAATGTTGAGACCATGACATCTCAGAGACATGTATCAAACCCTCAACTCCAGGTATAATTTCAATAAAAGCACCATAGTCTGCTATAGCTACTATTTTACCACTAACTTTATCGCCAGCTTTTAGATTAGGATCTAATAGATCCCATGGATGTGGTGTTAATTGTTTTAAACCAAGAGCAATGCGTTTTTTATGCTCATCGAAATCTAATATTACAACGTTTAATTTTTGTTCGAGCTGAACTATCTCTTCAGGATGATTTATTCTACCCCAGCTTAGATCTGTTATGTGTATTAATCCATCTATGCCACCTAAATCTATAAATACACCATAAGAAGTAATATTTTTCACTTCACCTTCTAATACTTGTCCTTTTTCTAGTTTGGATATTATTTCAGATTTTTGTGCCTCTATCTCTTCTTCTATGATCGCTTTGTGAGATACTACTACATTTTTAAATTCTTGATTTATTTTAACTATTTTAAAATCCATCGTAGTGCCAACAAATGCATCATAATCTTTTATGGGTTTTATATCTATTTGGCTACCAGGCAAAAAGCAATCAATACCGAATAGGTCTACTATTAATCCTCCTTTAGTACGTGATTTTATGTAGCCTTGAACTATTTCATTCTTATCATATAGCTCATTTATTTTGTTCCATGCTGAGAGTATGCGAGCTTTTTTATGAGAGAGTATAAGCTGTCCAGTGCCATCGTCTTGACTTTCTACATAAACTTCGATTTTATCTCCTATTTTTAAATCTGGATTATAACGTACCTCACTTAATGGTATTACACCATCTGATTTGTAATTTATATTTACAAATACTTCTCTTTCGCCGAAGCCAATTACTGTACCTTCTATAACTTCTTTATCTTGAAGCACATTCATAGAGGCTGTATATTTCTCTTCTAATTTTTTTCTTTCTTCTTCTTTGTACTCTCTAGTCTCTTTTAATAATGCATCCCAGTCGAAATCATCATTTTCTGTATTTTCTTGTTTTGCTTCGACAGCATCAGAAGCCTCTTCGATTAATTTTACATCTTCATCAATTGAAAGTGCCTCACTCTCATTAGAGATCTCTTCTGTCTTATCAACCTCATTTTGATTCATTTCTGGTTGAAAATTTTTTTCATTTTCCATTCATGTTTTCTCCTTTCTGTAGAAAAACTTTTAATTAAGTTTTTTGTTTGCAAAATTATAAATTTATTTTTAAATGAAAAATAATAAATATGGAATTTTAATTTTTTTACAATTTTTTAAATTTAATTAATAATCATTTTAATTTCTTATTTTTTTTATATAAAAAAATTGTTACCTTTGCAAAAAAATGTAATTATGAATTTAACACATATAGAACATATCGGCATAGCTGTTAAAAATTTACAAGAAAGCATAAAAAAATTTGAAAACATGTTGGGTATAAAATGTTATGCTATCGAAGAGGTAAAAGATCAAAAGGTAAAAACAGCTTTTTTTCAAATAGGGCAAAATAAAATAGAACTTTTAGAAGGAACAGAACCAGATAGTACAATTTCTAAATTTATCGAAAAGAGAGGCGAAGGAGTACATCATGTAGCATTAGCTGTAAATAATATAGAAGGCGCCCTTCAGGAATTAAAAGAAAAAAACATACAATTAATAGATGAAAAACCACGATTGGGAGCAGAGGGCTTGCATATAGCATTTATCCATCCTAAAAGTGCGGGTGGTGTTTTAATAGAATTATGCGAAAATAAAAACGATAAATAATAAATATTCATGTCAATAGAAAAAAAAATAGAAGAATTATTAGAAAAGCGTAAGCAAGCCTTACTAGGAGGAGGGCAAAAACGCATTGAAGCTCAACATTCCAAAGGTAAATTGACAGCTCGAGAGCGAATAAACATTTTATTAGACGAAGGCTCTTTTGAAGAGTTTGATATGTTTGTTACTCACAGATGCACAGACTTTGGTTTAGAAAAAGAATTATATTATGGTGATGGCGTTGTAACCGGCTATGGCACGATAGATGGTAGATTAGTATATGTATTTTCTCAGGATTTTACTGTCTTTGGTGGTTCATTGTCAGAGTCATATGCTCAAAAAATTTGTAAAATAATGGATCTGGCAATGGAAAATGGAGCTCCAGTAATAGGTATCAATGACTCTGGAGGAGCGCGTATACAAGAAGGTGTTCGTAGCTTAGCTGGATATGCAGATATTTTTGAACGTAATATTTTGGCTTCTGGTGTGATACCGCAAATAAGTGCTGTTTTTGGACCTTGTGCTGGTGGTGCAGTCTACTCTCCCGCATTGACAGATTTTATAGTAATGTCTAAGAAAAATAGCTTTATGTTTGTTACAGGACCTAAAGTAGTGAAAACTGTTACTGGTGAGATAGTAACTGATGAAGAACTCGGAGGTCCAGATGTACATGCTAATAAATCAGGTGTCGCTCATTTCGTCTCTGAGACAGAAGAAGAAGGACTTTTACTTATTCGTAAACTTTTTAGTTATTTACCATCTAATAATCTGGAAGATCCACCTTTTGTAGATACTGGTGATCCTATTGATAGACTTGATGATTATTTAAATTATATAATTCCAGAAAATCCTAATAAACCTTATGATATCAAAGATATAATTACTCGCATAGTAGATAATGGAGAATTTTTAGAGGTACACGCACAATATGCTCAAAATATTGTAGTTGGTTTTGCACGTTTAGGAGGTATGAGTGTGGGTATAGTAGCTAATCAACCAAATTATCTAGCTGGTGTTTTAGATATTAATGCTTCTCGCAAAGGTGCTAGATTTGTTCGTTTTTGTGATGCATTTAATATTCCTATAATAACATTAGTAGATGTACCTGGTTTTATGCCTGGCACTACACAGGAGTATGGTGGCATTATAGTGCATGGTGCTAAATTATTATTTGCTTATGGAGAAGCTACGGTACCTAAAATAACTGTTACCTTGAGAAAATCTTATGGTGGAGCTCACGACGTGATGGGGTGTAAACAATTAAGAGCAGATATTAATTATGCTTGGCCTACTGCTGAAATTGCCGTTATGGGTGCTAGTGCTGCTATTGAAATTTTAGAAAGAAAAAATATATTAGCTATACAAGATGAGGAAGAAAGAAAAAAATATATAGAAGAAAAAATTAATGAATATACTGAAAAATTCTGCTCTCCATATGAAGCTGCTCGCTATGGATATATAGATGATGTAATAGAACCTAGAAATACTAGATTTCGCATTATAAGAGCTTTATATTCCCTATCTACAAAAAAACAAAATCTCCCACCTAAAAAACATTCTAATTGTCCTTTATAATTGATAATATTATGAAAAGAGTTGTTTTGTTTTTTATGCTTTTGTTATTAGCAATGACTAATTTTTCACAAAATATTTCTGATATTAGAATAAATGAAATTTCACCAAATTATGATGGAGATCTTACTAATCCACTAGGAAATAAAAGTCCATGGATAGAGTTATATAATACTTCTCTAGTATCATTAAACATTGGAACTATGTATTTAACTGATGATAGAGAAAACTTAAAGAAATATCAATTACCTAAAAGTGATGTATTTAATATATCACCCAATGGTTTTTTAGTATTATATTTAGATACTACTGAACATTGTCATCCTTTGGTAGCACCTTTATCTACCAAAACTGGATATTTGGCATTAGTATTATCTAATGGAAGAACTATTATAGACTCTTTAGTATTTGATCCTTCCGCAATCGAGCATGAAACATTTCTAAAAAGAAAAATTGATGGAACTGGTGAATGGACTTTAACAAAAATTAGTACTCCATTGCTATCAAATGACATTAAAGTCTATGAAACCCCTGATGAGATTGTAAAAAAACTCGATCCTTACGGTATAGGTATTTCTATTATCTGTTTTAGTATAGTTATTATAATATTGATAATACTATATTTGGCTTTTTATTATATTATGCAAATTAAAAAGCCAATAGCTAAAATTAAAAAAATAGAAATCAAAAAAGAAGGTGAAACAGTAAAAACCGAAATTATCCAAGCAGAAGAAGAAATAAGTAGTGAAGTCGTAGCGGCCATTGGTACTGCTTTGCATCTATATCTACTTAGTATTCATGATTATGAAAGTACTGTTATTACAATTAAAAAAATTCAAAAACCTTATTCCCCTTGGAGTTCAAAACTCTATAATTTAACACCAACACCACAAAGAATTCATTTACCCAAAAAATTTATTTATGAAAAAAATAGATCTAACAATTAATGGAAATAAATATAGTGTAGAAATAGGAAATGTCCAAGATAATCGTGTCGAAGTAAATGTAAATGGCACTATTTATGAAGTGGAACTATCAAAAGAAATTGAAATACCCAAAACACCAACTCTGGTTTCTACCGTTGTTAATAAATCTGTAAAAGAGACTATACCAGAACCAGTAGAGGTAATGGCTACTAAACAAATAAGATCCCCTTTGCCTGGTACAGTACTTAATATATTAGTTAGAGAGGGAGATACAGTGCAACGTGGACAAAATTTATTGATAATCGAAGCTATGAAAATGGAAAATGAAATAAAAGCTGACAGCGCTGGTATAGTTAAAAAAATACATGTACATAAAGGTGATACCATTAGTGAAGGTCAAATTTTAGTAGAAATAGGAGGTTGATTTATGGATTTTTTAGGTTTTGTTACTCAGAATTTAGAGAAATTTCTTAACTATACTGCCTTCGCTAATATGAGTTGGGGTAATGTAATAATGATCTTAGTAGGTCTTTTTTTTATTGCATTAGCTATTACTAAGCAGTACGAACCATATCTACTAATACCAATAGGTTTTGGTATTATATTAGGCAATATACCTTCTGTGCCAGGATTGCAAATAGGTATATACGAGGAGGGTAGTGTATTAAATTATCTTTATTTTGGTGTGATTAAAGGGATCTATCCACCACTAATATTTTTAGGTATAGGGGCTATGACAGATTTTAGTGCTCTACTATCTAATCCCAAACTCTTTATTATTGGAGCTGCAGCTCAATTAGGTATTTTTGGTGCTTTGATTTTGGCATTGTTATTTGGTTATACTCCTACTGAAGCTGGTGCTATAGGTATCATAGGTGGGGCAGATGGTCCTACAGCTATATTTTTAAGCTCTAGATTAGCGCCTCATTTGATAGGTGCTATTGCGATCTCAGCATATAGTTATATGGCACTAGTACCTGTACTTCAACCACCTATTATGAGAGCTATGACTACCAAAAAAGAACGAACGATTCGTATGAAACCACCACGTGCTATTTCTAAAAAAGAAAAGGTTTTATTTCCTATTTTAGGTATTTTACTTACTACATTGATAGTACCATCAGGTTTACCATTATTAGGAATGCTTTTCTTTGGCAATTTGCTCCGTGAGAGTGGTGTCACTCGTAGACTAGCTGAAACAGCAAGTGGTCCCATGTTAGATATTGTTACCATTTTAATTGGTTTAACTGTAGGTGCATCTACTCAAGCTTCTACTTTTCTAACTGTTAAATCTTTAGGTATTTTTGCTTTAGGTGCTTTATCCTTTATGATTGCTACTTTTAGTGGAGTTTTAGGTGTTAAAATAATGAATTTATTTATTAAAAAACCTGAAAATAAAATTAATCCTTTAATAGGTAATGCGGGAGTATCCGCTGTACCAGATGCTGCTCGTGTATCAGAAATGATAGGACTAGAGTATGATCCATCAAACCATTTACTCATGCATGCTATGGGACCTAATGTAGCTGGTGTGATAGGTAGTGCTGTAGCTGCTGGTCTTTTACTCAGCTTTTTAGCATAATTTATTAGAAAAAAAAGAGCATTCAAATAAATGCTCTTTTTTTATATTAATTTTTTTATTTACATTTGCTCATAAATATATAAAGTTATGATCTCAATAATAATTGGAAGCATTTCTGATTTCGATATTATAAAAAAGGCAATTGATTTATTAGAAGATTTTAATGTAGAATATGATGTACAAATATTATCTGCACATAGGACACCAGACGAAACAGCTAAATATGTTAAAGAAGCAACTGAAAAAGGTACTAAAGTATTTATTGCTGCCGCTGGTTTGTCTGCCCATCTACCTGGAGTAGTAGCTGCTAATACTATAGTACCTGTAATAGGTATACCAATTAATACTAGTTTACAAGGGATAGATTCATTATTATCAATTGTGCAAATGCCATCAGGTATAGCTGTGGCTACAGTTGGCATCAATGCAGCTCAGAATGCAGCGTTGCTAGCAATCGAAATTTTAGCTATTAATGATGTCAAACTTAAACAAAAACTCATTGATTACAAGAATAAAATGAAAGAAAAAATCGCTAAGGACCAAAAAGAATTAGAAAAAAAATTAAGTAAATAATCTTTTATGAGAAAAATTTTATTATTTTCATTAGTATTGATTTTGTCAATTAATACATTATCAGGCCAATTTAGTTATGAGAGTGCTTCTACTCTTGGTTATGGAAACAGTGCATCTGCAGTACCTGGTTTCTGGTCAGGCTTGATGAATCCTGCAGGGTTAGGATGGTTGAATAATCATCAGCTTGGGATCAACTATTACAATAAATATTTACTAAAAGAACTTGGGTATAGGGATATTGCTTATGCTCATGTGTTTAATGGTGATGCAGGTGTTATTTCAGCTCATATTTCTCAATTTGGTGCTAGTTCTTTATTGTATAATACTTTTTCACTTGGTTACTCTAGAGTATTTGCTGATAGAGTATCAGCTGGTTTAACAATCAAATATTTTTTACTCACTTCTAATCAGCCTGAGTATAGTGGGATTGGTACTATTGGTTTCGATGCTGGTTTACAAGTTAAAATCATCGATAACTTGTATTTTGGTACAATGATTGCTAATTTAAATCATTCTAAACTTGGAACTTATGAGTATGATAGATTACCAATAGTTGGTTCATTAGGATTTATGTATCAAATAGCTAAACAGTCTTCATTAATGCTAGATATTCTGAAGGAAAGCAATAATAACCCATCACTCAGATTTGGTACTAATTTCTCATTTAATGATAGATTATACGTGAGAGGTGGTTTTCAAACAACACCAGCTAGAGTTAGTTTTGGTATAGGCTATAGAATACAAAACTTTATAGTAGACATATCAAGCTCATGGCACCAAACTCTTGGTTTTTCGCCTTCTATTTCTATGAGTTATGCTTTTAAAAAAGAACATCAAAAACCTAATATAATTTATTAGAAATGAAAGCTAAGATTTATATATTTTTTGTCTTTATCTGTTTTTTTTCATATCTATCAGGACAGGTAGAGATAGATGAACCTGAAGAGTTAGATATTATACAGCAAAATATTGAATATATTGCAGAGGAGAGTGGAGTAGAAGAAGCGGATTTCAGCGAATTAACTGAAAAATTAGAATACTATTTGAAGCATCCAATAAACTTAAATAAAACTACTGTGGACGAATTAAGAGATTTGGGATTATTAACTGACATACAGATTATTAATTTTTTTGATCATATCCAGAGAAATGGTAAACTACATAGCTTGTATGAGTTGCAATCTATTGAAGGTTGGGATTTAGCAACTATAAATAAAATATTACCATTTGTGAAAATAAGTGACGTAGGGGTAGCTCATAAATATAATTTTTCAGAAGTAATGAAAGAAGGTAATTCTCAATTATTTATCCGTTATATGCAAACTTTAGAAAAACAAAAAGGTTACAAAGCTATCGATGATTCTACTTTGGCTGCTAATCCTAATAGCAGGTACTTGGGTAGTCCATACAAATTATATACGAGGTATCAATTCAAATATTACAATTTGATTAGCTTTGGTTTTACTGCTGAGAAAGATCCCGGAGAGGAATTTTTTAAAGGCACACAAAAACAAGGGTTTGACTTTTATTCTGCACATTTTTTTATTCGTAATGTAGGACCTTTTAAAGCTATAGCCTTAGGAGATTATAATTTGCAATTAGGTCAAGGACTTACTATGTGGACAGGTATGAGCTTTGGCAAGACTGCAGATGCAGTTTTTACAAAGAGAAATGCTACCGGCATCAAGCAATACACTTCTGCTGATGAAAATAGATTTCTT
>Ga0265293_10012882_pt1 | contig 10981 bp, 9 predicted proteins | sample Munlanlewell138R_FD_192505 | JGI IMG/M metagenome (GOLD analysis project Ga0265293, IMG submission 192505) | Leachate microbial communities from a municipal landfill in Southern Ontario, Canada - Leachate well 138R | ecosystem: Engineered > Solid waste > Landfill > Unclassified | place: Canada... | reverse complement strand
CAGCGGCTGCTTGAACTGGCCGATAGTGATGCCCCAGGGCTTGTACTTTATGTAGAGATCCTTCGCGGCGACATCGTCCTCGGCGAAATCATACTGTGCCTTGAAGGCCCAGTCCCTGTAGATCGTGCCGCTCAAGAACAGGCGCGCGCGGCGGAACTTGGTGCCGTCCTCCAGATCGCTCCGGTCGTCGTCGTGGAAGGCGGCGTCCAGGTGGATGCGGCCGCCGGTGCGGAACATGAAGTTGCCGTCGTCGGTCTCGACCTTCAGGCCGCCCTTGGTGCTGACCTTGACATCGGCCTGCGCGGGCGCCAGGACGGTCGACAGCACGGCCGCCGCTGCGATGAGTTTCTTCTGCATGTGAAATCTCCGATCGTTGCTCTGTGGGATTCGTGGATCGCCGCGCCTTTCCAGCGGCAGCGGGGCGCAGTCTAGGAAGCGCGCATGACAGCCGTGTGACGAACGCATGGCGATCGGATGACAGAGCAACAGGCGCCGCCTGTATGCGACATCGATGACGGGCGCACCACGAAAAACCCCCGCGTAAGCGGGGGTCTGGAATTACGGACGGGATCGGACCGAGGTTGCTTACTGCAGCTTCTTCAGCTCCGCCTCGACCACCTTGGCGGGCATTGGGATATAGCCATCCTTGACGACCACTTGCTGACCGGCCTTCGACAGCACCAGTTTGAGAAACTCGCGCTCCAGCGGCGGCAGCGGCTGGTTCGGATGCTTGTTGACGTAGACGTACAGGAAACGTGACAGCGGGTACTCACCCGTGACGGCCTTCTCCGCGGTCGCCTCGACGAAGGGGCTGCCGGTCTTCTTCGCCAGCGGCACGGCCTTCACGCCGGAGGTGACGTAGCCGATACCGGAGTAGCCGATGCTGTTGACGGTGGTCGACACCGACTGCACCACCGAGGCCGAGCCGGGCTGCTCGCTGACGTTGTTCCTGAAGTCACCCTTGCACAGCGCGTGATCCTTGAAGTAGCCATAGGTGCCGGACACCGAGTTGCGCCCGTACAGCTGCATGGAGCGGCCTCCCCAGCCGCCGGTCAGACCGACCTGACCCCAGCGTGTGATGTCCTCGGCCTCGCCGCACTTGCGGGTGGAGGAGAAGATCGCGTCGACCTGCGGAATGGTCAAACCCTCGATGGGGTTGTCCTTGTGCACGAACACCGCCAGGGCGTCGATGGCGACGCGGATCCGGGTCGGCTTGTAGCCGTATTTCTTCTCGAAGGACTCGATCTCCTTGTCCTTCATACTGCGGCTCATGGGGCCGATGTTGGACGTGCCTTCGGTCAGCGCAGGCGGTGCGGTGGAGGAGCCGGCGGCCTGGATCTGGATATTGACGTTCGGGTATGCACGCTTGAATTCCTCGGCCCACAGCGTCATCAGGTTGGCCAGGGTGTCGGAGCCGACGCTGGACAGGTTGCCGGAAACGCCGCTGGACCTGGTGTAATCCGCGATGCCGGGGTCGACCTTGGCGCCCTCGGCCAGGGCCGGGCTGCACGCCACGGCCAACAGGGCCGGCGCGATGGCGGATACGAGCTGAAGCTTGAATCGCATGGTGTATGTTCTCCTTTGTGTGTTTGAAACCTGTCGGGCGCCGCCCGCGCAGATCATGTAACCCGGCGCAGTATGTCGCGACCGGATGACAGATCCGTGAATCCGATATGACAGTGGTATGACAGCCGTCGGACGCTCAGCCGACGGTGGGCTGTGCCGGGTGGTGCACCCGCGCCACGGGGAAATCGCAGGTGAAGGTGCTGCCGGTGCCGGGCTGGCTGACGATGCGCAGCCGCCCGTCGTGGCGCAGCAACACGTGCTTGGCAATCGCCAGCCCCAGGCCGGTACCGCCACTGCCGCGCGAGCGGCCGACGTCCACACGATAGAAACGTTCCGTCAGCCGCGAAAGGTGTTGGGCGGCGATGCCGATGCCGGTGTCCGTGATCTCGAAGTGCGCACCGCCGGCGTCGCCGTACCAGCGCATACGGATGCTGCCACCGGCCGGCGTGTAGCGCACCGCATTGAAGGCCAGGTTGGAGAACAGGCTGCGCAGCTCCTGCTCACTGCCCAGCAGCCACAGCGACGGGTCTGCGTCCAGCGTGATCCGGTGTGCCTGCGCGCCACCCAGCTGGCGAGCATCCTCGACCAGCCGGGCGAGCAGGTCGGGCACGGCCACGGGGGCCTGCTGATCCAGCTGCGGCGTGGTCTCCAGCCGCGACAGCGTCAGCAGATCTTCGACGATACCCCGCATACGGTCGGACTGCTCGTGCATGACCTGCAGCGAGCGGTTCCAGCGGCGTGCCGCCGCGTCCTCCTGGTCGTCCCGTAGCGCCTCCAGATAGCCCGTGACCACGGTCAGCGGTGTGCGCAGCTCGTGCGACACGTTCGCGACGAAGTCGCGGCGCATGCGCTCGAGCTGCTGCAGACGGCTGATGTCGCGCACCACCAGCAGTCGCTGATTCTTGCCGTAGGCGACGATCTTCAGCGACAGGATGATGTGCGGGTCGCACGGCGAGGACATCTGGATGGGACCGTCGAAGCGGCCGCCGCGCAGATAGGCGACGAAATCCGGGTGGCGTAGGAGATTGGCGATGTGCTGGCCGACGTCGCGCGGGTAATTCAGGCCGAGTAGCGTGTGGGCGGCGGCGTTCCACCATTCGATATGCTCGCCCTCGAGCACTACGATGGCATCCGGCAACGCCGTGGTCGCCTGCTGGAAACGGCTGAGCATGTCGCCGAGCTTGCGTTTGCGTTTGCGATTACGCTGCTGCAGACGGTAGATGTGCTGGAAGATCTCCTCCCAGATGCCGTGCGCTTCCGGCGGATGGAAGCGCTTGCCGTGGCGCAGCCACTGCTCCAGCCGATAGACCTGACGCATATGCCAAGCGGCATAGGCGCCCAGGCCGGCCAGCAGCGCCACGGCGACATGACCCGACAGCCAGCCGACCAGCAGGCTGAGGAGGGCGATGGCGACGGTGCGCCAAGCCTCTTCGATCCAGGGATTGGACAAGGTTATTCCCGTGCAGAGAACCGATACCCGGCCCCCCGCACCGTCTGGATCAGGCAATCATGACCGTGCAGCGACAAGGCCTTGCGCAGCCGCCGGACATGGACATCGATGGTGCGCTCTTCGACGTACACGTTACGTCCCCAGACACGGTCGAGCAACTGCGTGCGGCTGAACACGCGCTCCGGGTGGGTCATGAAAAAGTTGAGCAGCCGGAACTCCGTCGGCCCGAGATCCACCGGTTCTCCGGCGGCGGTCACCCGGTGACTGGCCGCGTCCAGTATCAGGCCTTCGCACTCGACCACGGCTTCGGCCTCGGTCTTGCCGGCGCGCCGTAGCACCGCCTTGATGCGCGCCACCAGTTCGCGTGGCGAGAACGGCTTGGTGACGTAGTCGTCCGCGCCGACCTCCAGGCCACGGACGCGATCCTCCTCCTCGCCGCGCGCCGTCAGCATGATGATGGGCAGGGCGGCGGTGAACTCCTCGCGCTTGAGGCGGCGGGCGAGATGGATACCGCTGAGATCGGGGAGCATCCAGTCGAGCAGCACCAGATCGGGCCGCCGATCGGCGATGACCACCTGCGCCTGGGCCGCGTCGGCCGCCTCCAGCCAGCGAAAGCCGGCGCGTTCCAGGGCGAAGCCGACCATCTCGCGGATGGCCGGCTCATCGTCCACGATCAGAATGGTTGTTTCAAACTGATGATCGGGCTGCATAATGGGCGGCATTAGAACGGATGAATATTACAGTAGCATGACAGGTCCGCAGGCCGTTTGCCGGCCAGCTGGTCGCGTCGGAACTGGTGGAGGAGTGAGGAGCAAACCCCAAACCCCTTATTTAGCCACGGAAGCACACGGAACAACACGGAAAAAAATCTATTGCTGGAAAACCGAGGCCATCGTGACCCCTCTGCAGAAGCTGGAGCCTGGCAGGGTGCATCGAGGCACCACGCACCGAAGGAACCCTTCAGGCCGGGCCTGAGGCATGGGCTTACCCGACAGGTAAAGTCCGTGATCTTCGCCTGGAGTTTTATATAATAACTTTTTCCGTGTTGTTCCGTGTGCTTCCGTGGCTAAATAAGGGGTTTATCTTTTGCTCCTCACGCCTCACTCTCCCTACACAACCCACGCAGCACCATGTCGGTAAAGCTGACGATGCCGATCACCGTGCCGTCCTCGATCACGGGCGCGCGTGACAGGTCGAAGCGCTCGAACAGGCGGGCGCAATAGCGGATGTCCATGTCGGGGGCGACGGAGATCACGGGCTTGGTCATGATCTCGTAGACCTTGACGCGCTCCGGGGCGCGGTCGCGGGCCAGCACCTGGCAGGCGATGTCCGAGATCAGCAGCATGCCATATTCGTCATCGTCGTCGCGCCGCGTCACGATCAGCGCCTTGGTCTCGACATGCCGCATGGTGCGCAGGGCCTCGGCCACGGTGGTCATGCCGTCGACGAAGTCGAAGCGGGTCTTCATGACCTCGCGCACCCGGATGATTGGTTTACTGTCAGTCATAGCTTGTCCTCCACCACATCACTGAGTGAGCGTATCTGCTGGGTCACACCCACGGCATCCTCTATGTCGATCTGGAAGGCGATGCCGGTACCGGGTTTGCTGTCGAACTCGCCCACGGCGGCGATGGTTTCCAGGATCGACCGGCTGAGATGCCTTTCGACCAGCAACAGCAGCACATCACGCTGGGTCTCCAGGGACAGCCCGAAGAATGTCTTGATCTCTTTCGATCCCTCGCCGCGCGCCTGGTTGATCACGGTGGCGCCGGTGGCGCCGGCCTGTCGCGCCGCCTTGAGTACGGCATTGGTCTTGCTGTCTTCGATAAGGGTGATCAACAGTTTGAAATGCATGGCTCATTCTCCTCTGGCTTTCGATTCACGCTGCGCGCGTCTGGCAAACCAGGCGCTCAGCTGCGCATAGCCCATCACGGACATCATCGGAAACAGGCAGACGAAGGCCACCAGCCCGAACCCATCCAGCAAGGGGCTGCGTCCCGGTAACGCGCCCGCCAGCCCGATCCCCAACGCGGTCACCAGCGGGACCGTGATGATGGAGGTCGTGACACCCCCGGAATCATAGGCGACCGGGATGATGCTGCGCGGCGCCAGCTGGGTCTGCACCAGTAATAACAGGTAGGCGGGGATCAGAAAATGATGCAGGGGAATGCCGAGAACCAGTTTCACCGTACCGAGCAGCAGCCCCAACGCCACCCCGATTGCCACAGCCAAACGCAGCCCCCATTGACTGATGGTGCCACCGGACACCTCGGCCACCTTGGCCGCAACCGCGATCACTGCCGGCTCGGCGATGCTGCTGGCAAATCCCAAGGCGGCAGCGAACAGATACACCCAGTAATAGTCGCGCCAATCGAGGCCGGCGGCGATTGCCGTGTGCGGGCCGATGAAGGCCGTATCGGTGAGCTGGATGGCCATCATGGCGCCCAAAGGAAACAGCGACAGCTCCAATCCCTCCAGCAGAATCACCAGCCCCACGGTGATATAGAGCAGCCCCAGCAAGGCACGGCGCGGGTTCGGCAACGGCCGACGGATGGCGACGAACTGGAAGAACAGTACGACCGCGACGATCGGCAGGATCGCCAGCAGCGCCGTGGTCAGTACCCGCATCCCGGTGACGAGGAATTCCATCAGCTCAGCACCCCGTACACCATGACGAAGATCATCGGCATCACCGTGGACAGGGCGACCAGCCCGAAACCATCCACCAGCGGATTGCGGCCCTCGATCGAGGAGGCCAGTCCCACACCGAGCGCGGCAACCAGCGGCACGGTGATGACGGAGTTGGAAACCGGACCGGAATCGTAGGCGATCCCCATGATCTCGCGGGGCGTGAACGGCGACAGCAGGATCACGATACCGTACGCGACCGATAGCAGCACATGCATGGGCCAGGCGAAGATGATCCGCAGCACACCGATCATCAGCGCAATGCCGACGGCGAGGCAGATGATGAACCGCAGCCCCAGGGCATAGGCCTGACGAGCATCCTCCAAGACCAGCCCGCCCTCGACCGCGGCATCGGCGGCCTTGTCGGCAACGGCGATCAAGGCCGGCTCGGCGGCCGATGCCCCGAAGCCCAGTGCGAAGGCGAACAGCAGCAGCCACGTGACACTGCCCTTGCGGGCGAAGGCATAGGCCAGACTCTCGCCGATCGGGAACAACCCCAGTTCCAGCCCGCGCACCAACAGCGCCAGGCCGATCACCACGAGCAGCATGCCCAGCAGCAGGTTACCGAGATCCGGAATCGGCTGACGCAATACGGCGAATTGAAAGAAACCGACGACCAGAAAGATCGGCAGCAGATCGCGCACACTGCCACGAACCGCGAGCAGAAACCCTGTGAATTGTGGGTTCAATTCCGTCCCTCTACACCGGTGGCCCGCGCATGACTTGAATGGCGCCAGTCCGCTATGCTGTGTCTGCGCATGCTATGGATCACGTCGTCAGTTGAACCAGCCTTCGACGCACTGCTCCCCGAGGGACAATGCATCACCATGACGAAGAATACTACCCGGCCCGAGCCCCCCGCATGGCACGCCCTGCCCGGCAAGGACTGTCTGCAGCACCTGGGCAGCAGCGAAGGCGGCCTCGCGACAGAAACCGCCGCACACCGTCTGCGCGCGCACGGCCCCAACTGCCTGCCGCCGCCGACACGGCGCAGCGCGCTCATGCGCTTTCTGCTGCAATTCCACAACACGCTCATCTACGTCCTGCTCGCCGCCGGCGCCATCACCGCGCTGCTCGGCCACTGGATCGACAGCGGCGTGATCTTCGGCGTGGTGATCATCAATGCCATCGTCGGCTTCATCCAGGAGGGCAAGGCGGAGCAGGCCATGGACGCGATCCACCACATGCTCTCGCTGCATGCGGCCGTGCTGCGCGACGGCCACCTGCGGGAGATCCCCGCCGAGGAACTGGTGCCGGGCGATGTCGTCCAGCTCGCCGCCGGTGACAAGGTGCCCGCCGATCTGCGCCTGCTGCACGTGCGCGAACTGCAGATCGAGGAGGCGGCGCTGACCGGCGAGTCGGTGCCGGTGGAGAAAGGTATCCATGCGGTCGCCGCCGACGCCCTGCTCGGCGATCGCACGGGCATGGCCTACTCGGGCACGCTGATCACCGCCGGCCGCGGGCTGGGCCTCGTGGTCGCCACCGGTGGCGACACCGAGATCGGCCGCATCAGCGCCCTGCTGGCCCAGGTGGAGGCACTGACCACGCCGCTGCTGCGCCAGATCGCCGGCCTCGGCCGGGCCTTGACCGCCATCATCCTGCTGCTCGCCGGGCTGACCTTCGCCTGGGGCGTCTGGGTACAGGGTCAGGCGCTGTCCGACATGTTTCTCGCCGCGGTCGCGCTGGCGGTGGCGGCGATCCCCGAGGGCCTGCCCGCGGTCATCACCATCACGCTCGCCATCGGCGTGCAGCGCATGGCCGCGCGCAACGTCATCATCCGCCGCCTGCCCGCGGTGGAGACGCTCGGCTCGGTGAGCGTGATCTGTTCGGACAAGACCGGCACGCTCACCCGCAACGAAATGGTGGTCCGGACGGTGGTCACCCATGCCGGCCCCATCGGCATCAGCGGCACCGGCTATGCACCGCACGGCCTGTTCAGCCGCAGCGACAGCGCATTCGACCCGCAGGACGACCCCGTGCTCATGGAAACCCTGCGCGCGGCGCTGCTGTGCAACGATGCCGTACTGGAGGGACAGGACGGCGAATGGCACGCCTACGGCAACCCGATGGAGGCGGCGCTGATCACCGCCGCGCGCAAGGGCGGACTGGAACCCGATCGCGAGCAGGGAAAACACCCGCGTATCGATGCCGTGCCCTTCGATGCGCATCACCGCTTCATGGCGACACTGCATCACGATCACACCGGCCACGTCTGCGTCTATCTGAAGGGCGCACCGGAAAGCGTGCTGAATATGTGCAGCCACCAGCGCGCCGTGGGCGGGGATCGGCCACTCGATCCGGACTGGTGGCAAACCCAGGCCGAGGCCCTGGCCGCACGCGGCCGGCGCGTACTGGCACTGGCGTTCCGTCGCATGCCCGGTGATCAGCACAGCCTGCAGATCCAGGACGTCGCTGGCGGACTGACCCTCCTCGGCCTGGTCGGGCTGGTCGACCCGCCGCGCGCGGAGGCGATCCGTGCCGTGGCGAACTGTCGCTCCGCCGGTATCGGGGTGAAGATGATCACCGGCGACCATGCCGTGACCGCCGCGGCCATCGGCCGGGAACTCGGCATCGGCGACGGCGCCACGGCGCTCACCGGCCACGACATCGAGGCACTGGACGATACCGCTCTGCGCGCGGTGGTAGGCGCTACCGAGGTGTTCGCGCGGGCCAGCCCCGAACACAAGCTGCGGCTGGTGCAGGCCCTGCAGGCCAACGGCGCGGTCACGGCCATGACCGGTGACGGCGTCAACGACGCCCCCGCGCTGAAGCGTGCCGACATCGGTGTGGCCATGGGCGTGAAGGGTACCGAGGCGGCCAAAGAGGCGGCCGAGATGGTGCTCACCGATGACAACTTCGCCTCCATCGTCGCGGGCGTCGAAGAGGGTCGCACCGTCTACGACAACATCCGCAAGGCGATCCTCTTCATCCTGCCGACCAATGGTGCGGAGGCGCTGGTGGTGGTGATCGCAGTGCTGCTCGGCCAGGTCCTGCCCATGACGCCGGTGCAGATCCTCTGGGTGAACATGGTCACGGCGGTGACGCTGGCACTGGCACTGGCCTTCGAGCCGGCCGAGCCCGGGTTGATGGGCCGCCCACCGCGGCGTTCTGATGAGGCGCTGTTGTCGGGCTTCCTGCTGTGGCGCATCACGCTGGTCTCACTGCTGCTGGTCGGCATGAGCTACGGGACCTTCCTGTGGGTTCTGCATCAAGGCGCCAGCCTGGAGGTCGCGCGTACCGCCACGGTGAACGCCCTGATCGGTGGCGAGATCGTGTATCTGTTCAACAGCCGCTATCTGCGCGCCTCCAGCCTCAACCTGGCCGCGCTGTTGGGCAACCGCTACGTACTGCTGGCCGTGGCACTGGTCAGTGCGATCCAGGTGCTGTTCACCTACACCGGCTTCATGCAGACACTGTTTCGTACGGCGCCGCTGACGCTGGACATGTGGATTCCGATCTGGATCATGGCACTGTGCGTGTTTCTGCTGGTCGAGGCCGAAAAGACCTGGCTGCGGCGGCGTGAACGACCCGTCCGGTAGGGCGTTACGCCGGTGTGTATAATCGCCGCATGCCCACATCACCGGAACAGCGACCCGACAGACGCCTCGGCCGCGGCATGAGTATCGCCGCCTGGATCGCCGGCCTGGGGCTGCTCACACTGCTGTTCAGCAACCTCCTGGAACGCGAACGCAACCCCAACCAGCGGGTGCTGAGCCGCGTGGCCGGTGACAGCGTGGAGGTGGTGCTGCAACGCAACCGCTACGGCCACTACGTCGCGACCGGGCGCATCAACGGCGAACCGGTCGAATTCCTGGTCGATACGGGCGCGAGCGACGTCTCGGTGCCGAGTCGGCTCGCCGCCCGACTGGGGCTCGTGCGCGGTGCGCCGCTGACCTACCAGACTGCCAACGGCACCGTGACCGGCTACCGCACGCGTATCGACCGCCTGGCACTCGGTGAACTGGTGCTGCGGGACGTGTCGGCCAGCATCAACCCGGCCTATCGCGAGAACGACGTCCTGCTCGGCATGAGCGTGCTCAAGCGGCTGGAATTCACCCAACGGGGGGATACGCTGATCCTGCGACCGCTGCACAACGCCGCGGAAGGCCCGTAATGGCGACCCCTGGAAGGCTGCCCGGCGACAGACTGCGGGCCACAACCGAAGCCTGCGCCACACCCCGGACAGCGTCATGGACCAGATCCTGAACTGGCTTACCGAACAGAGTGGTGCCTTGTCCGGCATGCTGTGGGGCAGCCCCATCACCCTGGCCGCGCTGCTCGGCACCGGCTTGTATCTGACCCTGCGCCTGGGCTTCGTCCAACTGCGCGGCTTCCGCCACGCGACCCAGTTGCTGAGCGGCAAGTACACCGATCCGCGACACGTCGGCGAGGTCTCGCACTTCCAGGCGCTGTCCACGGCACTGTCGGCGACGGTCGGCACCGGCAACATCGCCGGCGTGGCCACGGCCATCTCGCTGGGCGGACCGGGGGCCTTGTTCTGGATGTGGGTGACGGCCTTTCTCGGCATGGCCACCAAGTTCGCCGAATCCACCCTCGCGCTCAGATTCCGTGAGGTCAGCCCCACCGGCGAGATCGCCGGCGGACCGATGTACACCCTGCTGCACGGCCTGAAGATGAAGCGCCTGGCGGTCCTGTTCGCCGCCTTCGCGCTGATCGCCTCGTTCGGCATCGGCAACATGGTGCAGGCCAATTCGGTGGTCGACGGACTCGGCTATCTGTGGCCCGAGGCACGCGAGTTCGGCTGGGCCATCGGCCTGCTCCTGGCCACACTGGTCGGCCTGGTGATCCTCGGTGGCGTCCGCCGCATCGCCCGCGTGGCTGCCGTACTGGTGCCCTTCATGGCGCTGTTCTACGTCGTCGCCGCGCTGCTGGTGCTCATCAACCATGCGGCCGCCATCCCCGCCGCCATCACCACCATCGTCGACGGCGCCCTGAACGTGCCGGCAGTCGGCGCCGCCGCGGTCGGCGAGGCCATCCGCTGGGGCGTGGCGCGCGGCCTGTTTTCGAACGAGGCCGGCCTCGGCTCCTCACCCATGGCGCATGCCGCGGGTCGCACCAACGAACCCGTGCGCGAGGGCCTGGTGGCGATGCTGGAGCCGTTCATCGATACCCTGGTGATCTGCAGCATGACCGGCCTGGTGATCATCGTGACCGGGAGCTACATCGACCGTCCCGAGACGCTGGTCGGTGCGGCGCTCACCGCGCATGCCTTCGGCACCACGCTGGGCACCGCCGGTGCCGGGGTGGTCGGCGTCG
>Ga0265293_10012881_pt1 | contig 10982 bp, 12 predicted proteins | sample Munlanlewell138R_FD_192505 | JGI IMG/M metagenome (GOLD analysis project Ga0265293, IMG submission 192505) | Leachate microbial communities from a municipal landfill in Southern Ontario, Canada - Leachate well 138R | ecosystem: Engineered > Solid waste > Landfill > Unclassified | place: Canada... | reverse complement strand
CCCATGTCTTGTTATGACACACCAGCATCAGTGGATCAAACCCACCGCTAATAATACACCAACAACGATCAGTACCATACTAACACTGTACAGGGTTATGGACGCCACTGTATCTCCTAGATATTTCCTAAGTATTCTTGTATTAATGAAGCTCCAAAACCAGTTAGCCTGCTTATACGTTATGAAACTGAGAAAAGCGCCAATTATGGCTAACAAAACGCCACCTATGATACTATCCATGTTGACCCTCCTTGTCCCTAAGCAAGCAGCAGACAGTTCTCCCACAGATATGCAGTCCGATTTGCTCGCCCAGAAGCCGCTCAAACTCCTGCAAGAGAGAAGTATATGATCGAAATCGAATCGGCAATCTTTGTCCCCTATTCCTTGAGCTCCTAAGGTTTTCTTGAGCCTGGATGTTTTTTCCTGCAAACATGCCGCCTTGATGTCAATCTTTTTCTTCTGACCTCCCTTCCTAACACTTGGCAGGAAGATCAACTGTATCTTGAGAGGACTACCGCAACGCTCCAAAAGCGGACAACGTTGCGAAATTCTGTGGCTTAGTCCTTGTCGGAGATCTGCTTATTAATCTGGATTATGATCTCCAAAACCCGTCTAGAACTGGTCTTAGAGATGGTGACGGAGAGGTTTTCAAACTCGAATTCATCTCCCTCCTGAGAAATGCGGCCGAGCTTTTCCACAACCCACCCGCCCACAGTGACGGCCTCTGTTTCCTCGTCATAAAAGTCCAGCTCTCGAAAGACCTTCTCCAAATGAGCTGAAGCCAAGACCCTGTACTCATTATCTGTTCGCTGCTTAATATCTTCTACAATCTGATCATGTTCATCCCAAATCTCCCCGACCAATTCTTCAATAATGTCTTCCATCGTCACAATCCCAAGTGTTCCCCCATATTCATCGACCACCACAGCAAGATGCGACTTCCTTTGCTGCAGGTGACTCATTAGGGCGTTGAGCTTCGTGGAGGAGGTAACATAGATTGCGGGTTGTACAATACTGGCAAGAGTAGCGTTATTCTGGACCACTTCGTTGTGGAAGTCCTTTTGATTGATAATGCCCACCACTTCATCGATGGAACTCTGGTAAACAGGTAGCCTAGAAAACCCCGTCTGGCGAAACAGCCCCAGGATTTCATCCGTAGAAGCATCCCTAGGAACGGCCACGACGTCAACTCTAGGCGTGATAATATCTTCCGCTTCAAGATCATCGAATTGGAAGATGGATCGAATGAGTTCACCTTCCTGCTGCCTGATGCCTCCTTCACTTCTGGCCTCGTCTACAATGGTCAAGAGCTCTGCTTCAGTAATTCCTTGCTCCTGGGCCAGACTAAATCTTCTCGACAAAATATCCTTAGCCCAAGCATAAAAGCGACTAAGGGGAGCAAAAAGAACGATCAACACTCGCATAAAAGGAACTGCAAACATGGCGAACTGGTCGGCAGCCTCCTTGGCAAATGTCTTGGGGAAGATTTCCCCAAAGGTTAGTACCAGGAGGGTGACAACCACCGTCGATACCGTTACTCCCAGATCCCCCAGACTACGAGTGAAAATCACAGTTCCGATTGAGGCCGCGGTAATGTTGACAATATTGTTGCCGATCAAAATCGTTGTTAGGAGCCGATCATAGTCTTCGGCTAGCTTCAAAACCAAACCGGACCTTTTGTTCCCGGCTGAACTGGCATTTTTCATCCTCACCGCATTAAACGATGTAAAGGCAGTCTCTGTCGCCGAGAAGAACGCAGACATTATGAGAAATACACCTAAAGATATGATCAGTGTTACGTCGCTACTGGCCATTTCCGTCGCCCCTTCTGGTGAAAGGTACTGTAATTATGTCTCAAACAGGCCTCAATTATCTGTTTTCGCCAAATACAGCCTTAAAATGACATTTCCAGGCAGGAATCTGAGCCTTTGATGGCAAACCCATTCATTATATCAGTTTCATCAGGAGAGAAGAATGAGTCCAGCTCTTGAGGCTTCGCAAAACATGTGTAAACTACCATCTTGCCAAAAACGAGATGGTTTCATCATATTACGGTAACCTCAAACATCCTATCCCGAGTCTTCCCTGAAGTGTGCAAGTGTTGACGCACGCAGTCAAGAACAGGGGGTGATGGATTACTCAGTGTTCCTTTTCGTACTATTTGTCTCGGTAGCATAGTTGCAATGGTCATGGGGATCTTGGTTCTGCTCCATAATCGCAAGGCTTCCGCCAACAAGACTTTTTTTGCTCTCATCATAGCGATCGTTATCTGGTCGGCTGGTCTAGCCTTAGCAACAGTGGCTTCTATCGCTTCGCCCATTTGTGGCCCTGGTTTTTTCTGGTTCGTTCGGGGTACCTTACAGGTAGAATGATCAATGGGGGGAGTCAGCCTTGACTATGGATTTAGCGCACGACAGACCGGCCTTTGTTCGCCTATGGTGGGCGAGTATACGGCCCTTTAGCCTAGGAACCTCAATCTTACCTGTCCTTTTCGGCGTTTCGTTAGCAAGGCAAGCCGGTTATAACATTCGAGCCGGAGTACTCGTTTTGACTCTACTCATCGCTTTGCTGCTTCATATCGGCACGAATCTGACCAACTCCCTCTACGATTGGACCTCTGGTCATGATCAACCCGCAAGTCCACAAGCAGTTCCCATCCTACGGGACCATCCACATGGCGAGAAGTTGGTCCGGCAAGCGCTCTCTGTTTTGGCCCTGTTCACTGCTCTGATCTCTGTTCTTTTCGCCTACTACACCACTTGGCCCATGGTCTTTTGGCCCATTGTAGGGTACTTGGGGGGAATCTACTATACAAAACCACCCATTGCATACAAACACAAGGGTGTGAGTCTGCCTGCCGTCTTTCTATTGATGGGTATCATGTTACCCATGGTTGCATACGCAGCCCAGACAGCCTTTGTGGGCGGAGAACTCGTTATACTCTGCCTACCCCTAGGGCTTCTTGTTACGGCAATCTTGGCAGCAAACGAGCTGCGAGACCACAAGGAAGATGCCGCAGCAGGAAGCACTACGTTTACTGTGCGCTTCAGTGCGCCTTTTTCTGCCGCGCTCTACCGTGCACTAGTTACCCTACCCTACCTCTGCGTTAGCATAAGTGTCCTGTGGTTGTCACTGCCGCCTGCCGCTCTCTTGGTTTTCTTGGCGCTACCGTTAACGGCCACACTTATAAGAAAAGTACAGCGACATGACCTGCGCTATTTAGATGTAGCCACAGCCCGGCTTCATGGACTCTTTTGCCTAGTTTACACGATCAGCATGCTCCTCTAGGTGGCCACCAAAACGGCTCCGATATCTGGGCACGTGCGCTTCCTAGTGTAGGGTTCGCTGCCCCATGATTCGCCAATGAGATAGATCTTCTCTTGTTCGAAGCGTTTCTTGGCGGGACCCTACAAGGGAACATCTACTAAGACTTTCCCAATTGCTATGATCTATCGCGGTATTCTTCCCGCGAAAGCGAACAGTCTTTGCCAAATCCTGATATACAGTAGTGACAGGGAAAGAGAGGTGGAAAAGATCACTGATCAAGACATCGTCGCCAAAGTGCTGGCCGGTGAAGCAAGATACTTTCAATACCTGCTAGCAAGATACCAAGGACCCGTAGCAAAGCTAGTGTACTTCAATTTACATGACAGCCATGCGGTCGAGGATGTTACGCAAGAGACGTTTCTTCGGGCTTTCAAATATCTGAAAAGCTATGATCCAGATAAGCCCATGAAACGCTGGCTTTTCGCTATCGCAGCAAATCTCTGCCGTAGATGGAACCAAAAACGGCTTTTGACCATCCCTCTAAAAACGCTTTTCCATCTTTCCAGTGATGAAAACGTGGCAGAAGAAGTTGTCCAAAGCCAGTATGCCAAGGAAATTAGGGGTCTGCTAAGAACACTACCTCCTAAAGAAGCGGTGGTCCTTACGTTTCATTATATCAACTCTCTCACAATCCAAGAAACTTCTGAGGTTCTGGGAATTCCGGAGGGGACGGTCAAATCCCGCTTAAATAGAGGTTTAGGGCGTTTGCGAGACTCAGTCTTGTTAGAAACAAGTGCAGGGAGGGAAGCTCATGGACACAGAAATGTTAAAGAAACTCGAGCATGTGAAAAATGCGCCGGTGGCAATTGATCTAAGCTCGGCGATCATGGAGCAAATCGAGCAGCCCCGTCTAAGACACCGATTTCTTGTTCCTGCGACCTTGGGCCTATTAACAATTGTTACCCTCGCCATCCTGCTATTTCCCCAAATGCGCAAGGAGAACTTGGATAGAGCTACTGAGATTGCAAAACCAATTCATGTAATCAACGACTACCCCCGTGATATTTCCCTATACCCCAATCCTTACCTGAACATTGATCCTGAAAAACTACTGAAAGGTGGTAAGAATAGTCTATGAAAAGAGTGCTAACTTACATATTCATTTGCTTCATTCTTGTGCTTACCATGTCCTCTCTCGTTACGGCCCAATTTGAAGTGGTTTTCCCCTTTATGGAAATACAGGTGGATGACTACTACATCCGTTCCAAGATCACCCATGCCTCCCGGGAGGAATCCCATATTGTGGAGGTATATAAGCAGGGTGACCTTGTCGTGTCCAAGTTAGAAATGCACGGTCAAGTCTTAGCCTCTGGTTATGATGCCGGATTCACATGGACCCCCGAAATGGACGATCACCTAGAGCTTTTCTTTTCTAACTATGAAATGCGATTAGTAGGGGTGGAGACGGTCGCTCAGCGGGAGTCTTTGATAATTGACTTATTAGACAAGAAGACCGATGTGCTGAGGCATACGTATTTCCTTGATCAAGAAAGCGGCCTGATTCTGAGCCAATATCTCTACGATCAGAAAGGAAGCCTCACAACCACCTATGAAGCACTGGAGGTAGATTATGATCCGGATTTCTCTACCTTGGATTTCGATTTGGTTGAGTTTCAGACTTCACTCCCCCATTTCCCAATCAGCGAAGCTGATCTAGAAGCTGCATTGCCTTGGCTTACACCAGATCCCCTTTGTCTGCCGGAAGGGTTTCAAGTTGTGGGTTATTCTCAGATGGATCCCTTACCAGAAACATACGAAGGAGACAGACGAGATGCAACTACGTCTAGTATCCTGATCTGGAGTTCTGATGGTTATGAGAGTCTGGTGTTGGACATCGCTTACCCAAAGGACAAACAGATTACCGTTGACCAAGATACAGTACTCGAAATTGTGGAACACATGCCATCATCCATCATAGCCGAGTTTGTTGACCATCCCCTGACGTTTTCGTTGCGCGGCATCTCCTTAGATCCAGATGACGCGGTAAAGATGTTGCTGTCCCTTAGTCCTGCTCAGCAAATTACCAACCCAGAGGTATTGAGCTTGGAAATGTTCGCTCAAGGCGAGACTCTTCTTTATCCTTTTGATTACAACACCATCGCCCAAGAAGCATTGAGTGAAGACGAGTTCTTCGAACTGGCACCTATGGCCTTTCACTATGCAAGCACCTTTCCACAGGATCTACAGGTAGTCGGTTATGCACGGGTAGACTATTCGGAGGATCAAAAGAGTATTCTCTCCATTCATGAAAGGCATCCAGATCTGCCCTTGGAAGACTTGCTGATCACCTTATCTGATGGAGAGCGATTCCACCATGTTGGCCTCTCGTTTGCTCCAAACTATACGGAGTACAAGCACCGTGGTCAGTCCCATCGATACTTTCAGTCGTGGGTATCTGTACTGTTCAATGATTGGCCCATTTCTTTCTTCTCTCACAGTTCGTTCCTCTCCTATGAAGATCAAATGGAAGTTATCGCAGAACTAGGCAAGGGCTATGTCATTAATACCAAGCAGCATCAATGATATCCGAAGGAAGCGATCGTCGCCTCCCAGGAACGTAGTGGCCTAACGAAGGAAAATTGCTTCTTGTATCGAATGTAAGATATACCAGTTTAGGCACTCAAACGGGGGCGACAGGTTTGATCAAGGATTCGCAGTATGGATTGAAGCGCACACTAGGATTACCCCATGTGGTGGCCGTTGCTATCGGTCAGACAATTGGGGCGGGCATCTTTGTCCTGACCGGCATGGGCATCGAGTTTACAGGGCCTTCCATTACGTTGGCCTTCTTGGTGGCTGCGGTCCCGATTACCTTTCTTTTGCTCGTTGTGGCCATGCTTGGATCAGCCCTCCCCACCACAGCCGGCACCTATATGTATGCGAGCCGATTGTTCTCTCCCATGGGAGCGTTTGTGAGTGTCTGGGGCTACCTAGCTGCTTCTCTCCTTGGTGCCTTCCCTTTGTATGCAATTAGTGCCGCCCACTACGTACAGGCGGTTGTGGATGTGCCGACTATCCCAACGGCCCTTGGGCTTTTGACCCTACTTTACGTTGTCAACCTCCTGGGGATCTCCTTTGCAGCCATCGTCCAAGGGCTCATGGTTGCCTTGCTCGTAATTTCCCTGGTCGTTTTTGCGATTTTGGGTTTCCCCCATGTAGAACCAGCTAACTTCACTCCCTTCTTTACCGGTGGAACGGGCGGATTTGCTATGGCGGCCGCCATCTTAACGTTCACGCTAGTCGGAGCTAACGCCATCATTGAGCTCGGAGGCGAGATCAAGAATCCCGGTAAGACCATTCCCCGTGCGTTCTTGATCGCATTTCCCGTTGTTCTGATCCTCTACATATTCGTGGCCATCATCGCCGCCGGGGTTCTTCCCTGGACCGAGACAGCTGGGCAACCTCTGACGGTTGTAGCCCAGAGCTTTATGGGACAGGCCTCTTTCAAATTTTTCGTTTTTGGCGGGGGCTTGTTAGCCATCGTCACAACTCTCAACGCTAGCCTCATGTGGGGCACACGTTCCTTACTGGGAGTCGGCGCAGACGGTTTATTGCCCCAACGATTAACATCCATCAATAAACGCTTTGGCACACCACATTGGTTTCTCACAATGATTTACCTCGTATCGGCAGCTGCCATTATTGTCCTAGGAGAGGACTACCTGTCCCTCTTTGCCGTTCTAGCATCGATCGGAGGAATCATGGTCTTCATCCCCCTACTCGGGGCGGCAGCGCAGTTACCGAAGAAGGCTCCTGAAGCCTACGAGAAGAGTCCCTTTAAACTGAGGGGCATATGGCTTCCGGTGTCGATTGGCATCGGCTTCTTGCTATCTCTGGTGATTCTAATCATCTTGCTCGTCGATCTGCTATCGTCTACAGCTGGTCTCATCTATGGAGTGGTCTTTATTTTGTGGCTGATTGCTGGTGCTGTTTTGTTTTTGCACAAGAAGCCTAGGCAAAAGGGGGAGTTCTCCAAGCAAATCTAGAGTAGGTTCCGTTGTCCTAGGTCTTATAAATGGCAAGTAGAAAACTGAGAGGCGAGATACGATGAAGGGATTTTTTCCATGGATCGTCGTGACTGTGGTGTTTGTGTTTAGCATCTGTGCAGCTGCAAGCCCCGCCATTCCTGAGGATTTCTTTACACTGCCGGAGGACGCAGAGCTTCTTGATGTAAGAGATAATCCAGCCAATGGTGGCCTGGAAATTGCCTTTGTCAGCGATCTCGACCTAGAAAAGCTCCATGAACTGTATGCTGAGGCGTTGAAAGAGGCGGACGATCTGAGCATAACGGCGATACCTGGTGGTTACATGATCTCTGCAACGCTGGCTGGAGTGGACTATACGCTAATGCTGAGTGAAGATGCAATGGATGCTACGATACATGCGGGAAAAACATCGGTCTATGTGGTGTTAAACGGGTTGGAAGGCAGAACCGTGCCCAAACCTGAAGAATCGGCAGAACAAGGACTACCCTGGCCTGCAAGCGATCTACCTGGGCTACCTGAACTCAAAGGACACATTGAGAAGATTCTCAGGGCCGATGGCAGCGTCTTTCTGGAACTGACGGTTGAGAGTAGCGAAGTGGTGATGTCGTACATCGAGGATTTGAGGGAAGCCGGTTTCTCCTTTGACTCCGAACCAGGCTTAAGAGACGGGTATGTTGAGTTTTTCGCCTTTCATGGAAACAGCGTTCTGGGTTTTGGCTATGGCGAAGACGACAACTTCATAGCTATGGAGTACATGAAATAATCGGTTTTAATAATTCATCCCTCCCATAGAGTTCTAGGAGAGGGATGGATTTTTTTATTGCTCAATGACAAGCGACGATCGGGGGCTGAGATTAATGATGTCTTTCCCCCACTCAACTTCTCCGTCACTGTAAAGGGTTTGCCAATCGTCTTTGCCGCAGAGATCCAACTGCACGCTCTGCCAAGCTGCATTCAGGTTATGGAGAACCAATACTTTCTCGTCCTTCCACTCCCTCATGAAGCCAACAACCTGCTTGTTCCCTGTATCGATTGGAGTGTGCCGCCCACCTTAAGAGGTAGATTACCCTCGCGCAGATGAATCAGATTTCGGTCGTGGTTCCAGAGCGAATTTGGGTCCTTTTGCTGTTCCTGCACGGACGGTTGCCAAGATCCTGTATTATTGTTTGAAGCGCTCCATGTAGTCTGTCCGGGACCATTCAGCGGATACCACTTGAATGGTTCTCGTTTGTTTTCATCGATACCGCTGCCTTTCATACCGATTTCTTCACCATAATACACGAATGGATTGCCAGGCAGCGTCAGATACACAGAGGCCGCCATCTTCGCCTGGTTCACATCGTTTAGGACCGACATCACTCTATCTTGATCGTGATTGGTTAAAAACGGCGCATCCAGAACCCACTCAGAATGCTCCCGATAGCGATTGAGGAACCTTTGTGTTACTCTGGCCAGACCAAAGTCCGTACCGCCCCTAGCACTAAGGATGATTAGATTGGCAAGATCAAAATTGAAGCAAGAGTCAAATCCGCCGTAGTAGGGAGCAACGACATTGAAGTTATCCCAAACCTCAGCCGCGAGGTACACATCGGGTTTTATTCGTGTCAAATGATCGCGAAACTCCACGGCGAGGGTGCCAATCTCCCTATCGATATCATAGAAGTCGGTCACATCGTATTTGTGATAGCTCGGGGAGGGATGAATCGGGGTAAGCCAGATTCCACTGATGCCAAGCTCCTCCAAGTAGTCTAAGCGATCGATGATACCCCTGAGATCCCCCAGCCCATCACCATTGCCATCAGCAAAAGCCCGTACGAAAATCTGGTAGTAAACACCGTGTTTACTGAGGAAAATGTCCTCCTCGCCCAGGGTTGCCCCGAGGATCCCTTCGAAAGGTAGAGCCACTAAGATTAGTGCTATCAAAAGAAACGCTGCCCGTTTTAGCACACTGCGCATGGAAATCCTCCTTTTTCAACTTGAGTCCAAGTAGACAGCAAGAGAATTCTACGATTTCATTCTCGAGGTACTTGATCTTTTCCAAATAACTGATATAGTAAAGATGATATCTCCGAATTGCGTTTGCGTTTTATATAGCGGGGGAACCAATCGTGGGGTGAATCTTGCACTGAGAATTCCGAGGCAAGAAGGGCAACTTGGGTGCCCTAATCCGTCAGCTAACCTCGTAGGAGTACACCAAGGCGTACTGTCGTTTTGGCCATTGCCAAGACGCCTCGCGCTTTTTTGTTTTCCTAAAACCAAGAGAAGGAGATGTTGTCATGAGAATTTGTCCAGACTGCTATGCCGTTAATCGTTCGTATCACTCGTATTGTCAGAAGTGTTCTGGCTCACTTATGAAACGCGGTGGAGATGCGTATCCACGCATGAAGATCAAGAAAAGGGCGACAAATCGCCGAGTACCTACTGGATTTCTTTTCACGTTTTGACACATAAGGCTTCGTCATCTACGGAGGAATTCCTGTACTAAGGCGGCCCTAAGCAAGCACAAAAAAAGACCCGGTCTCTTTCAAGAGAACCGGGTCTCGTCGTCTCAGGTGCCTACTCTCGCAAGTGCACCATTCGGACTAGGCAAATCTGCTTCTTCTAGGCGATTCATGCGACAAAAGTGCTCCAGGAAATTCTGCGCAAGCTCGTGTTCGTCTGAACCATCCTTCAAGGCCAGAATATCCTTAAGAATTTGGGCCATCCACACATTGTCGAAATAGCGATGTCTGCCGCTATTCCACGTCATGCTCGTCGGATAACGCTCGTTGACATAGTAGTTCCAAAAGAGCAGTTTCTTGGATTCGTCTTCAGAGAGGCGCATTCTATACTGGGTATGTGCCGGGATGTACCCATCTTCACACAGCTTGCCCACGAAAGATTCGCCCACCATGAAAAGACCGACAATCCGTCTGCCTTTTTCGGCTACCTCTGGTTCCCTAGCTGTGATCAAACAACAGCTATTTTGGTGCAAGCGCACTAAACGGTTCGGGCTACCTTCATGCACCCCGCTCTTTCTTAGCCCCGTAAAGACCATCCACTCCGAAAAGACCTTTTCCTGCTCGGCCTCGTCACACCAGAAGGCGGCTTGGGAAACAGGCGAGAGCTTGTGGTTCTTAAGAAGCTCTTCACGTTCTAAGGCCTGCTTGCGTTTTGCCTCTTCAACCGCTCTAATTTCTTCGAGCTCGGCTTCTTCGGCTTGCCTTTCCATTTCAACTCTCGTTTTTACACGATCGATGTGCTTAGCCAACTTAGGATCGACCAGTAGTAGGTGACTACCAAAAACATCGGGGAACACGAACTTTTTCAGCCCCAACGGGAAACGGACTTCAACATAGGCGCCGTCGCACGCAACAACGCTTCCCTGACCAAAACTCTTATGTGTTACCTGTTCATTCAGCAAATCCATTGTGAACCTCCGTATCTATTGTTAGCCCTATCATACATTCTACTCTACTTAGAATATCACAAACGGCAGGAAATTGCAAATAGGGTCTTGACAGTCTCATCCATTCAGTGTAAACTATGTGTTTATATGTCTAATAGCAAGTGAAGAATAGCCTCCCATTCCTAGTACCTCGCCTCCCCGAAGCACATATGGTATAGCGCAAGCTACCAAAGTAAGGGAGGAGTGCTTTTTCTATGTTTGGTCACAACCCGCGCGTTCCA
>Ga0265293_10012879_pt1 | contig 10982 bp, 24 predicted proteins | sample Munlanlewell138R_FD_192505 | JGI IMG/M metagenome (GOLD analysis project Ga0265293, IMG submission 192505) | Leachate microbial communities from a municipal landfill in Southern Ontario, Canada - Leachate well 138R | ecosystem: Engineered > Solid waste > Landfill > Unclassified | place: Canada... | reverse complement strand
CGATGGTGGCGAAGGTGCTTGAGCACCCCACAGCTGGCCCGCTGTTCGCCGAGGGCGCCGCGGAGGTGTCGCTGTACCACACCTGCCCGGAGACGGGGGTGCGGCGCCGTGGCCGCGTCGACTGGCTGGAGCCGGACGGCGATATGGACGACTACAAGACGTCGACCACCGCCAACCCCGCTGAGTTGGTCCGAAAGTTCTACACCCTCTCGTATTTCATGCAGGCCGCCTGGTACCGGGCGCTCGGCATCGCGCTCGGGATCGCCGAGGATCCGCGGTTCCGGTTCGTGGTGCAGGAGAAGGAGCCGCCGTACGTCGTGACGGTGGTCGAGTACGACGACGCCGCCCTGGCCGAGGGTGCGCGCCGCAACCTCGACGCACTCCGGTTGTACGCCGACTGCATCGAGAGCGGTGTGTGGCCGGGATACGCGGACAGCGTCGTGACGATCGGCCTCCCGGGCTGGCTGGTCCGGCAGACCGAAGCAGCAGAAACACAGCAACACGCAGATGACCTAATCGCCGAATTGGAAGGGATTTTCACCGCATGAGCAGTACCGACGTAGTTCGCCAGACCCCGCAGCAGAAGAACCTGGCGAAGCTGATCACCGACATGACGCCGGAGTTGGCGAAGGCGTTACCCAAGCATGTGACGCCGGAGCGGATGGCGCGTATCGCCGTGACGGTGGTGCGGGCGACTCCGAAGCTGGCGGAGTGCTCGCCGGCGTCGTTCCTCGGCGCGCTGCTGACGGCGTCGCAGCTTGGCCTGGAGCCGGGGCCGACGGGCGAGGCGTATTTCGTGCCGTACAAGACCACCTGCACGTTCATCCCGGGCTATCGCGGGTTGATCAAGCTGGCGCGGCAGTCGGGCCAGGTGTCCGACATTTACGCCGAGATCGTCTATTCCAACGACCGGTACAAGGTGACGCTGGGCCTCAACCGCGACATCGAGCACGAGATCGTGGACCGCAACAACCGCGGTGAGCCGACTGATGTGTATGCGGTGGCGAAGTTCAAGGACGGCACCACCACGTTCGTCACGATGACGAAGGCGGAGGTCGAGGCGATCCGTAAGCGGTCGATGGCTGCGAACAACGGGCCGTGGGTGACCGACTGGAACGCGATGGCGAAGAAGACTGCGGTGCGGCAGCTTTCGAAGTGGTTGCCGCTGTCGCCGGAGTTCAATACCGCTATCTCGATGGATGGTGCGGTGCGCACCGATGTGGGTCCGTTGGTGGATGCGCAGCCGACGTTCATCGACGGTGAGGTGTTGGAGCCACCGTCAGCGGCGCTCGGTGAGGGCGAGTCCGCCCAGGCCCCGCAGGAGCCGGAGCCGCCGCAGGAGCCGGAGCCGCCGCAGGAGCCGGCGCGTGGCCGCGGACGCAAGAAGCCAGCCGAGCCCGAAGACCCCGGCCCGGACGGCATCGTGATGGCGTCGAATCAGCAGCTGTCGCAGTTGGCGCAGATCCGGGCGGCCGAACGCTACGAGTCCGACGAGGACTGGCACGCCTACGTTTTGGCGGCGACCGGCGCCGAGGTGACGGCGGATCGGGATCTGACCGAGGAGCAGGCCGCGACGCTGATCGACGTGTTCGCATCGGACTCCGACCAGTGACGCTCCCCGAGCCGGAGCACCAGGTGCGAACGCCGGAGTGGCATTACGTGGAGGCGGATCGGCTGCTGGCCGAGTTGGCGCAGACGCGGGCGGAGAGCTTCCGGTTTCCGTTCGTGCAGGCGAAGGTCCAGATGGCGCAGATCCACGCCCAGCTGGCGAACTCCCCGTGGTATCCGGGCGACGTGATCGCCGCGGAGGAATACGGCGGCTCCGCAGTCCAGTTCGGGCCACCCATCGAAACCCGCACGGCTACCGGCGACCGCCTGTAGCCACCACCCCACCGAAAGGAAATCCACCGTCATGTCCGATAGCCGCGAAACCAACGAGACCGCCGAGAAGGGCGAAGCCAGTACCGATCTCGCGCCCGGTGACGTCACCGAGTTCATCGCCACGCTGGTCCAGCTCGACAAGGGCCGCGTGCAGAAGGACTGCACCAACGCGCTCCACGAGGTCGTGGAGGCGGCGCTGCTGCACGAGAAGAAGGGCGGCTCGATGACGCTCAAGCTCAAGGTCAACCCGCTGGACTCCGGCGCCGTGCAGATCGTCGCGGACGTCACCAGCAACCCGGTCAAGGATCCGGCCGGAACGATCTTCTTCGCCGACGGCGACGGCACCCTGTCCCGCGACAACGCCGGCATGTACTACGCCCAGTAACCCCCTAGTTCGACCCAATCTAGGAGAAACACGCATGTCTGAAACCATCGTTACCCGCCCGCAGGAAACCATCACCGTCCCCCTGGCCGGCGACGTCGACAGCGGCCCCGACAGCCCGATTTACGTCGTCACCGCAAACGGAGAAAACGGTCTGGAGACCGAAGTAATCGACGTCCGCGCCACGGTGCCCGACGCGTTCCCGCCGCGCACCGTCGAGGCCCGGGTGGTCACCGACACCGCGTCGTTCCTGGCCGAGGTCGCGCGCCGGCCGCTGATCGAGAACCAGTCGACGGTGTGGGGAAACCGCAAGGTCGGCGCGGTCACCGTCGTCTACGACGAACTTCCCGACAACGCCGGCGAATGCTTCACCCGTCGCGCCGACCGGCTGGCCCTGCAGTTCGTCGCAGACCCGGACTGGGCGACGATGCTCAGGGCGGCCGACGGGCAGTTCCACAGCCAGCACGATTTCGGCGACCTCATCGAATCGGCCGGCCACCTGATCACCAGCCACCCGGCGGCCGAGCTGATGGAGATCGTGGACTCGGTGCGCGCGTCCTCGAAGGGTGCGTTCGAGTCGAGGATTCGCCGCGAAACCGGCGCCCAGCACATCGTGTATTCGGAGGAGGTGTCGGCCCGGGCTGGCACGTCGCAACGCACGCTGGAGGTGCCGCGGGAGATCACGTTCGCGGCGCGCCCGTTCGAGGATTACCCGGCAATCGAGGTGACCTGCTGGCTGCGCCTGCGGATCAACCAGGGGCAGCTGGCCCTGGGGTTGTTCCCCCAGCCGTTCGAGCACCGCGTGCGCGATGCGTGGACGCAGGTCACCAACGTCCTGTCCGAAGAGCTCGGTGTGCCGGTCTACGCGGCGAACCTGGGCAAGTAGCGATGGCACGCTCCCGCGCGTCGGCGAAGAAGGCCGGCACCGCTTTCGAGACGTCTATCGCTCGGTACCTCGCGCAGGCGTTGGATGACGACCGGATCGAGCGCCGCGCCCGCACCGGCGGTAAGGACCGCGGCGACATCGCCGGCGCGCGGGTGCACGGGCAACGCCTGGTGATCGAGTGCAAGAACACCTGCCGGGTGGCGTTGCCGGAGTGGACAAATGAGGCCCATACCGAGGCCGGCAACGATGACGCTCTGGTCGGCGTGGTGGTCCACAAGCGCACCGGTGTCACGTCGCCGGGGCGGCAGTGGGTGTCGATGACGGTGGATGACCTGCTGGCGTTGATGACCGGGCAGCGGCACGGGCACCGCAGCGTGGACGTGATCGCGTGAGCGACTGGATGTTGTGGCTGCTCGGCGGGACGTGCGCGGTGGTGTGCGGCTGGATCTGGCTGGCCGACAAGGTCGGGTGGCCCTGATGTTGATGTGGCAGACCCACGACCAGATCCCCGGCGCGGAGCAAGCGGTCGGGTTGCGCGGTGAATACGTGGTCCGCCGCGTCCCCGACAGTTTCGTGCTGACGGGCTACGGCCACGACACCTTGCCGTTGCTGGACCTGCCGCCGGCGGGCCGCAAGTTCGTGCGTCTCGATGACGCGAAGCAGTTTGCGAATCAGCTTGAGCGCGTGAGTGCGCGCGAATCGGAAGTGAGCGGAGCGTAGTGATGGATACAACTGAGGACGGTCTGTGCCCGGTCGGTGAGGACGACCCGTTCGGCGGCACGTTGGGTGCGATCCAGCGGGGCGCGGTGCTGGGCATCTTGTCGACATCGGATGAGGTGGTGGCAACGAAGCAGCTCGCGGAGCGGCAGGCCCGGGTGCTGCGCGAGGTCTGGGAGATGTGCGAGTGCTACTCGCAGTCGCCGCTGGCGCGCAGTGTGCTGGCTGTGTTGGCCCGTGAGGCGCTGTGATGGCCGCGGCGGTGTCCCGGCCTACGAACCGGGGATGGTTGCGGCGGCTGCTGTCTGGGCGCCCGCATCAGGCGATCGGCGGGGCTGCTGACCCGTATCTGCGGCGCTGGTACCTGATTCCGCGTAACCCGGTGCTCAACGTCTACCTGCACCAGTTCCTGCGCTCCGATGACGACCGGGCGTTGCATGACCACCCGTGGTGGTTCGTGTCGCTGATCCTGCGAGGTCGCTATGACGAGGTCACCGATCGCGGGACGCGACGCCGCCGGCCCGGGTCGATCGCGTTCCGCCGCGCCGAAACCCGCCACCGGGTGGAACTGCTACCCGACGCGGCATACGAGGCGGAAGCGTCGTGTTGGACGTTGATCGTGACCGGCCGCCGCGCCCGCGTCTGGGGTTTCTGGTGCGAGTACGTCGGTGACCTCACCGGCCGGCGACGTGAGCGGTTCGTGCCGTGGCAGGAATGGGACAACGACGCCGGCTGCGGTGAGGCCGCCTGATGTCCACCAAAACCGAAACCCGCCCAGACCTGCTGAGCGACCTGGATTTCCGGCCCGCGTGCGCATGCCAGCACCCCGCCTGCGACCACCCCGACGACACCGAATGCGGGGCGCCCGCGGACGCCATCATGACGTTCCACATCGTCAACCACTGCACCACGTCCCAGTTTGTCGACGGCGAAGGCAACTACGTGCACCCGATCTGCCAGCCGTGCGTCGACCGCGTCGTGGAACTGCTCGAGCAGATGGTGGCGCGGTTGCGTGCCCGTGCGCGCCGCGCCGGCAGGGTCGGGATGTGCGGATCGTGCGGCGCGCCGATCATGCAGGTCTCCGACATCGTCCGCGACGTCAGGCCCCTGCGATGAGGGTCGGATCGTTGTTCTCCGGTGCCGGTGGTCTCGACTTGGCCGTCGAGGTGGCGTTCTCGGGACGCACGGTGTGGCACTGCGAGGTCGACCCCGCAGCCTCAATCGTGCTCGCGCACCGCTGGCCCGATGTGCCGAATCTGGGCGACATCACCAAGGTCGACTGGGCGGCAGTCGAGCCCGTCGATGTTCTCTGCGGTGGTTTCCCCTGCCAGGACGTGTCGGCGGCCGGTCGCCGCGCCGGGATCCGTGAGGGCACCCGGTCGGGGCTGTGGGCGGTGTTCGCCGACGCGATCGCCGCGCTGCGCCCGCGGTACGTCGTGATCGAAAACGTGCGTGGGCTGCTGAGCGCCGACGGTGAGCCGTGGCCCGACGAGGTGGTTGCCGCCGACGCCGAAGCTCAGCGACTCGGCCGCGTTGTCGCACTGCTCGGACACAAGAGGCGGAAGGCCATCAGGAAGGGCTACTGGCATGGGGAATACAGGCAGCGCAAGCAATTCGAGGCCACTTGGCTGGCTCGACAGCGAGACCGGGCGGTGGCTCGATTCCGATCCCTGCGACGTCGACTTGTTCAACGAGCAATCGGGACAGTTGTTAGAGACTTGGCCGACCTCGGGTATGACGCGCAGTGGACGACTGTTGCCGCTTCCACCGTCGGAGCCCCCCACCGCCGGGAGCGGGTCTTCATCCTCGCCGAACCTGCCGACGCCCCGGGCGGCGGATGGGAAAGGGTCGATGGTGGCTCCAGCGGCACGGCAGCATGTCGAGGACGGCATCGGGTCTCTACCGGAAGTGCTGGGCGCGCACCTACTCCCGACACCACGAGCGACGGACGGCACGAAGGGTGGCCCGAATCAGCGGGGCAGCAGCGGGGATCTGATGCTGCCGTCGGCGGTGATGGACCTGTAGCCCTGCTGCCGACGCCTAGCGTGGCCGACGGCATGGGTGGTCACCTGACACGCTCAGGTGGCAGGTCGGACGAACTGCTGCTGCCTGGTATCGCCCGCGCATATGGCAACGGCGAGCTGCTGCCGACACCGAACGCTCAGGATGGCAACGGCGGCGGCCGATTCAACAGCGACGGCCACCAGTCGACACTGCCCGGTACCGTGCGCGATCTCCTGCCGACCCCACGCACCCGAGACCATAAGGGCGGCACCGCGAGCCGCGGCGGCGACAACAAACACGACCTGCCGAGCGCGCTACTGCCAACCCCTGCATCCGCTGATGGCGACCGTGGCCCGGACTTCGCCCGCGCCGGCCGGGACGGGTCCGGCGGCGACGATCTGGTGACCCTCTGTGCGCGCGCAACGCAGGAACGCGGCACCCAGTGGGGCCGCTACGCCGCCGCCGTCCAACGCTGGGAGGAAGTGACCGGGCAGCCCGCCCCAGCCCCCACAGAGCCCAACCGCAACGACAATCCCCGTCTGGCACCCGAGTTCCCCGAGTGGATGATGGGCTGGCCGGCCGGCTGGGTCACCGCCGTGCCGGGTATCTCCCGCAACGACGCACTCCGCATCATCGGAAACGGCGTGTGCCCGCAACAGGCACACGCCGCACTCCGATTCCTGCTCAGCGTCGCGGTTTTCGAGGTGGCCGCGTGACCCACCTGGCCAGCATTTCGCGCACCACCTCGGACACGCTGCGGCCCTCTTGGTCGGCTTTCGCGCGGGCCGCATCCCAGAGGTCGTCTGGGATGCGGATCGCGCGCAGCGGCACTCTAGCCATTGATGGTCGCCTCGGTGTTGACCCCGGCCCACACGATCAGGCGAATGCCCATGTCGTGGCAGATGTCGGCGTTAGCGATGAAATCGGGTCCGTTGCCGACGTTCAGGGTCGGTTCGCCGTCGACCACTTCGATGCTCAGCCCGTCGACGCTCATCCCTTCAAAGGTGTGCTGCGCGTAGAGCATGAAGGCGTGGTCGCCGGTCCACCCGAGCAGGGCGCGGCCAAGGTCGCGGGCCTGGCCGCGGGTGAAGTGGGCGGTGAGGCTGTGTTCGCCGCCGTCGCTGTCGTCGCTGGCCGGGTCCATCCAGGTTTGCGTGATCAGGGCCACAGGCTCGCCGTAGAGCGTGTGTTTGCCGCTGGTGTCGATGCTGAATTCGCCGAATTCGGGGTTGTCGGCGTTGTAGTCGCGGTAATTGGCGGTGGTGCTCATCGGGGGCTCCTCCTCGTCGTTGGGTATATACACCGTAACTCGGGTCGGTATATACCCGCAAGCCTCAGCTCGACCACGAAGGCGCACCTATGAGCACCTTCACCACCCGCGCTGCTGCGTTCGCCCTGGCCGTGTTCCTCGCCCACGCGATCCGTGCTCGCCGGCCGAAACGCTGGCGGTACCCCGACCACATGACCATCAACCCACAGGAGAAGTGATGAGCGACCCAGCAATTGACGCGGCACAACGGCACGCGGACACCCTGCCCTTCGGGTGGAACAGCGTCCTGCGCCCCGACAACCTGATCGCCGCCGACCCGCACGCCTACTTCGCCGCCCGACTCGACGGGGTTCTGATGACCGCGAATGACGAAGCCGCCCAGGTGGTCAAAGAGGCGGCCGTGGTGACTATCGAGTGCTCCCGACCCGGCGACCCGTACACCCTCTTTAAGTCCGGCACCGAGTTCGACGTTCACCTAGCCGGACCGAGCAAGTACGGCACAGGCCCGATCCTATGCGGGTTCGACCGATTCCAACGCGACGAAAACGGCCGCTGGATCGTCGGATTCAGCGTCGGAGGTGGATGCACCGGCCCCGGCTACCGCCACCACCCGTGCAGCCGATGCGCCGAACTGGCTCACGGTCGGGCAGTCCGCGGAACTCACCGCAACCTGTTCGGAGGCCAACCATGACCCACACCAACCAGCCCCGGCGCATCCAACGCCGACGCACGAAGGGCTGGCGAATGCCCGCCGGCGCGGTCTATGTCGGGCGGCCGAGCAAGTGGGGCAACCCGTTTGCCGTCGGCACAGTCATCGACAGGGTGGCAATGGGACGGCGCTCGGTTGCCGAGATCGCCATCAGCAGCCCCGAGCAGGCCGCCGAGGCGTTCCGGCAGTGGCTCGACGGCAAGCCGTTACTCGCCGGCGGACACAACCTCGCCCCGCTGCCGCCAACCGCGGCCGAGATCAAGACGGCACTCCGTGGCCGTGACCTCGCTTGCTGGTGCCCGCTCGACCAGCCATGCCACGCCGACGTGCTACTCACGCTCGCCAACCCATGCCCCGACGGCTGGTGCCCGGACCACGACTCGCCGCGCGCCTGCCCTGAGCACGGCCCACCCGCCGGCGAACACCCCATGAATGTGTGCGCCCACCCCAAGGAATCCCCCTGATGTCGAAAGAGTCGAAACCCCGCGACCGCTGGGACCAGGTCTACACCGCCGGCCACGACCGGCCACGCGACTACTGCCCCGGCTGCGGATACCACCTCCACTGCCACGGCACCCACCGCAACGACTGCACAGCCAAGGAGAACTGATGCCTGACTCGATCAACTGGGACGCCACCGACTGCGCCCTGTGCGGCTGCCCCGGCCTCGCCCACAGCACCCCCGAAAAAGGCCACCCCTGCGCCCAACTCGACTGCGGCTGCCCCAGTTACGAACTGCCGACCTGCATGTGCGGCCACGACCACGCAGAGCACAACCCGGGCTGGTGCGCCGCCGTCGACTGCTTCTGCCGCGGCTACCAACCCGAACCGTGGGAGCCCGCATGAGCGACCCGAACATCCGCCTCCTGTTCACCCCCGAGCAGCTCCGATCGTTCGGCCGCTGCGACCAATGCGGCTGGCACCCACCAACCCAGGGCCACGACGCCCGCTGCCCCCACCACCACCCGGAGGAATCGTGACCTGGACCCGTATCACGTGCGCCGACCGTGACCAGCTGATGGCGAGCCGCGATCTCGTGCCGGTCAGCTCTTGCACCGACCTCGACGCCGAGTTCCATTCCGAGCCCGAAATGTTCATCGAATGGGGCGACCGCAGCACTGAGAAGTCGGTGCTGCGGGACTACCGCTACCCAGCCCGCCGACCGCATCCTGACGACCCCGCGACGCCCTGTCCTGACCGCAAACCGTGCGAGCACTACCAGCACCAGGAGGACAACTGATGACCCGCGATACCGCGATCGTGCTCAGCTGCATCATCCTCGCCGCGACGATCTGGCTCGCGTTCGTCAACTGGCACGCCGCCGTCATCGTCCTGCTGCTGCTGATCCTCGGCAACCTCGGGAGCAAGCGATGACCAACCCCGACCAGGCCGCCAACAAAGCCCTGCAGGCCGCCAACAGCATCGCCGCCCAGGTCGGGCAACTCTGGCAATCCGCCCACCACGACGGACTCCGCAACGGCCTTGAGATCGCGGCACAGATGCTCGAAGGGTTCCGCGCAGCGATCGCGGACGACTACAGCCTCGACGCCGCCCACCGCGACCTCGCCACCTACCTGTACGACCATGCCCGCGACCAGGTCCGACTGTTCGCCCTGACGGTCCCAGAACCAGAACCAGCCAACTTCGGGACGGCGGCCAACGATGCCTGACCAACAACCCGCCGGCGCCGGCATGGATTGGCGGCAACGCGCCGCCTGCATCGGCCACGACCCCGAACTGTGGTTCCCAAAACCCCGCGACACCACCACCGCCGAGCGCGCCGAAGCGATCTGCGCGCGCTGCCCGGTCATCAACGCCTGCCGCCGCGCCGCCAAACGCGAACAGCACGGCATCTGGGCCGGCCGGCACCGCTTCGCCTCCTGGGAAACCACACCATGACCGACGAGTGCCCCACCCCCGACAAGCTGACGTTCCGGTCCGCCGCGGCCGCACGACGCCACTACCGCCGCATGCACCGCCCCGCCGGCGCCAAAGCGCACCTGCACCCCTACGAATGCGTGTGCGGCGCATGGCATCTGACCCGCCAAACCCCCGAGCAGCAACGAGAAATCGCCGCCCGCATCGCCGCGCAAACCCCAGCTGCATCCCCTCTCCATACCGTCCACACCCCAGTCCCACCGAACTAAGGAGCGTAGGCGTGCCTAACCCCACCCCCACCGCACCCCCACACCCCCGCTGGGCCACCCGACGCCAAGCCGCCGACCACATCCACGTCCACCCCGAAACCATCGACTCCTGGGCCGAACAAAACCTCATCACCCCGTACCGATTCGGGCCCCGGCTCATCCGCTACGACCTCAACGAAATCGACGCCATGCCCACCCCCACCACCACAGCAGCAGAGGCCGGCCAGTGACCACCCGCGAGTACGCCAAGAACCTGTTTTCTCAGTGGTCGGATGACGACTTCTGCAACCAGCCGATCTTCGACAAGCTGCTGTATCAGGTCGTCAACGGTCAGCGCGCCGTCAACGCCGCCGGCATCCAGCCGATCCACTACATGCGGTGGCGCAAAGCCATGCGCGACGGCGACCAGCTGCCCACCGAACAAGACCTCCGCGACGCCCTGGCGCGCATGGAGGCCCGCCGTTACGTGTACGTCGATGAGGACACCGGGGAGCTGCTGATCCGGTCCAGGATCCGCCGCGACGAGCTCGAAAAGCAGCCCACCATGTTCCTCGCGGCCCTGCGGCTGCTCGCCGTGCTCGACTCCCCGAAGTTCGCCGCCGTGATGATCGATGAACTGGCCCGCCTCGACACCCCCGAAGTGAAGGGCGACAAGGAGTACGCCAAACGGCTGCGGGTGAACCTTGAGGAAACCCGGCACGCCGCTGAACTGCGCCTCAAGACCCTCGCCGACCAATACACCGGACCCACCACGGGACCCTCTCAGGGACCCTCTCAGGGAGGGTCTACGGGACCCTCCCCAGGACCCTCTCGGGGACCCTCCCCGCGACCTGCGGAAACGGGACCCACCCCGGGACCCTCCCCGGGAGGGTCTACGGGACCCTCGGGTTCTGGTTCAGGTTCAGGTTCAGTCACCTCCGTAGGTGGTCATCTTGGGGGTTCGCGCGCGCGCACACGCGAGGCCGACACCACCGCAGCCCCAACCG
>Ga0265293_10012876_pt1 | contig 10984 bp, 12 predicted proteins | sample Munlanlewell138R_FD_192505 | JGI IMG/M metagenome (GOLD analysis project Ga0265293, IMG submission 192505) | Leachate microbial communities from a municipal landfill in Southern Ontario, Canada - Leachate well 138R | ecosystem: Engineered > Solid waste > Landfill > Unclassified | place: Canada... | reverse complement strand
AATACAGATACACACTTGGAGAAAATATCAAAAAAGAAATGCTGGAAATGATAAAAAACATATACAGGGCGAACAGAAATTTTTCAAAAGAAGAATCAATAAGCTTGGCAAGAGAAAACCTTGAGACAGTCCGTTTGTATTTGCGCCTTTTGCAGGATTTAAAGCAGATAAATCTCAGAAGATTTGTTCAATTCAATGAAAAGATAGAATCGGTTTCAAAACAGCTTTTGGCTTGGCAAAAGTCAAGCGGTTCTCGCTGATTTTTGATGAAAAAACGGCCGGAGTTGCCTTGGTTATGCGCCTTGGCAAGCGCGCCATTACCAGTCCAATAGCCTTCTCGTCTTCTGGCGAGGCATATTTATTGCTTTTTTGGCGATAACTTTTTATCTCTGAATAAGGATAAGAGGAATAAAATGGCTATTTTTTCGCTAGGTTCCTCTCTGGCTACCGCAATACCAATGGCGCTTTCAACAATCGCACCAGCAACGACAACTTCTGGTCTTCTCTTGACTCTGGCGGCAATGCGTGGAGACGGAACTTCAACGTAGGCAACGCTACCTCCAACCGGAATGTCAACAATAAGGCAAACGGTTTTTCTGTCCGCTGCCTCAAGGACTGGTTGCCCCGTCAAGGATTTTTAAGAAAAAACTTGACGGGGTTTTAATAAAATGGACAATCTTTTATACGATTTATTCAGGGCCTATTACAGCGCCAGGAAAAACAAGCGTAATACCATAAACGCCTTGTCTTTTGAAATTAACCACGAAAAAAAGATTTTTGAGCTTTACAGAGAGATAAAAAGCAGAAAATACAAGATAAGTCCAAGTTTGTGCTTTATATCCTTCAGGCCGGTAAAGAGGGAGATTTTCGCTTCCGACTTTAGAGACAGAGTAGTTCATCACTTGATTTACAATTACATCAATCCCGTTTTTGAAAAGGTGTTTATAAACGACACCTACAGTTGTAGAACCGGCAAAGGCACTTCTTGCGGAATTGAAAGAGCGGAGCATTTTATCCGTTCCTGTTCGAAAAATTACAGTAAGGACTGTCATATTTTAAAGCTGGACATCAAAGGATACTTTATGGCAATGGACCGCTCTCTTTTGTATAAAAAAGTAAAAGAGACGCTGAAAAATTTTAAAGAGAAAACCGATTTTGACTTAGATTTGGTTTTGTACTTAGTTTACAAAACAATATTTAACGACCCTGTAAAAAATTGCAAGGTAAAGGGGAAAATTACCGATTGGAAAGGACTGCCTAAATCAAAAACTCTTTTTTGGGTAAAGAGAGGCAAAGGTCTTCCTATAGGAAATCTTACCTCTCAATTATTTGGAAATGTCTATCTAAGCGAATTTGACCATTTTATTAAAAAAGAACTTAAGATAAAATGTTACGGACGATATGTTGATGATATTATAATCATTCATAAAGACAAAGAATATCTCAAAATTCTTGTATCTTTGATTAAAAGACATTTGAAAGAGGATTTTTCTCTTGAACTTCATTCAAAAAAAATATATCTTCAACATTTCTCAAAAGGAGTTCTTTTTCTTGGAGCGATAATAAAGCCCTACCGCTCCTATATCGGAAGAAGAACCAAGGGTAATTTTTATAGAAAAATCGGATATTGGAAAGATTTTTTTGAGAATAATAAGGGAAAAATGAGTAAAAAAAACAAAAGTGACTTTCTGGCGAGCGTTAATTCCTATCTTGGAGCGATAAAAAAGAAAAATACTTACAAATTGCGCAAGAAAATAGTAGTGGAGTATTTATTGCCGTTTTTTGGAAAATATATTCTTTCTTCTGGGAATTATGGCAAGGTTGTTTTAAAGACATGAATTAAAAAAGACGCTCTTTCTCTTTTTAAGAAGGAGTAATTCTTCTTTTTTTTATAGACAAAATCAGCTACTTAAGATATTATAACAGTGTATGGAAAATTTATTCTCTAAAATTATTTCTTTCTGCAAGCGCCGGGGTTTTGTCTTTCCTTCTTCTCAAATTTATGGAGGATTTAGCTCTTCTTACGATTTTGGCCCTTTAGGAGCAGAAATGAAAAAGAATATTAAAGAAATCTGGTGGAAAGAAATGACAAGGAAAGAAAAAAACATTGTTGGGATTGATTCTGCTATTTTAATGAATCCAAAGGTTTGGGAGGCCTCGGGGCATCTTACTTCCGGCTTTGCCGATGAACTTGTCGAATGCAAAAAATGCCATCGTCGCTTTAGAAAGGATTTTCTTGAAAAAGATAATTGTCCTGAGTGTAAAGGAGAACTTACAAAGCCAAGAAAATTCAACCTTATGCTTAAGACCTTTATAGGCCCCGTTGAAACTGAGGCATCGGTTGCCTATCTTCGGGCGGAGACCTGCCAAGGGATATATGTTAATTTTCAGAATGTTCTTCAATCAATGCGTCTGAAAGTTCCTTTTGGAATAGCCCAGATTGGAAAGGCCTTCAGAAACGAAATAACTCCCAAGGACTTTATTTTCAGAACAAGGGAATTCGAACAAATGGAAATGCAGTGGTTTTGTAAAAAAGAAGACGCTGACAGTTTTTTCGAATATTTCAAAGAGAAGCGCTTAAATTGGTATTATGATCTTGGAATAAGGAAAGAGAATATCAGATTAAGAGAACAGGAAAAAGAAGAACTTGCCCATTACGCCAAAAGGGCAGTTGATATTGAGTATAAGTTTCCTTTTGGATGGAAGGAGATAGAAGGAATTCATAATAGGGGAAATTTCGATCTTTCAAATCATTCAAAGCATAGTAAAGAGGATTTAAGCTTTTTAGATGAAGAAACAAAAGAAAGGTTTATTCCTGATATCATAGAAACTTCAGTTGGAGTGGAGCGTTCCCTTTTAGCTTTTTTGTGCAACGGGTATAATGAAGTTGAAGAAGGAAGAAGCAATCAGGGAAAGACAAAAGAAATTATTCTTTCTTTACATCCTTCTCTTTCCCCTATAAAAGCTGCGGTTCTTCCTTTGGTAAAAAATAAGCCGGAAATAAGAGAGAAGGCAAAAGAGGTTTATTCAATGTTAAAATCCCATTTTGCCGTTTCTTATGATGAAACGGGTTCTATAGGAAGAAGGTATAGAAGACAAGATGAAATAGGAACACCGTTTGCAGTTACAATTGATTTTGAAACAATTAATGACAATTGCGTAACAATAAGAAGCAGCGAGACAATGAAGCAGGAAAGAATAAAAATTGACAAGATTCTCTATTTTTTAAAAGATAATTTGGAAAAATGAAATTTGAAAAGCATACATTAAAAAACGGATTAAGGATTGTTTTGGTTCCTCAAAAAAACGTTCTTAGCGCCACGGTTCTTGTTCTGGTCAAAACCGGTTCAAAATATGAGACAAAAAACATAAGCGGAATTTCCCATTTTTTGGAGCACTTGCTTTTTAAGGGAACAAAAAAAAGGCCAAACGCTATTTCAATCGCAGAGCCGCTAGACAGAGTAGGAGGGCAGTATAATGCTTTTACGGGAGAGGAATATACCGGATATTATGCCAAGGTTGACGAAAAGAATTTCGATTTGGCTTTGGATATAATATCGGATATTTATATGAATTCAAAGCTTGACTTAAAAGAAGTTGAAAGAGAAAGAGGGGTGATAATAGAAGAGATTAATATGTATCACGATCATCCTACCTATTACGTCCAAAATTTATGGACTGAGCTCCTTTATGGAGATCAGCCTGCCGGATGGGATATAGCGGGAACAAAAGAAACTGTTCAAGGCATTAAAAGAGAAGATATTAAAAAATATTTGGAAAAACAGTATGTTGCTTCAAATACGGTTGTCTGTCTTGCCGGAAATTTCAATAATAGCAATATTAAAAATAAAGTTGAAAAATACTTTTCCAAGATAAGGAACACTTCTCCTTCTGAAAAAATACAAGTTGTAGAAAATCAAGATTCGCCTCAAACTTTAATTCATTATAGAAAGACCGATCAGACCCATTTTTGCCTTGGAGCAAGGGGTTACAATTTTTTTGACCAAAGAAAGTATCAAATGGAAGTTTTGTCGGTTCTTCTTGGAGGAATGATGAGCTCTCGCCTTTTTGTGAAAGTTAGAGAACGTCTTGGGCTCGCCTATTATATAAGAACGGAAACGTCCTTTGAAAGCGATACGGGTTTTTTAGTAACAAGAGCGGGAGTAAGAAACGATAAAGCAAAAAAAGCAATCGGCGTCATTTTAAAAGAATATAGAGATATTTCAAGAAAAAAAATTACAAAAGAAGAGCTTTCAAAAGTAAAAGACCACTTGAAGGGAAAAATGGCTCTTTCTCTGGAATTGTCCGACAGCAGGGCCTCTTTTTTCGGTTTGCAAGAGCTTTTGAAAAAAGAGATATTAACACCAAGAGAGATTTATGATAAAATAGACAAAGTGAAGGAGGAAGATGTTTTAAATGTTGCAAAGGACATTTTCAAACCGGAAAAGTTAAACTTGGCCTTAATAGGCCCTTTTAAAGAAAAAGACAGTTTTTCAAAAATATGGAAGAAAGAAAACTATTAGACATTTCTTGGGGCACGATTTTCAGAATACTGTTTGTCGTGGTTTCTTTTTATCTTGTTTTTCTTATAAGAGATATTCTTATTTGGGTAATTTTTGCCCTTATTATTTCGGTTCTTTTTAATCCTGTAATTGATTTTTTGACAAGAAAAATGATTCCAAGAGTTTTGTCGGTTGTCTTTGTTTATCTTGTTTTTTTCGGTCTTCTTGCTCTTGCAATATATTCAATCGCTCCTCTTTTTGTAAACGAAGTAAAAAATCTTTTGCAATCCCTTCCTTCGTATTTTGAAGCAATCTCTCCTTTTCTTTCTATGTTTGGATTCAAGACAACGGAGAACATACAGGAAATTGCCTCTCTTGCCTATAGTTCGGTTGAGCAGATGACAAATAATATTTTTAGCGCTCTTATCGTTGTTTTTGGAGGGTTCTTTTCCGGATTTTTTGTTATTGCCACTGCCTTTTTTCTTTCTCTTGAAAAAGGAATAGTTGAAAAAGGCCTTACTGTTTTATTCCCGAAAAATTATGAAAACTATATTTTAACCATTTGGAAGCGCTGCGAGAAAAAAGTTGCGGGCTGGTTTGCCGTAAGGGTTATCGTTTCTTTTTTTGTCGGAGTTGCCTCGTATATAGTATTTTTGCTTTTTAACATCGATTATCCTCTTTCTTTGGGGCTTTTGTCCGGTTTTTTGAATTTTATTCCGTACATCGGACCTGCCGTAATGGGGCTATTTCTCTTTTTTATAATATTTCCAATAGACCCGCTTAAAGGACTTTTTGTTATTTTGGCCTTTGTTTTAATTCAGCAAATTGAAGGAGGAATACTGACTCCAATACTTATGAAGAGGATTATAGGAATACCTCCTGTAATCGTTCTTATATCCCTTGTTATAGGAGGAAAACTCTGGGGCCTTTTAGGAGCGATACTTGTCATTCCTCTTGTAGCGATACTTTTTGAATTTTTGAAAGAATTTCTTGAGAAGAAAAGAGAAAGAGAGTCGGTTGGATTATGAACAAGTTCTATATCACAACCAGCATTCCTTATGTTAATGCAAATCCCCATATCGGATTTGCCCTTGAAATTATTCAAGCGGATGTTTTAGCAAGGTATTACCGTCTTTCTAAAAGAGACGTTTTCTTTTTGACCGGAACAGACGAACATGGGCAAAAGATTGAGAAAACGGCAAAAGAGAAAGGAGAAACTCCGGAAGAATTTGTTGAGAAAATTTCTTCAAAATATAAAGAGCTGAAAGTGGCTCTTAATCTTTCCAATGATTTTTTTATAAGAACTACCGATAAAGAAAAGCATTGGCCTTCCGTTTTCAAAGTTTGGGAAAAACTGAAAGAAAAAGGCGATATTTATAAAAAAAAATACCAGGGTCTTTATTGTTTTGGATGTGAAACCTTTCTGCTTGAAAAAGACCTTGAAAATGGCAAATGCCCGGTTCATAAAAGAGAACCGGAAATTGTAGCTGAGGAAAACTACTTTTTTAAGCTTTCTAAATATTCTTCGGTTGTTTATGATGCAATTGAAAAAGGAGAAATAAAAATATTCCCGGAAAAAAGAAAAAACGAAGTTCTTTCTTTTATCAGGCAAGGAATTGAAGATGTCAGTTTTTCACGCTCAAAAGAAAAATTAAAGTGGGGAATTCCGGTTCCCGGGGATGAAAGCCAAGTTCTTTATGTTTGGCTGGACGCCCTTACAAATTATATCTCCGCTTTGGGATACGAAAAACAGTCGGCAGAATTTAAAAAATACTGGCCTGCCGATGTTCATTGCATTGGAAAAGATATTTTTAGGTTTCATTGCCTTATATGGCCGGCAATACTTATTTCTCTTTCTCTAAAGCTTCCAAAAGCTATAATGATACACGGATTTATAACCGTAAACGGGCAAAAAATGTCAAAATCTTTAGGGAACGTTATTGACCCTTTTAAGCTTGTTGAAAAATACAAGACGGATGCGGTAAGGTATTATCTTTTAAGGGAAATTCCTTCTATGGAAGACGGCGATTTTACTTTTGAAAAATTTGAAGACAGGTATAACCATGACCTTGCCTTTGGAATTGGCAATCTTCTATCAAGAGTAAGGACAATGGCTCAAAAAAACGGCTTTGATATTGCTTCTCCTCTTAATATTGTAAAGGAAAAAAAAGAACTCTATAGAAAAGCAATAGAGGATTTCAGATTTGATATTGCCTTAAAGGAGGTTTGGGAAATAGTAAGGTTTTCCGACAAATATATTGAAGAAAAAAGGCCATGGGAAAACAAAGAAGGGTCAAAAAATGTTCTTGGAGAGCTTCTTTCAACTCTTGATGAAATATCTCTTATGCTTTCTCCTTTTCTGCCGGAGACATCAGAAAGAATTAAAAACCAGATAGAAAGGAAGGAAACTTTTGCAAATGAATCAAATCTTCCTCTGTTTCCAAGAATTGAATCTTAAATGAAAAATAGTTTTAAAAAAGAATTATTTGTAATAGGGCTTGATGGCGGAGGAACAAAGACAATAGCCGTTTTATCTAACGGAAATGGAAATATTTTAGGAAAAGGAAGGTCAGGTTCTTCAAATCCAAGAAACATAGGAATTGAGGAGGCGGTGGAAAATATAGTGAAAGCTATAAAAGAATCGGCAGTTAAAGTAGGAATAAAAAACATTTCTATTATTTTTTTAGGACTTCCTTGCGTAGAGGAGGAATTTAAAGAAAAAAAAGACAAGATTAAAAAAGAAATTTTAAAGAATTCATTTTTTTCTTCTTTTACCGGAAAAATTGTAATTGAAAGCGACCAGCTTGTCGGGTTTAGAGCGGTGACAAATGAAAAAAATGGAATTCTTTTGAATGCTGGAACGGGGGCGGTTATTCATGGATGGACGGGGAAAAAAGAAGTAAAAATTGACGGATGGGGATATTTAAGCGAAGAAGGATCTGCTTTTTGGGTCGGACAGGAGGCCTTAAGGTATATTTTTAAGCAAATAGACGGCAGGGAAAAAGAAACTTTGCTTAAAAATCTTATTTTCAAAAAATTAAAGATAAAGAAAAAAGAAGAGCTGATTGAAAAAATATATTCCAAAGGTTTTCATGAAAAAATTTGTTCCCTTTCTGTTTTTGTAGCAGAAGCGGGGGAAAAAAAAGACAAAATAGCAAAAGAGATACTAAAAGAAGCGGCAAAAAAACTTTCTTTTTCTGCGATAGTGGCGATAAAAAAGCTGGATTTTCAAAAAAAAGAATTTCCCTTGGTTTTAAGCGGAAGCATGTTTAATTCAAAAATCATTCTTAATTTTGTTAAAGAAGAAATAAAAAAGATTGCAAACAGAGTTGTGTTTATAAGAAACAAAAAAGAGCCGGTTTTAGGAGCTGTAATACTTGCTCTTGAAATTCTTTTTTCAGAATCATTTGACAATTAGATATTTAATTAGTATTTTACCTGAAAACTGAATTCTTTTAAAAGGAGAGAAGCCATGATAGTTTTAATTGGTAAAATTGTTCTTTCGTTTTTGCTCTTTTTTTTGGTTTATTATTTTCTCTTTAACCCCGAAACAAAATTTATTAAAAAAAGGGAATCTTTTAAAAGGTTCAAAGATTAGGTTTTTTAGAAAAACAAAGGGCCGGAATTTCCTGTCCTTTTTTATTTGACATTTTCAGTAAATCCTGTTATTGTTTAGATAGCTCTTTTTAGAATCAACTTGGTTCGGGAGCTGTTTTTCCAGGAAGGAGGATTTTTTATGTTGGTGCTTTCTCGAAAAAAGAACGAGAGTATTGTCATTAACGACGATATTACGATTATCGTCGTTGAAATTAGAGGCGACAAAGTTCGCCTCGGCATTGAGGCCCCAAAGGAGGTTCCTGTCCACCGCAAGGAGGTGTTTGACGCAATCACAAAAAGCAGGCAGGAAACCAAGTAGTTCCTTCTCTGGACAAGTATTTAAAGGGCGCGAGTCAATGATTGATTCGTGCCCCCTTTTTTGCTAGCATAAGTTTAATGATTATAGACACTCATAGCCATCTTAATTTCAACGCTTACAAAAAAGACCTTAAAGAGGTCTTAAAAAGAACGATTGATAATAATATTTGGATTATTAATGTTGGTTCAAAATATGAAACAAGCAAAAAAGCGGTTGAAATTGCAAATATGAGCAAAAAAGGAGTTTATGCGACTATAGGCCTTCATCCAATACATTCCACCTCTGGAATTATGAAAATAAAGACAGACAAGGAAGAAGGAGGATTTGAAACAAAAGGCGAAGAATTCAACAAAAAAAAATATAGAGAGCTGTCAAAATCGGATAAAGTCGTTGCAATAGGAGAAATAGGACTTGATTATTATTACAAGCCCAAAACGACAAAAAAGAAAGAGCTTTTTAAAGAAAAGCAAAAAAAGGTTTTTAGAGAGCAGCTTGATTTAGCTAAAGAGCTTTCTTTGCCGGTTATCTTGCACTGCAGAATGGCCCATAAGGACGTTGTTTATATTATTAAAGATTATAATCTTAAGGGAGTAATCCATTGTTTTACGGGAACAGTCCAAGAGATGAAACAATATTTAAATATTGGCTTTTATATTGGATTTAATGGGATTATTTTCAAAATGAACTTGGACAAGGCGATTGAAGAATGCCCTCTTGATAGAATTCTAATTGAAACCGACTGCCCTTATCTTACTCCTGAAAAAGAAGGAAACAAAAGGAACGAACCTCTTTTTATAAAGCATGTGATAGAAAAAATAGCTAAAATAAAAAAGGTTTCTTCTAAAGAAATTGAAGAGAAGACATTTGAGAATGCTTCTTCTCTTTTTGGAATATGAAAAAAACGGGGGAACTCCCCCGTTTATATATCAGCTATAAGGAAATGAATGCCTTTATCTTCTAAAGAGCCAAGGTCTTTTTCTTCTTTTTCCCATTCTTTCTGGGAAATTATTATTATATCGGGGAAAAACCCTTTTTTAACTTCCGTTTCGGCTTCTTTTGAATTGGCGCATTTTTTAATTTTAAGCTCTCTGCTTCTGAAAAAGGGCAAATTTGTTCTTGATATAAGGAAGAGAGAAATAAGCGATTTTCTTTCTTTCTCTTCTCCGATAACAATAATTTTTGCCGCTTTTGTCATTTCCTTTTCTCCTTATTAGAAAGAGCTTTTGGTATTCTAATCAAAAAAGAAATAATGTAAAGATATTCTTGCCAAACAGGAGTCCTATAAGCTAGTATAAAGATAAATATGGAACCGCTAGCTTTTAAAATCAGGCCAAAAAATATTGAAGAATTTATCGGGCAAGATCATTTAATGGGGGAAAACAAGCCCTTGCGGCTTGCTATAAAGCAGGGCCATCTTTTTTCTTTTATTCTCTGGGGCCCTCCGGGTTGTGGAAAAACTACTCTTGCTAGAATTTATGCTTATTCTTTAAAGGCAAATATTTACGAGCTGTCTGCCGTTTCTTCAGGGAAAAAGGATATTCAAAAGATATTGGAAGATAATCAATCTGGCATTCCCAAGATTTTATTTCTAGACGAAATACATCGTTTTAGCAAATCCCAGCAGGACTTTTTGCTTCCCTATGTTGAATCAGGAGAGATTACCTTGATAGGAGCAACTACCGAAAATCCGAGCTTTGAAGTAATTTCCGCATTGCTTTCTCGATGCAGGGTTTTTGTCCTAGATAAGTTGTCAGAAGAAGAAATGGACAGAATTATTTCCCGGACAAAATTCAATTTGGATAAAAAATCAAAGGAATGGCTGATAGAAGTTTCAGACGGAGATGCGAGGCAAGCTATTACATATATCGAAAATACTGTTAATCTATACGGAAAAATATCTTTAAAGACCTTAAAAGAGACAATACAGTCCAGGTTTTTAAAATATGATAAAAAAGGAGAAGAGCATTACAATATTATTTCCGCTTTTATAAAATGCATGAGAGCCGGACAGGTAAATGGCGCATTATATTATATGGCAAGAATGATTAGGGGAGGAGAAGACCCTAAGTTTATAGCAAGAAGAATGGTTATTTTCGCTTCCGAGGACATCGGAGTTGCCAACCCGACAGCTCTTGTTGTCGCAAACGATGTTTTTAGGGCGGTTGAAATTATCGGCTTGCCAGAATGCGCGATAAATTTGGCAAGCGGAACGGTTTATCTTTGCAAGTGCAAAAAAGACAGAAGCTCTTACGATGCTTATCTGAAAGCGGCCTTTGACGCTGAAAAATACGGTAATTTACCTGTTCCATTGAAACTACGCAATCCTTCCACAAATCTTATGAAAGATTTGGGATATGGAAAAGATTATGAGAAGTATTCCAAAGAGAGTTTTTTGCCCGAAAAACTAAAAGATAAAAAATATTACAAGGATTAATTTTCCTGCATAACCTCACATACATCCTGGACTCCCTGAGGCCATAAATGTATGCCATTTTTCCACAAAATCCATTGCAAATTTACAAACATTAAAGGATTTGTCAAAGCATATGAAGACGGGGTAGTATGG
>Ga0265293_10012875_pt1 | contig 10986 bp, 13 predicted proteins | sample Munlanlewell138R_FD_192505 | JGI IMG/M metagenome (GOLD analysis project Ga0265293, IMG submission 192505) | Leachate microbial communities from a municipal landfill in Southern Ontario, Canada - Leachate well 138R | ecosystem: Engineered > Solid waste > Landfill > Unclassified | place: Canada... | reverse complement strand
GACAGTGGCAGAAGAAAAGTTCATGATACCTTTTGAACATGCTGCACTGCACGGCATTAAGGACTTGGTGCAGAGGATTGAAGACAGAGTTTTAATTATTGACTGGAAAACCGGTAAAAAGTTTTACAGAAAGGAAGAAGTTGAAAACTCATTACAGGGAAAAATTTATGCCTTGCACGAATTTATTAATAATAAAGACGTAGAGATTGTTTTTTTCAGAATAGCTATGACAGAGTATGGCAAGGTTGTGGGGACAGAATACTGGAGGGACAACATACAGGAGCTACACACAGAGGTCAAACTTGCTGTTGAATATTTTAGAAGCTGTTACGAGCTTAAAAAATTTCCCACAAAGCCGGGCAGCCACTGTGGTTACTGTAAACATATATCAACATGTCCTCATAACATTATGACAAACGGCAAAGAACATTTGACAGGTATAGATACAGATACATTGTTCATCCAGTCTGTTAAAGATATAATGGTAACAGAAAAATATATGACAATGTTAAAAGATATGTCCGACAGTTATGCAAAAAACAAAATTGGGTCAGAAAATTATATTGGTGTCGGTGATATACACATATTCAGAAAAGAGCGTGTTACGGAACGTGTGTCAACAAGCAAAAAAGCAAAAGAGATACTGGAAAAATATGCTGATAAGCTTGGCTTGAAGATGGACACAAGCATTAAAAAAATACGGGAGCTGGGAGAGGACGAGATAAACAAGCTCAAGGAGCTTGGGGTAATATCTCAGACTGTTTCCGAGACAATAGATTATAAAATTGGAGGCATGGCAGATGATAATAGCGACAAGACTGGTTGATTTAATTAACAACACAGATGTGAGTAAAATCGAAATTTTAACAACAAAAGATAAGTTGTATGCGATATGCTACATAAATAACCAGACAGATAAACCACTTTTTTTAAATAAACTGGAGCTTACTATACTTAATAAGGGAGGTCAAAATGCTTAGAACAGTTCAAAGTCTATATCTGGATAAAAGTATCAAATTAATTATAGACTTAAAAGATTTCAAACACTGGTGTAAATATTCAGATGTGTCACAATTTGAAAATATAGAGGAGGTTCACAACATAAATATGCCGGAGTTGAAAAAACTCTTGGGTCGGTGGCAAGTAAATGTTCGTTTACCCTATGAGGTAGCGGAGTTTATAAACGAAAAGTTCCAGAGATGTAAAACAACAGTTATATTAATGGCTTACATAAGAAGTGAGTCAAACTAAAAAATTAAATGTCTTAGGAGGACAAAATCATGAGTAATATTTTATCACAATTAGCTGCAAAAGGTTTCAAAATTCAGTCAACAGCAACAGCAACAGCAGAACCAGAAGCTAAAAAACCAACAACAGTAGAACCAGAAGTTAAAAAAACTAAAACTAAAACAATCTCTAAAAAAACAGAAGCCGTCACAGAACCGATGGTTGAGATTGAAGTAGAAGCCGAAGCCGAAAGAGAGGACACCGTTGTGACAGATGTTGTATTGAGAAAAAATGAGATAACCATTGACAATGGAGTTAAGTTGCCATCAGTTGAAAGTCTATTATCTGGTGGCAAGCCGATGGTTGTGGGTCTTGAGTCGGTTATTCAGAAAACATTAATCGGCTTTCTCCCAATAACCTGGTTGAAGATTGCACAGGCAATAAAATATCCACAATACATCGGCAAAATAATATACGGGTCAGACGACAATATCAGAATATTTGATAAAGCCGTTCTCCCTCTTGTGTTCCACGCATGGGAGAGAAAAACAGACTTTGAGGGACAGCCACTTTTTAAGCCACAGGCAACGATAACAGTATTCTTCTATTCTCCAGAGGACGATGAGTTATACGCGATGAGTGCAAAAAACTATGAGCTTGACGCGGTCAAAAAACTTGGTCAGAAAGAATTTGGATACTGGAATATTGAGGCGGAAGCAAAGGTTATCAAGTTTAAAAAGAACGGCAAAGAGCAGTCATCAACAATCCATGTGCCTGTGTTTAAACAGGTTGAGCAGGAATTTGAACTTGACCCAGAAATTTTGAAAGAAAAAATGGAAGTCATCGAGCAGCACCTGACAAACTTCTTTGCAGAATTTCCAGACCAGAGTCCAGTTGCAGAAGAAACACCGCTTTAATAACAAAAAACAATCGGGAGTGGGCGTAAACCCCACTCCCATCTTTATGGAGGTAACAACAATGCAATTCACATTCAAAAATAATATGGTATGGATGGACTTCTTACCAAACAGCTATAAAAAAATAACCATCGGTGAATGGGCTATTGATAACCCATACACAATAGGTTACAGCTCAAATACAATAGATAAACCAATAGCAGATATATCCGACCTTAGACCAGACGGCTTTGGAAAGTTTAAATATGCAACAGACTTTCCCGAATACAGAGCAAACCGGTTTATACTTAACCACAAAAAAGAAGATTATACTGTGGTGTTCTGGGACTTGGAAAATCTCAACGGCGTAAACAGGGATAATATTGAAAACAGACAAATCACAGCATACTCGTTTTTTAATAAAAACAAAGTGCTGGGTGACGCTATACTGTTGTCACCAGAGGACGAGTTAAAATATATTGAAAAAACTATAATGGAATTTTTAAAGGACGACCGCATTGTGGTTGGTTGGAATTTACAATATGACTATGAATTATTGAAAGATAGATATGAGTTTCTCACAGGCTCAAGGTTTCCAGAATTAAAATGTATTATGATAGATTACCAGAGCTTGTATTCAAAATATGTTTTATATAAACCAAACAGGGAGCTGAAAAAACTCCAGGACGCATTAACCGAACAGGGTATTGAGGGAAAAGTCCAATATGACGGTCACTTAGATGATTTACTCAAGAATGACCCGGAGAAATACCGGCAGTATTCGGAGAGAGATACTGAAGCTTTATACGAACTTGACCAGAAATGTAAATTGCTGGATTTAATATTTGAAATATGCGATATTACGGGTTGTATGATACAAGATGTGTGTCACAATTCAAGAATAATTGAAACATTTATTTACAATTTTCTTAAAGAACGCGGCAAAGTTTTTTGTAAAAATAATTATGAGAATAGAGATGATGGTGGGTCGTTTGAGGGTGCAACAGTCTTTGACCCCATCGTCGGACTTCATCGTGGTTGTAGGGTATATGACTTAAATTCCCTTTATCCTTATGTGATGATTAACTGGAATATATCTCCAGAAACTTACGGGACGATTGAGTCAGAGGGATATAAAAAAACTCCAGTCGGAACACATTTTGACCAGAAAGAAAAGGGTGTGTTGCCAATTATTTTGGAACATTTAATTGACAAACGACAGGAAGTCAGAGCAGCTGATAACGATGTGTCACAACACGCTTATAAGATACTTGCCAACACAATCTATGGTGTATTTGGGACGGGCTTCTTTAGATTGTCAAATAAAGCAATAGCAGAGTCAATAACTGGTTGTGCAAGACACCTGACACAATTTTTAAAGAATACGCTTGATGATGTTCTCGGTGACGGCACGGTTTTATATGGTGACACAGATAGTATCATGGTCAAACACAAAGAAGATTTAACGGAAGCCATAAACGACCATATCATACCACATTATTATACAGTCAACGGGCTTGATAAAACCAGACGTAAGTTTGCGGTTAAAGATGAATACGGTATTGTTGATATTATGTTTTTCCCTATCAAAAAAACGTACATTATCCGTAGACTTGACGGCAGATATATTTATAAAAATATATTTAAGTCCAACAGAATAGACAAAGCGATGGAGTTTTTCATCACCTGTGCTGGTATGGTCTTTGACGGGAATTTAAAATCCCTGAAAGATTTTGAAGAGATAAAAGAGCTATATTTTCAACTGTTTGAATTAACACCAGAGTGGCTTAACTCATACTCAATAAAGAAAAATGTTAACGAGTATAAAACAAAACAGGCTTGGATGAGGGGGCTTGTGGAGTTTGAAAAGCTTATGCCACTGTATAAAGATGACCTGCGACAAGGTGTATTAATCAATGTCGTTGGTGATTATAAAGTTAGTGCTAAAACAGGTAAACGATTAAAGAGTCGGGACGAGTTCTGTCTTGCATGTCCCGATGGTGTTGACCCACAAAAGATTTTTGAATTGTCCGGTTATGAGTTGGATACAAAGTATTATCGTAATATGTTATTCAGTATGTGTAAACACTTAGAACCTATTATTGGAGGTATGGAATGAAAAGATTTTTAGTTGTGTCAGTAGAAGATTTGGACGGAGCTTGTGGTGGTTGGTTTGACGACTACGACGCGGCAGTTCGTGAAACAGAAAAATCGGCAAATTTTTTTGAAAAAGATTATGTGATGTTGGAGGTCATAGGAAAAACACTAACCAGAAGAGAGTATTATTTAAGAGATAAACACTTAGAACCTATTATTGGAGGTAAATAATTATGGTTTATGATTGGCGTTATATTGAGAAAAAACAATAAACGATAATGTTTATTATCATTAAAAAAAATCATTAGATGATATAGCAAATTCATATAGAAAAGGAGTGTGAGAGAATGAAAGATTTAACCTTAGAAACACATCAATTTAAAATAGTAGAACAGATAATGACAGACTCAAGAAAAAAGTTAGTTGTGCCTATGGACACCGGCACCGGTAAAACCATAACAGGGCTAACTGTTTTAAGATTGTTGGAGGCAGAAAATAAGAGAACACTGATTGTTGCACCACCAATTCTAATACAGAACGCGTGGGTCGCAGACAACGATGACTTTGCAGCTTTCCAGCTCCCAATAACACAGTTAGATAAACAGAGTATTGAGTCCGAAATATTCAACAAGCCTGGAATATATATAACATCATACTCGATGGTGTTGCGTTATAAAACACATTTCCAGAAATACTCATGGGACATTATCATGCTTGACGAGAGTCACAAGATTGCTAATCGTAATAGTAAAATATCACAGACTTTTGCAGGTGGTTGGTGCAAAGCTTTAAAGAAAAAAGTTACTGGTCTTGTATGTGATAGAGCATATCTTCTCACGGGCACGATGATACCCAACAATGAGGAGCAGATATTACAACAGATTAGAATGTGTGGTTACAGGGAGTCGTGGACATATTTCAAAAATATGTTTTTCGATAGTCCAGTTCCAACCCACCCATATATTATAAAGTTCCGGGAGAGTATGCGTGAGCAGTTTAACCAGCTTGTCGCAAAATACACAACATCTGTTGTCACCAAAGCCGACACAAGTCTTAACGATATTGAGAAAGAATATAATATTATTCGTTTTAATCCGTCAGAAAAAGTTGTTGATGTACAAAAAGCAATAATAAAAGACAGCATTGTAAAGCTTGATGATAAAACAATAACAATAGATTACGTTATTTCAAGTATATCTAAACTGCGACAAGTGTCCAGAGGCTTCATATTGGATAACAATAAAAATGTAAGTAAACTATCAAATACACCTTATAAAATGTTTGAGGAGTTTATTAATGATAGAGCTTCCAGAACACCTTATATTGTGTGGTATTGTTATAACTACGAGATACAGGAGCTTGTTAAAACACTTGAACCATCAATCAAAAGATGGGTACTTAATGGTGGGTTAAGTAAAAATGCACAGACAGAAATGATACAGGGTTTTAAGGCTTCGGACTCTGGTGTTATGTTTATACAGTATGGTGTGGGTAAGAATGGTTTGACACTTACTAACTGTCACAATATGGTGTTCTTTAGTCTTGAAGACAACAATGAGTCATTCACACAGGCTCAAGACAGAATACACAGAATTGGACAGAAAGAGAAAAAGGTCAATTATTATATATTCCAGTGTCGTGGGACAATAGACGAACAAATTTACCAAAGTTTAATAAACAAAAATAACATGCTTGAGTCGCTTAAGGCATGGATAAGGAGCAATAAAGATGTCTAAGTGGATTATCACAGTACCCAAGGAAAAATTACTCATGTATTTAAAACATGAAAACAGATGTTGTTTTTGTGGTGCGCATATAAGTAACAGAGAATGTTACACAATCCACGAGTGGGTGGGTAACATTTTATATATTGTCTGTTCGGGATGTTCGGGCAAAGTGAAGAAAGGTCTGGACAATAAAAACATGATGTATATGATTGAGATAACGGGAGGTTATGAATGAAAGCAGATTATCTTGTAATATTAACAACGAAGAAAGGCGAGAGAGTTACAATACATAATACACTTACAGAGGCAAAGGATTATTTAAAAGAAAATGTTAAGAAAGATTTATATATTGATGGCGTTATTTATTCCAAGACATGGTATTGTCACGGTGAGATGGACGAGCCACGACCAATGAAAGGAGTATAACATTATGAAGTTGCAAGCTTATTTAATGGAACAGCTGAAACAGGTCGATTGTCTTGCCTGGAGCAATAACGCAACTGGATATGGTATGCGTGGAATACCAGATGTCACAGTTATAACACATGGTGAGATATTTTATATCGAGTGCAAAGACGAAAGAACCAAAGACCGACTCACAAAATTACAGGAGCATAGGTTTGGTCAGATTGAGAGCTATGGACACAAGGTATATATTTGCAGGTCACAAGAGGACGTAAGAGTTATAGTAGAATACATCAAGCGTTATTGTAAACCAGAATGAGATTGTGTTAAAATAATAAAAAATAATAAGGTAGGTGTAAAATATGGAGAATTACCGAGAGTTTTATCAAATGTTATTTAGAGATTTAACACCATCAGATGGGTATATTGAATACCGAAAGTTTGGAAACGATAGACCAATTCAAAAATTCACACAGGATATTGATACATTAATCAGTGCAACTGTCAACCAGACAGATTTGTATTATGGTGTATCAATAAGGCGTGAAAAAAAAGGCACAAAAGACAGTGCTTTATATTCAAATGTATTATTTACAGACCTGGACTTTCACGATTACGACCAGTCGTCATTGCCAGGATTAAAGTCCAGAGCTATTGAAATTATAATGAGTGATATTTTTTTATCGCAATGCAGTTGTATTGTGGACTCCGGTCGAGGTTTACATGTTTATTACCTGTTGCCACAAAAAACGTTTATCGATACACTCAAGAATTATAATCAAAAATTCATTGCTTATCTTAAAGGTATCGAGTTCATCGGTTCTGATAAAATACTCGATTCAAAAGTGACGACCGATGTTGCAAGAGTATTAAGATGTCCCGGAAGTATAAACAGTAAAGTAAACACTCGAGCAGAAATATTGTGTTTGTTAAAAGATAGAGTTATAGACGACAACTTTCTCAAATATTTAAAATCTTCATCAACACCAGATAAAGTGGTCAGCTCTTTTTCAGTTAAAAGGGCGATGGAGCTTTGTGGGTATGAGCCGACTCCAGGTATCAATGTGCCTTGTCCCTTTCCAGATCACGTTGAGGCACATGGGTCATTCAGATATTACCCAGAAACGGACACTTTCTGGTGTTATGGTTGTTCGGAGCAGGGTAATAAAAAATATTGTGACGGTGTCCACTTTCTTACGAAGATGGGCAGACCAGAGCTTATTGCTCAATTAAAATCCGAAACGGATATTGCTTCGGTGGATAGATATGTGCTTGAAGAAGACGGTCGCATGTTACTTAAAACAGAGAAAGGTGACAAACTAATGTGTCACTTCCTTTCTTCCGGTAAAATAGAAGCATACAGTCAGACTTTCGGGAGAAGAGTTTATATTGACCTCATGGACAGTGTTGTTGATATTACAGACTATCCGACCAACAGGGAAATAAAGAAAAGATATTTACAGGCTAACAAAGAATTTTTACTTAATTCTGGAGAGTCCGGCTTCGCAGACTTATTAACCAGATATATAATGAAAGCCAACAGTGTAGATAAGTCGGTTATATTTAATCAAGGCATTAATCATTATGACTATGGGCAGCCATTATTCCATTTTAACGGTCAAACATTCCCTGAACAAGATATTGAACCTATCACAACAGTCGAACCACTTGACACAATACGAAAAAGAAAAAAATACAACATGGACGAGTTTATAAGGGACTTGATACTTGACAATAACTATGGACACATTATAGGTCTTATGTGGGGCATTTCAATACTCGCAAGGGATATTATTATAGATAGAGCAGGACTATTTCCAATTATGGTGGCGACCGGTATCAGGGAGTCCGGTAAAACACAGCTCGCGAGAATGATAATTAATATGTTTGGTTACGATAGGTCGGAAGAAATGGACACCACAAGCTTTGCTATGATAAAAAAACTTGAAAGATATGGCACACTTCCAGTTCACTTTGATGAATTCAGTCAAAAGAAAAGAGAGACAGAACACGACGAGCTACTCAAAGACTTATCTACAAGTAAAGTATCTGTTAGAGAGCGTGGGAACATCAGCCAGAAAACAGACAAATATTTTCTCCAGTGTCCCGTCATTATAACAGGTGAGAAAAATATAGGTGACGCCGGCATAGTATCAAGAGCCATCATTCTTAACTTAGGTAAATCCCCAGATAAGAACCATGCAGCATTTTTACGCTGGGTTGACTTCTATAAATCCGGTAAACTCTGCTCATTTATGATGGACTTTTGTGAAAAGCATTTTTACAAGTTCAGAAACTATTTCAAGACTGCCGAAATATCAAGGAACAGGGACGGTGTAAAAAAGTCTGTTGTGTTCTTAACACTTGATTATCTTGAGCAGATGGGCTTGATAAGTAAAATAAACCGACTCCCTCTTGAGTCTATATTACTGGACACCGAAGTATATAAAAAGTCAATATCTTCCGACGGTTACACGGAAATATTATCTGATGTCTTAACAGAAAACTTTGACCCGGAAAAGGGTTATCAAGATTATCTGGTCTGCAAGCTTATGGATAGTTTTTATTTCAATATCAACGACAGCGTTGTGTTCGTAAATATACCATCACTATTTGATGTGTATAAAATAAAAGTTAAGGACGCAATGCGCAAGATACCAAGCATTTCAGAATTCAAAATTAATTTTATCCAAGCTCCAGATATGTGTGGTTACACAGGCTCAAGAAAGAGAATTTACATACAAGATATGTCAACAGACAAAGAAAGAGAAAAAAGACTTAATGAAGCCATTGCGTTAAGAGTGTCAAAATATAATTACGAATACTTGAGATATGTATTATTGTATAAGCTTCTGCCTAAGTTCACCAACAATATTGAGGAGCTTTACACAACAACAGACACAATACTTTCCCAAATGCAGGAGAACAGTAAGGCTTTTGTTGACACAAGAGTACGTTATGATGTATTATAGTATTGTTGTTACTTTCCGTATATACAACTCCATATTACCTTTACTCCGGTTTTAGAGCCGGAGTTTTTTTTTATCTAAAATTAAAAAGAGTCTGCCGAGAGTCAGCGACACTCTCATTGTGACCTTATCGTTTAAACAGACTCTTAGTAACATAAGCCCCGTTGTTATATACCGTGTGGTTATTTGTAAACGAATGGCTTATGAAATGTATTAAATTTTCTTTTTCAATTTTGTGACCTGATGATCAATAACTGTACCAAGTATTTGTTTAAAAACGTTTTTACTATTTTTATTACGCATAATTTCTTTTTCTATTTTTGGATTAAGCTGCTTCAAAGTTTCATCAATAGCGATTGATTTTAATTGAGCCTTATCATCGTTACTTAATTTCGCACCTTTATTCTTTCTTATTGTCTGCTCAATCCAAGCAACAACTCTACCAGAAACAGCATATAATTCATCCCATGCGTCCTGTTCTGGATTTCTTTCAGCCATTACTCTGGTCAATTGAACAAAAGCATATGTTATTGCGAGAATTATGAAACCCAATACTGTTGGATCTGTTAAAATTTCTCTTATCATTGTTTCCTCCTAATCTCTAAATTTTTTGTTTATAAACTCTATCACAATTAAAGCGATAGTAATTATAACCATAATTAAAAAGTCCATTGTTAAATTACCAGTATATCGATTATTCTTTCAATATGTTTTATAGTTATATCTGCATTATTTCCTGTGACTTTATTTAAAAATTCCTTAGCAATATCCCATTTCTGCCAGTCACCATCCTGATTAATTGATATGTTGTAATAAGCACGACAAAGTCTAAGCATTGAATTTATATTACCACGTCCAGCATTGTATGCAGCAATAGTAAACTTCATTCTTTCAATATGACTTGTCCTTATTTCTGGAAATTTTGAGTATAGATGTCTTAAAAATCTTGCGGCTGTCTGCAAATTTATATCCTCATTATAAAGTTCCTGTGGACAGCCTCTAAAACCATTACTCAAAGCTGTCGTATACATTAATTGACACATACCATAAGAGCTTGAAAATATATGAATAAGTAAGTCCTCTGATGGTGTCTGAATATTTTTGAATATTTTTTTATACTCATTTATCCAACCTGACTCATTATCTTTCATATATTTTTTATAGAATTGTGGTTCTGGTCTGTGAGCATAATTGTTAAAGTTACTTTCAGCTTTGGCGGTAGCAAGTAATAATCTATAATCTATGTTGTTTGTGTGTGCGATATGATATATCTTTTTTAACAATGTTTCTGGGATATTGATGTTTAACATTACTCCCCCAATTTGTGCATAATATCGTCAAGTTTCTGATTAATATTTCGGAATTTTTCATCTAAATATTTATTGTCGTTAATATGTTGTTTTTCGCATTCCGATTTAGACATATACTCTTTACTTATATTAATCCTAAACTTGATGTAGTCTTGTAGTAAATAGACAGCAATACCAGTATTTAACGTAAGCACAGTGCTGAATATGTATAGTGTGAGTTGTGATATTGTTATATTTCCCTGCACGGTATCACCACCTTTTTTAATTATTTTTTAATATCGTCTTTGGATAATTCAATGGGTGGTTCTGTTGGCACTTCAACAACCTTTTCATCTTCTTTTTGGTGTTTTTTTCA
>Ga0265293_10012873_pt1 | contig 10987 bp, 7 predicted proteins | sample Munlanlewell138R_FD_192505 | JGI IMG/M metagenome (GOLD analysis project Ga0265293, IMG submission 192505) | Leachate microbial communities from a municipal landfill in Southern Ontario, Canada - Leachate well 138R | ecosystem: Engineered > Solid waste > Landfill > Unclassified | place: Canada... | reverse complement strand
GGGGACCCTGCTCACCGGGGGGACCCTGCTCACCGGGGGGACCCTGCTCACCAGGAGGACCAGGGGGACCAGGGGGACCCGGCTCACCGTCTGCACCCGGAGGCCCAGGAGGGCCCGGCTCACCGTCTGCACCCGGAGGACCAGCGGGGCCCGGCTCACCAGGAGGGCCCTGTGGGCCTTGCTCACCGACCGTGCCCGGCAGCCCCTGAAGCCCTTGCGGACCGGCCGGGCCCTGCGCACCAGTTTCACCCTGTAAACCACGCAGCCCAGCCGGCCCCTGCGGCCCGATCGGCCCCCGCTCGCCAGCCGGACCCGCCAAGCCTCTCGGGCCCGTGGGACCCATCGGTCCAGCCTCACCGGTCTCCCCTTGCGGCCCCTCGGGACCAGCGGGACCGGCTGGGCCCACGCAGTCCTGCGCGTCCCAGATGCCGTCTTGGTTTATGTCCTCGTCGAAGTCGCCGATGCCGTTACCGTTCAGGTCCCAGCACGCCATTCCGTCTACGCCAGGAGCGCCAGCCAGACCGTCGGCACCAGCTGGGCCAGCGGGACCAGCTGGACCCATGGGACCCATCTCCCCAGCCGGGCCCATAGGGCCGGCTGGACCGGGCTCACCAGCAGGACCAGCGGGCCCCATGGGGCCGACCGGACCTATAGCGCCAGCTTCGCCAGCGGGGCCAGGCTCACCCTGCGGGCCGCGCTCGCCGGCGGGACCCTGCGGACCCGTGGGGCCCACGATGGCGCCCGAAGCGATGTCGGCCCTCACCTGCGCGATCTCGGCGCTCATGGCACCGAGGCGCTCCGTCATGGCCTCCTCGCCGCAGGCTAGCTTCGCGTCCACTACGTCAACAGCGCGGCTCAGCAGCAGCGCGGTCTGGTAGCCCGTCAGGAACTCGTCACCTTTAAGGGTGCCGTCGGGGAACGCCTCACTCACACCAAGGGCGGCCACGCGAGCGGCGGCGCCCGCCGCCCAGTGCTCAGACGGTACGTCGGTGAAGCGGAAACCGGAGTCTGCCGCTCCCGCCGAGGCGTCCGTGCAGCCCGAGGCCAGATCGATCCGGGTCAGCAGCCTATCGACCAGGATGGCTGCCTGATAACCAGTTACTGGGTTATCGCCCAAGAACGAGCCGTCCGGAAAACCGGTGTCGACGCCAGTATCCTGAAGGCTCGCCACCGCCGTCCGGCCCCAGTCGCCGCCTGCCACCTGCGTCACGCCGAACGCCAACAGGAGTAGCGCGGCCAACGCGAACAAGTACCTGCGCATAACCCATCCACCTTCCTCACCACCGGCGACCCTAAGTCTCCCAACCGGTGGGCACGCTTGCACCGTGCGGATTACTAACCTAACCTAGCCCAATAGTGCCAGTTAGGCGCTCCCTGCTTCCCTATTACATCACCGAAAGCACGGGCTGAAAACCGCACCCCTGCACCCTGCGTGCGACCAAGGACGATAATGTGTTCGTGACACTGTTACGCCTAACCCGCCTTACCTTCCTTACTTTGCTGATGATGCTGGTCGCAACGGCAAGTGCGCAGTCGGCACTCCCGGAGGAGGCCGCAGCCGCCCTGCGCGAGGCCCAGACCGCGGCTACGGAAGCCATGGCCGCGTACCAGGCTCACCGTCCGGACCAACCCCTTTGGAGAGAAGCCTTCCGCGCGGCGGAACGCGCGCGCGACCTCGCACCTGGCCGCCCCGAACCGTTGCGGTTCCTAGCGCAGGCGTACGGCATCACCGGCTGGACGGGTCCCGCCTGGCAAGCCTGGCAGGATTACCGCGCCGCTGGCGGCAGCATGGACGCCAATGCGCGGCTCGAAGCCGCCACCGCCGCCAGCGCCCTCGGTTATAGCGCCTTCACGGCGGGGAACTCGGAGCGAGCCGCTGAGCTGCTGCGGGAAGCCATCGAGTACGACCCGAACAACATCCAGATCGCCGCCGTACTGGGCCAGGCCGAGCTGAACCTTGGCAATTACGCGGCCGCCGCTACCTACCTCTCAACGGCCGTCGACACTGTGCCGAGCGTAGAACCGCTGCTCGTGAGGGCCAGACTCGGCGCCAACTACGGCATGTCGGCTGGCGACGCCTACCTGTCTGGCGTCCAGCTGTTCGCCCAGGGCGACTACACCTCAGCGTTGCAGCAGTTCGAGGCCGCGACGCAGTCGGCCCCTAACTTCACCGACGCCATCCGCGGCGCCGCCGCCTCCGCCGGTCAGCTCGGTCAGGAAGAGCGCGCCCGGGAACTGTGGGAGCGGCTCGCCCAGCTCCTCCCGGACGACCCTGAAGCGAACCAGGTCCTGGACTACTACGCCGAGCTGGACGCCCTCAGGGAGGAGCCCGAGCCGGAACCGGTTGCTGCTCTACCGGAACCCGTACTGACCCCCGCTCCCCCCCCCACCCCCCCTCCAGCCCCCACGCCTGCCCCGCAGCCTGACCCGGAGCCGGAACCCGTACCTACCCCGACCCCAACGCCTACGCCTACGCCGGAGCCCGAGCCGCAACCCACGCCCATCCCGGCGCCGACACCAACACCGGCGCCCACGCCAGCGCCCACCCCAACCCCGGCCCCAACCCCGGCGCCAACCCCGGCGCCAACACCGGAGCCGGAGCCAGTGCCGGAACCGGAACCCGAGCCGCAACCCACCCCAACGCCCACGCCGGCGCCGACACCAGCGCCGAGCCCTCTACCTGCACCCACCCCAACCCCGGCGCCCATTACGGGCAGCCTGACGGGCCCCACGTTGAACCTGGCGAACACCAGCGTCCGCGCCACCAAGGCGTCCGACGGTGGGCAGGGTGCCTTCATCTTCCTGGCGCCAGCCACGGCCGCCACGGGCAACCTCTCAGAGCCCGTCACCTACGGCACGGGCACGCTGCACGTGCAGGTTCAAGTCGGCGACAGGCCCAGCACGGAGCCAGTATCGCTCCAGTTCTGCATCGTGCCTGGCGACTTCAGCGTCGTTAGCCCGCTCTGCACCGACACCAGCGCTCTACTCCTGCCCACCTCCGGCACGGTCAGCACGTCCGTGCCCATGCCACGCCTCATGGACGGCAACGTGGACTGGAATCAGGGCATCTCGCAGTTGCTCGTGGTGCTGCGCGACGGCCTCGGAAGACCCCTCGATGACCGTTACACGCGTGAGGCGGACGGCACACCCATCGACTTAGGACCGTACTTCCCGCTGGAACTCCGCGTCAGGGCCGCTCTCGTACCGCCGGGCTCCACCTTCCAAGGCTGGTGAGTTCCCATCTCGTAACCTAGGCGGCAACCTAGAACAAGTAGGCCGGCGCCCGGAACAATCGGGCGCCGGCCTTGGCTATCTCGTTACGGGACTATTACTTCAGCGACCCACGCCCACGTACTCCAGGCCCACACCCTCCACCTGTTGGCGTTGGAGCAAGTTACGCGCGTCCAGGATGAGGTTGCCGCGCATGGCTCCGGCGATGTCGGTGAGCGGCAGGCGTCGGTACTGGTTCCAGTCCGTAACGACCACCACAGCGTCGCAGCCCTGCGCCAGGCTCACCTCGTCGTCGAAGTACTCAACGGGCAGGTTGGGGAAGTGCCGCTTGGCTGACGGTACGGCTATGGGGTCGTGCGCGCGCACCACGGCGCCACGCTCATGCAACTCCTCGATGAGGGTCAGGGCCGGCGAGTCGCGCATGTCGTCAGTGTTGCCCTTGAATGCCAAGCCCAGCAGACCGATGGTCGTGCCGCGCAGCACCTTCAGGTGCCGCTGCAGCTTATCGACCACGAACAGGCGCTGCCGGCGGTTCACGTCTATAGCGGAGCGCACCAGCTGCAGGTCGTAATCGTAAGTGTTGCCGAGCGCCAGCACGGCCTTGGTATCCTTACCGAAGCAACTGCCGCCCCAGCCGATGCCGGCGTTCAGGAACTTGCCGCCTATACGCTGGTCGAGGCCGATTGCGCGCGCGACCTCAGTGATGTCGGCGCCCACCTTCTCTGCCAGGATGGCGAACTCGTTTATGAAACTGATCTTGGTGGCCAGGAAGGAGTTGGCCGCGTACTTCGTGAGTTCGGCGCTGGTGGCCGTGGTGGTTATGAGCGGCGGCAGGTCGTAGCGCTCGGGCCGGGGCGAGCCGGGCGGGGGCTCGAACGTCTGCTCGAGGATGGGTGCGTACAGCTCACGCATGATGCCGGTAGCGAAGGGCGTGTCGGCCCCGATGACGATGCGGTCCGGGTAGAGGGTGTCTGCCACCGCGCGACCCTCGGCTAGGAACTCCGGGTTGGAGACCACGTGCACCTCGGCCTCCACCCCGCGCGTAGCCAGGCGGCGGCTGATGATGCCCTCCACATGCCTGGCGCTGCCCACCGGCACGGTCGACTTGTTCACCACCACCAGGCGGGCGCCCGGCTGGACGCGGTCAGCCACCTCGGTGGCTGCAGCGTCAACGTACGAGAGGTCCGCGTCGCCGTTCTCCTTAGAGGGGGTACCCACGGCGATCATCACCACGCCCGTGCCGCTCAGGTCAGGGATGTCGGTGCGGAAGGTGGAGTAACGCTTGCCGGCCGCCATGATCTCGGCCAGGCCGTCCTCATGAATAGTGGGAACACCGGCTTTGAGCTTGTCGATGATCGCTTCGTTCTTATCGATGAACGTAACGTCGTGCCCGAGATATGCCAACGCGGTACCCGTAGTTAGGCCAACGTAGCCCGTTCCGATGATGGTGACTTTCATAGTGCCATCGTATGCCACCGCGGGTTGCGGCACGCGGGTCTGGAAGGGCCCCGCAGCCACAAGGTTCACAGCACCAAGTAGCCCCGAAAATGCAGACGTTGCCATCCAGTGCGCCCCACACGATAATGAGCAGCAACCGAAGAGGTACCGAACCGAGTCTTCGCCGCACTGCTACCAAGTTCGCGGCGGAAGGGAGAATACATGCTGCGTTCCGGGGGCGCAACTCACCGACCTCACTACCGAACAGCGGCGCAATCCGCCAGGCGCCGAGCCAGTGTAGTGACAGCGGCGGTCTGCGGCTTGGCGCTCGTACCGCTAGGGTCAGCGCTCGGCTCCGACCAAGCGGGGCCGCCGACGGTGGGCCCAGACCAGATCACGGTCATGACGCCCGCCTACGTGTGCGCGTATGACCTGACCCTCGCGGCACGAGCCGCCTCGCCGGAACTGGCCGCGCGGAGCGCCGAGGTAGCACGCCGCGAGGGGGAGCTGCGGTTAGCGGAGCTAGGTGTGTCGAGCGTCCTAACGGTTACGACCGGGGTCGACGTGAGCCAGAACCTGCTGCGTGACGACGAGGCGCGCTGGGACACCAGCCTGCAGATGGACGCCGGCCTTGGTTACCGCTACGACGAGGTAGCCATAGTAAGGGCCCGCACCGCACTCACCACCGCCTTGAAACGGGAAGCCGACCAGCGGAGGGCTGACGTGCTCAGCGCGCTCATCAACCTCAGCCGCCTGCGAGCCGCCGAGCGCCTATCGGCTCAGACCGACGCAGTCGCGGTCGAGGCCGAGAGCCTAGCGGCTTCGGTTCGGCAGAGCGCGGCCACTGCTCAAGCGGCATGGGCGGAAACGGGCGTGGCCACCGACCTAGAAGCAAACCCCGAAACAGACCTAGCCCTCAACATCCGCGAGCTCGACCTAGCAGCGGCCCGCGCCCGCGCCACCGCACACGGTCGCGCCGAGGAAGCGAGCGCGGCACGAACCGAGCTCGCGCGCTTAGGCATCGAACCGCCAGGGCCTTACGTGTTCGGCTCGCCTCTGACCAGTACCGGCCCCGCCGCGTGCCTCGTACCTGCTGAAGGGCCGGTGAACCGCGCTGGCGGCCCCGACCTCCCCCGGCCAAACCCTCACACGGCCACCGAGCGCCACCTGCTCGAGCACGCCGCCGACCTCGCCGCTGCGCTGCACCGCCGCGCCACCTTCGGGCCCCTCCGCGACTTCAGCATGACCGCCCACTATCAGGAGGGCGGCGCCCGCGTGTTAGCCGAACTGGAACTCGACGGCGGCCGCCCCGCCGCTGGCGTGAACTTGCGCCTGAGGGAAGCCGCCGCCCACAACTGGGGCGTTGGGGTAGCCGCCACCATCCGTCTCGACGACAGCATGGGCGCCGCCCTCACCTCGGCGGCTGAGCAACTGGAGACGGCTCGGGCCGCGCTCGCTGCGTTCGACGCAACCCTGACCACGCGAGTGCTGACGGAGGTCACCACGGCCGAAACGGCCTGGCTGCAGCTAGCGTTCGCGGCTGAGGCGGTGAGCATCGCGGAAGGGCGCTTGGCTTTGGCCACGGAGGAACGCGAGCACACGCGGGCCGAACAGGTGCTGAGCCGCGCCATAGACGCGCTGGAGCGTGAGTACCAGGCGTACCTGCGGGCGGTGAACCGCTACCTGGCGGAGTTCGACCTACCGTGGAGTTCCTTACTGGTGCTTGAGTGAAGCCGCGAAGCGCGGTCAGTTAAGCGCGCCGCGGCGTGAGCCTATTTCAGGCGTTGTAGCGGGGCGGCATGAAGATGCCATCGACCTCGCCCAGCGACAGGAACCTGTCCGCCATATCCTGCAGCGCCTGGCTGGCGGCCTCGCGGAACGCCATGACCTCCACGCGTTTGCCGCGCTCCTGCGCCAGTTCGAGGATGGGCACGAAATCGCCATCGCCGCTAGCGAGCACCACCACGTCCACATGCTCCAAGCTGCGAACAATGTCGGCAGCTATGCCCATGTCCCAATCGCCCTCCAGGACAGGGGTGCCTTCGTCGTTCACCCGGTGCACGCGCACCTTGCGGCGCTTCACGCGGAAACCCAGCGCTGTCAGCTTGCCTATGAAACCGAAGGCGGTAGCGTCGCCGTCGCGCTCCACCACGTAAGCGGTGGCGTGCGCCAAACCGCGACCGCGGGCCGCGGCCTCCAGCAGCGTCTGATAGTCGACCGCCGAGCCCATGTCGCGGGCGGCGTAGTAAAGGTTCTGCGTGTCGACGAACAGCGCGACCTTCTGACCGGGCAGCTCGCCGACCAGAGCACGGGCGGATCCTGATTCCGTCACGGAGCGAGTTTACCGTGCCCGGCGCTCAACCCTCGGGTAACCAGCGACCCATTATCAGGTTGTCCTCGAAGCCCTCCCCCTCGCCAGCCACCAGCCGCACCTGATTACGCTCGCGCCCCTCTAGCTCGAACCCTTCCGATTCGTACAGCGCCACCGCGCCCCGGTTCGAGGCGCGCACGTTGAGGCTGACCTTGAGGGCGCCCACGCGGCGGCACCAGGCGTAAGCGGCGCGCATGAGCGCGCGGCCGACGCCACGCCGGCGGGCGTTAGGCGCAACCGCGAGGGTCAAGATCGCCACGTGCTCCAAGCGCTCGGCGGGCGCGCGGTGCAGTTCCAGCCAGCCCACCACTCTGCCCTCGTCAGCGGCCACCAGGTAAAGCGACCGGCTCTGCACGCGGGCGCCCAGACGGACGGCCAGATGGTTCACGCTCTCGGCGGTGTCGTTAACGAAGAAGCTCCCCTCGTCATAGATGCCCTCGAGCAGAGCGTGAACCTCGGCCGCGTCAGCGCGCGTGGCTTCCCTAACCAACATGCGGCGAGTATACGTGCGCGCTCCGCCCGTCCGGAGGGGCGGCCGGCCTCTCGCCCCTGCTAAGCTATGGGCCGCCGCCGCGCGGCGCAGCCACACCACCGAACCGCACCCGCAGCGCCCTCGCCGGCGCGTGCGCCCGCGGCTTCCGGCGGCGCGCCCACGCGGACTCACCGGAGGTCAGAAGTTGCGTAGTCTCGTTTCCGCGGAATCCGTCACCGAAGGGCACCCCGACAAGCTCGCCGACCGCATCAGCGACAGTGTGCTGGACGCCATCCTCAAGGATGACCCCGGGGCCCGCGTGGCAGCCGAAACGCTGCTCACTAGGGGGTTAGCGCTCGTGGCCGGCGAGGTCACGACCAGCGCGGACGTGGACGTTCAAGCCATCGTGCGCAAGGCCGCGCGCGACGTGGGCTACACCCACGCAGAGTACGGCTTCGACGCCGACCACTCCGCGGTGCTCATCGCAATCAACGAGCAAGCGCCCGACATAGCCCGCGGCGTGAACCGCGCCGTGGAGGCCGGTAGCGGCGACCCGTACGACCTGACGGGCGCCGGCGACCAGGGCCTCATGTTCGGTTACGCCATCCGCGAAACTCCGGAACTCATGCCGTTGCCCATCCAGCTGGCGCACGACCTGGCGCGGCGCTTGGCGGAGGTACGCCACGCGGGCATAGTGCCTTACCTCAGGCCCGACGGCAAGGCGCAGGTGACCCTCGAGTACGAGGACGGCCAGGCCGTGCGCATCAGCTCAGTGGTGCTCTCAGCTCAGCACCACCCCGACGTAGATCAAGGCACCATCAGGGACGACCTGTACCGCCATGTGCTCCAGGCCGTGGCCCCCGCCGCCATGCTCGACGCCGAGACGCGCTACCTGATAAACCCCACCGGCAGCTTCGTGGAGGGCGGCCCCACGGCAGACGCGGGCCTGACTGGCCGCAAGATCATCGTGGACACGTACGGCGGCGCCGCCCCTCACGGCGGGGGCGCCTTCAGCGGCAAGGACCCCACCAAGGTGGACCGCTCCGCCAGCTACTACGCGCGCTACATAGCCAAGAACGTGGTGGCCTCCGGCCTGGCCGACAGGTGCCAGATCCAGCTGGCGTACGCCATCGGGGTAGCGCGGCCCGTGGGGCTGTACGTGGAGACGTTCGGCACGGGCGTCATGCCTGACGAGCGCCTGGCGGACCTGGTGCAGGCCACCTTCGACGCGCGGCCCGCCGCCATCATCGAGAAGCTCGACCTCAGGCGGCCCATCTACGCCGCCACCAGCGCGTACGGTCACTTCGGGCGCCCCGGCTTCCCTTGGGAGGCCACGGACCTGGCCGAGACGCTACGCGAGAAGGGTGCGCGGGTAGCTTGAGTACGGCCGGCGCGCTTCCCCTGAGCCCCACACCCCACGCCGCTGCGCCCTACGGCACCCGTGGTAAAAGAAGGGCCATATGGGCAGAATAGTCCTGGGTAATCGCGAGGGTTCCTTCGCGATCCGTCAGGGGCGCCACGTACTGGAACGCCTCACCGACGAGTGGCCCGATCTTCACCTCACCCTAAGGACCGTCAACGGCACCGCCGGGACGGAAGTCCAACCCCTGCTCGACGCCCTTCTCAGAGGCGACGTTGGCATGGCCGTGGTGCAACTCGAATGCTTGCCGAGCCAACTGCCGGAAGGGCTGACCCTGGTGGCTGTCCCTCGCCGTGGTGAGGCCCGCTCCGCGCTAGCTGCGCGTGGCCGCGCGAGCGTCGCGGACCTGGAGGCCGGCTCCACGGTGGCTGTGCCCTCCGCGCGTGACGCCGCCTTCCTGGCCGCCCTGCACGGCGGCCTCAAGCCCGAGGTCGTCACCGATCACGCAGAGGCCCTGCTCGGTCGGCTGGCGCGCGGCGAGTTCGGTGCGCTGGTGCTGCCCGCCCTGGCCATCACCACACTGGATCACCGCAACGCAATAGATGTAGTCCTTGAGGAGAACGAGTTCACGCCCGCGCCCGGTCAGGGGGCCATCGGCCTCCTCGTGCGCGAGGACGACGACGTGGCGTTCGAGGCCGCCTACTCACTGCAGCACCGCCCCAGCTTCGACCGCACCAGAGCCGAGCGGGCGTTCGCAGCGGCCCTGGACGGCCATACCGTTGGCGCGCTCGCCAGCGTAACGGACGACGGCGAGCTGACGCTCTTCGGCGCGGTGGTCAAGGACGGCACCACGCTCCAGGCCAGCACCTCAGGCGAAGCGCGCGAGGCGGAGGACCTGGGCCGCGAGCTAGCGCAAGACGTAACCGCGCAGCTTGCCGCCCTGTAACGAACAGAAACCTAGCCGAGAACTGGGCCGAAGCCCAACCCGCGCGACCGGTCGAACCCGCGCCGTGAAGCGGGCTGAAACTTAGCCCGAGGCGGCCTTGGCCGCGTTGCGTTCGGCTATGACCTTGTCGGCCACGTGCTGCGGTACGGCCTCGTACCGATCGGCCTTCAGCGAGAACGCCCCGCGCCCGCCCGTCATGCTGCGCAGGTCGGCTGAGTACTGCTGGATCTCGGCTAGGGGCACATGCGCCGAGACCACGCTGACGGAACCCTCGCTGTCCATGCCGAGGATACGCCCACGCCTGGAGTTCAGGTCGGAGATGACGTCGCCCGTGAACCGGTCCGGCACGCGCACCTTCACCAGCATAAGGGGCTCAAGCAGCACGGGTGACGCCTGCTCCAGCGCCTCCCGAAGCGCGAACGTTGCCGCGGACTGGAAGGCTATGTCCTTAGAGTCGACCGGGTGGTCCTTACCGTCGTAAACGATGACCTTTACGTCCTGCACAGGGAAGCCGCCCAGTGCGCCAGCCTCTAAACCAGCGCGGGCGCCCTTCTCGCAGCTCGACTGGAACTGGGTGGGGATGGACCCGCCGACCACCTTCCAGTCGAACTCGAAGCCGCCGCCGCGCGGCAGCGGCTCGACCTTCAGCGCCACCTCGGCGAACTGACCCGCGCCGCCTGATTGCTTCTTGTGCCGGTAGCGGGCGTCGCCCTTGCCTTGGATGGTCTCGCGGTACGCCACCAGTGGTGCGCTGGTCTCGACCTCGATGCCGCGCTCAGCTAGTGACGCCACGGCTATCTCGAGGTGCACGTGCCCCATGCCCCACAGCACGGTCTGCTTGGTGTCGGGGTTGCGCTCCAGCAGCAACGTGGAATCGGCGTCTAGCAGGCGGGTCAGGCCGTCGCCCAGCTTGTCCTCATCCGCGCGGGTCTTGGGGTGCAGCGCCAGTGCCATGACCGGCGCCGGCAGCCGAATGGGCGCCAGCACGAAACGGTTCTGCGGGGTGGTGAGGGTGGAGCCGGTCTTGACCTCGTCGGCCTTGGTGAGGGCGCCGATCATGCCGGCACTAAGCTCGCCCACCTCAGTCAAGTCCTTACCGTTGGGCATGTACAGGTGCGACGTACGGATGTCCGCGCCGGACTTGGCGCCCACCAGCGGCGCGCCTGCCTT
>Ga0265293_10012872_pt1 | contig 10987 bp, 10 predicted proteins | sample Munlanlewell138R_FD_192505 | JGI IMG/M metagenome (GOLD analysis project Ga0265293, IMG submission 192505) | Leachate microbial communities from a municipal landfill in Southern Ontario, Canada - Leachate well 138R | ecosystem: Engineered > Solid waste > Landfill > Unclassified | place: Canada... | reverse complement strand
GTGCCAGTCGGTCGGCTTCCGCCGAGTCCTGGCCGTCCCGATAACCCATGGCCTGCCGCTCCGCCTTCAGAATTGGCTCACCCAGGTCACCCGGCAACGGCTTACCCAGGCGAGGCACTTCAGGCGGCAGTTGCGAATAGTCCGTTGGCAAACGGGCCAGTCCTTCGGAATGGGCGACGCGCTCGACGTTGTACAATTCGTCCGCGCCATTCAGGTCGTCCCGCTCGGGTGCTTGCAAGGACCAGAACATCGCCCCCAACACGGCGGTGGCCATGCCACCGGCGAGCAGCGCCAGCATCCGCCGGTTCAGCCGCGTGACCGGTCGCGGCTGGGCACGTAGCGCCACTTGTTCCGGCGTCAACTTCGGCGATGGTTCTGACTGTGGCTGATTCGGAGTGTTGTCATCTTCCATGCTCACTCCCTCCGTACCCCGTCGGTTCGCTCAATGCGTACCACCTCCCCTTCCTCACCGCCCAGGCGCAGTTCGGCGGCACCGAAAAGCCGATCCACGATGTAGTACGGCGAGCGAAAACGGTAATTCACCAACTGGCCATCGCCCTGCGCGCCAATCACAAACAGCGGCGGTAGTTCACCCTGGGCGATCCCGGCCGGGAACTGGATATAGACCTTCCCGCCATCATCGAAGGCTCTCAGCGGTCGCCATGACGGCTGGTCGCCACTCAGGGCATAGCGGAATCGCAAGTTTTCCAAGGACAAATCCCGGTCAATCGGCGCGGCCACCTCGGCCGCCTGCGAGCGACGTTGCAAGGCCAGCATGCGATCCCTCGGGTAGTCCCAGGAGACCGAGGCCATCCAAGTGCGCTCGGTCGAGATCAACTCCATCAGATAGGTACGGCGATTGGTGGTGATCACCAGGTTGGTTCGGATATCCACGCGGATGGGTTTGACCAACACATTGACCCGCTGCTCGATTCCGGTGCCACTGGACGTATCCCCCACGATCCAGCGCACGGTATCCCCAGCGGCGACTGTCACCAGTTCCTCGCCAGACTGCAGGGCAATGACGGTCACCCGCTCCGGGCTGGCATAGACCTGGTACAACGCACCGTCGGCAAAGGGCCAGACCTGTACGGCATTGACATAACCCTCCCGCGTCGGCGCCACCCGTGCCTCCTCGATAGCCTGGGTTATCTGTGCCTGTGGGTCTTCGGGCGCCGCTTCATCATCATCCCTTTCTTCTGCAGGCAAGGGCATCAGCTGCCCTGGCAACGGCAGGGGTTTTGGCACTTCCACCACTTCTATTGGTCTGTCGGGCTCCGGCAACAGGGTTGCCGCGACCGGCTCGTCCAGGGTAATTTGTGGCGGTTTTTGCGGCGTGGCACAGCCGACCAGTGCAAACGACCCCGCCAGCACCAGGACTCCTGTACACCTATTCAATGGCTTGCTCATGGCATCTCTCCTTCAGTGGCATCCAGTTCCCGGCTCCACGACAGGCCATTGACGTAAATGCCCAATGGATTGCGGCGTAGCCGCTGCTCGGTGCGCGGGGTTTGCAGCACGACGGACACCACTGCCGTCCAGCGCTCGATACCGTCCGCCGCGCCGTTCACAAACCGGTGCTCGCTCCAGCGCACCTGGTAAGAGCTGTCGCTGGCCCGCACCACGCTGTTGATCTGCACAGTCACCGATTCCTGGCCGATGCGCGCGAAGGGATCGTTGGTGCGGGCGTAGTCGTTGAGCACCGCCGCCCCGCGGTCGGTGGTGTAGTTGTAAGCGTCCAGCCAGTTCTGGCGCACCACCACCGGATCGATGGAGAGCGAGCGCACCAGGGTGATAAAACGGGCCAGGTGATGGGCGATCTGCGCATCGTTGGGCCGGTAGGGTGTGGCCGCCTCCCCCACGGCCCGCACCTGTCCGCCCGTGTCCACCTCCACCACATAGGGCGTGACGATGGACTGTGCCGAACGCCACACCAGCCCGCCGGTCATCAGCAGGGCCAAGGCCAGACAGCCAAAGGCCATCAGTCGCCAGTTCCGGGCCTGCACCCGGGCCGAGCCGATGCGCTCATCCCAGGCCTGGGCAGCTGCCTGGTAAGGAGTGACCGGCTCCGGGGCTTCGGCATAGCGCGCATGGGGTCGCTTGAATCGCATGAAAAATTCTCCTTAGGAATCCGGGTCGTTCAGGCTGGGGCCTGAACCAGAACCGCCACCGTCACCACCGCGCAAGGTGTGGGCGACCGTCGTGGCGGTATGGGAAAGTTGCTGGCGACGTTGCAACTGCCTGGCCCAGGCCGGCTGCCCACCCGACGCTGTCGTGTGCTTCGTGTTTGCGGCGGCTGAATCCATGGCCGAACTCGCCCCGCTGGCCGCAGCCTTCATTGAGTTGGCACCTCCTGCCGCCATCCGAACGGCACCGGGGGCCATTCGCGCACCAGCGACCACAGCGCCACCCACTCCAGTGGCAGCAGCACCCAGAGCCACGGCGGTCCCGGTCGCGCCGAGGGTGGCTCCGGCCATCGCCCCGGCGCCGAGTTGTGGTGAGCCGGAAACCAATCCAGCAGCAATGCCCGGCCCGAAGATTCCCAAGGCCAACAGTGCTAGGGAAGCCAGCATGATCACCAGCGCAAAATCCACAGAGGGTTCATCCGGGGCGACCTGGAACTCGGCAAAGAGTCCGGTGCCGATACCAATGATCACCGCCAGCACCAGTACCTTGACGCCGGAGGACACCACGTTGCCCAACACCTTTTCCGCGAGAAAGGCAGTCTTGTTCCACAACGCAAAAGGCACCAACACAAACCCGGCCAGGGTGGTCAGCTTGAACTCGATCAGAGTGATAAAGAGCTGGATCGCCAAGACAAAGAAAGTCAGGATCACCACCAGCCAGGCCAGGAACAGCACCACGATGGGCGTGATATTGACGAACACCTCCGGAAAACCGGACATCTCGCTGATCTGTTCCAGAATCGGCGCGCCGGCATCCACGCCCACCTTAGCCAGCCGGCCCGGTTGCAGGAATTCGGCAGCCGTCATGCCAGTGCCAGACGCCATCAACCCCAATCCGGCGAAGGAGCGGAACACGATACCCGCCAGCGTGTTGAAGTTGCCGATAATATAGGCGAAGGCTCCCACGTAGAGCACCTTGCGGATCAGGCGAGCCAGCACGTCATCGGCCTGCCCGGTGGCATGGCTCAATGCCCAGAACAGTCCCACGATGGTCATGTCGATCACCACCAGGGTGGCGGTCAGGAACGCCACTTCACCACCCAGCAACCCGAAACCCGAATCGATGTAGGTGGAGAAGACATTGAGGAAACGGTCGATAACCGCGACATCATTCATGGCCACGCTCCTCCATCGGGACGGACATCAGAGTCATCACGCTGCCTCAGTACCCGTAGAAGGAAACCGCTTGCGGTGTGTAGGCCGTGCCCTCCCCCAGGAACCGCCGGGTCACTTCCCGGCCACGCTCGGTGGCGGCAGCCTGCCGGGCCAACTCCAGTGACGCGGCCCGATCCTGCGTCAACCGCAGTTGCTGGGACTGGATGGACTGCTTGGCCTGCAACGCGAGCAGTTGGTTGGTTGCCTGCATCGCCTGCAGGGCACCGTTGGCTGATTGACTCTGATTCACCAGATCCGTCAACACGCCCTCGTCGGTGGACAGGTTCTGGGAGACCTGCCCCTGCATGCGCATCGCCGTGTGCAGACCATTGAGGGTGTGCGCCCAACGCTCGCGGGCATCCTGCGCCATGCGGTCACCGCTTACGCTAGCCGCGTATTCCTGCGGGTAGAGCCTGGCAAATTCTTGGTCAATGCGGTTTACCTCATAGGCCAAGCCCTGGGCCTCGGCAATCAGGCGCCCGGTGGTCGCCAGTGCCGAGCGCAGTCGATTCACCGAATTGAAATCAAGCCGCTCCAGATTCCGCGCCTGGTTGACCAGCATGTTCGCCTCGTTCTGCAGTTGCTGTACCTGGTTGTTGATCTGCTCCAGGGTGCGGGCGGCGGTCAGCATGTTCTGCGCCAGATTCGAGGGATCGAGCACAATATCGCCGACACCAAACAAGGCCTGGGCGGGCTGGATGACGGTAAAGGCAATCGCGCTGGCCAGCGCCACCACGCGAAAGCGGGATACCAACGGGCGTTTACGGTTCATGACGTTTCCTCCTGGGAAGTTCATCCAGAGACGTTCCTGCGGGTGAGTGTTGATCAAGCAATTGCGCCGCCCAATCGAGACTGCAACGGCGCAGCCAGGCGGCGGCAAAATCAGATACCGGCATCGAGGCCAGCAGCGCATCCATCTCGCGCTGATCCTCAGGCGTTGAGGCACCGGCAAAGGCGAGCGCCACCGGCCCCAGATCCAGATCGAACAGACGATTGCCTAGGCGTGACTGGTAGTAGTAATCGCGCTTGGGCTCGGCAGTGGCGACAATCTGAATCTGCCGGGCATTGAGTCCGAAGCCTTCGTAAATGGAGCGAATCTGTGGCTCGGTGGCCTGGGGGTTGGGCAGGAAAATGCGGCTCGCGCAGCTCTCGACGATGGCCGGCGCGATGCTGGAATCCTGGATGTCCGCCAGCGACTGGGTGGCAAAAATCACGCTGACGTTCTTCTTGCGCAGGGTCTTCAGCCACTGGCGGATGCGCGCCGCGAACACCGGGTCGTCGAGGAATAGCCAGGCCTCATCCAATATCAGAAACGTCGGCGCCCCGTCGAAGCGTTCCTCCAAACGAGCAAACAACACGCCCAGTACAGCCAGCACCGCCGCGCGGCTGGCCATCAATTCCTCCATCTCGAAGCACTGCACATCGGCTGTACCCAGGCGGTCATGCTCGGCGTCCAGCAGCTTGCCGTGGGCACCACCCAGCAGGTACGGCGCCAGCGCCTGACGCAGTGCATTGTCCTGCAGCAGGACGGAAAACCCCGTCAGGGTGCGCTGCTCCACCGGCGCACCGGCCAGGCTTTCCAGCGCCGACCAGATCGCCGCTTTTTCCTCGGGGCCAAGGATCACCCCTTCCTGCCGTATCCGCCCCTCCAGCCAATCCGCCGCCCAGGCGCGGCGGTTCTCCCGGTCGATACCGGCCAGGGGCTGGAAGGCAATCTCTCCGTCCGACCCCAGGTCGTAGTGCTCGCCGCCCAGCCCCAGAATGGTGGCCCGCAGGGAGCGTCCCATATCGAATGCGAAGATCCGCGAGCCCGGATAGCGCCGAAACTGCAACGCAAGGGTGGCCAGCAGCACCGACTTACCCATGCCGGTGGGACCCACCACCAGGGTATGACCGACATCACCAATATGGGTGACCAACCGGAACGGCGTAGCGCCATCTGTGCGGGTGACAATCAACGGTGGGCCGTCCAGATGAGCATTCTTCATCGGCCCCGCCCAGACCGCCGACACCGGCAGCAGGTGCGCCAGGTTTAGCGTAGAGACAATGGGCTGGCGCACATTGGCGTAGGCATTGCCCGGGATTGAGGACAGCCAGGCCTCCACGGCATTGATGGTCTCGGGGATGGTGACAAACCCCCGCCTCTGGATCACCCGCTCCACCTGGCGCAGTTTTTCATCGGCGATGGCGGAATCAGTATCCAGCACCGTCACGGTGGCCGTGACATAGCCGAAGGCCACCTGGTCACTGCCCAGTTCCTGCAGGGCGGCGTCCGCATCCCCCGCCTTGTTCGAGGCATCGGTATCCACCAGCGGGCTTTCCTGCTGGAACAGGGTCTCCCGCAATAGCGCCGCCACATTCTTGCGCTTGGCAAACCACTGCCGGCGCAACCGCACCAGCTCCCGTTCCGCTTCCGCCTTGTCCAGGCACAGAAAACGCGTACTCCAGCGATAGCCAAAACCCAGCCGGTTCAAGTCATCCAGAATGCCCGGCCAGGTCGATGTGGGAAAACCCCGCACCGAGGCAACCCGCAAGTGCGCCTCGCCCAGCATCGGCGCCAGGCCACCGGTCAATGGGCTGTCGGCCAGCAAAGCATCCAGATGGAACGGTGTCTCCGGTACCACCACTGGATGACGGCGAGTGGAAACAGTGCCGTGCAAATAGGTCAGCGTCTCGCTGTCATCCAGCCAGGCCAGTTCCGGCATCACGCCATCGAGCAGATCGAACACGCGGTCCGTCTCCGCCGTAAAGGCGTCCAATCGCTCACGCCAGTTCGCCCCCTGGCGAGACGTATTTTCGTACAAGAGGCTGGCCGCCCGGGCACGGGACTCTTCCGGTGGCAGGTACACCAGCGTCAGGTGATAGACGCTTTCGAAGTGGCTATGGTTTTCCTCGAAGGCTGCGCGACGCTCCTCATCCACCAGCCAGGACAGAGGCTCGGGAAACTCCGACTGCGGATAACCCGCCGCGGGCAAGCGTTCCGCTTCCACGAACAGCGCCCAGCCCGATCCCAGGCGCCGCAGCGCGTTATTGAGCCGCGCCGACGTGGCGATCAGCTCACTTTGGGTGGCGCTGTCCAGATCTGGCCCACGAAAGCGCGCCGTGCGCTGGAACGATCCATCCTTGTTGAGCACCGCTCCTTTAGCGACCAGCCCTGCCCAAGGCAACCAATCGGCCAAGTGGGCGGGACGTTTGCGGTATTCGGCCAGGTTCAACATGGCTGCCCCCTCACACATCCAGCAGGGCTTTGTGTTTAAGATGACGCAGGAACACCGCCATAAACTGCGGGTCGGCCTGCGCACCCCACACCGCCAGGGAATGCCCCAGCAGCCACAACACCAGGCCGGGCAACCAGAGTTGCAGCCCCAGACCAACAGCCGCGGCCAAGGTGCCATTGGCGATGGCCACGGTACGCGGTGCCCCGCCCAGCAGAATCGGCTCGGTCAGCGCCCGGTGCAGCGGCACCTCGAAACCCTCGGCAAATCCGGACACCCCGTTCATGCCACCACCGCTCCGCCGGAGAAGCTGAAGAAGGACAGAAAGAACGAGGAGGCAGCAAAGGCGATGGACAGGCCAAACACGATCTGCACCAGCCGCCGAAAACCGCCGGAGGTATCACCAAAGGCCAGCGCCAACCCGGTGGCGATAATGGCAATGACCGCCACAATTCGGGCCACCGGCCCCTGGATGGAATCGAGGATGGATTGCAGCGGCCCCTCCCAGGGCATGCTGGAACCTGCGGCCTGTGCCGTTGTCGCCAGGCACAGCAACAACGCGGCAAACACCAGGGTATTCAAGACGGAGCGTAAAACCGGATTTACAGAAATCCGCATTGGATGGACAGCGGTCATGAGGGTTCTCCAGATGAGGTTGACGATGAGGCGGTTGAGGATGAAAGCGGCGACAGGGATTCGTCGAGGTGATAGCCATTGCTGTCGAAACCGGTGACCTGGGCCACAGTGCGCACCTTGCGGGCTCGGCCGCGCCCCGCGATAAACACCACCACGTTCACCGCTTCGGCGATCAGCGCACGCGGTGGCGTGATGGCGACTTCCAGAATCAATTGCTCCAATCGCAGCAATGCACCGTGGGCGGAACCGGCATGCACAGTGGCAATACCACCGGGATGGCCGGTGCCCCACACCTTGACCAGATCCAACGCCTCGCCACCGCGCACCTCACCGACCACCACCCTGTCCGGGCGCAGGCGCATGGTGGCCCGCACCAGCTCGGTCATGGACACCACGCCGGGGCGAGTGCGAAGCGGTACGTGGTCTTTTGCTACACACTGAAGCTCAACCGTATCTTCCAATACCAGCACCCGGTCATCGGTAGCCGCGATCTCCGCTAGCAGTGCATTGGCAAGCGTCGTCTTGCCAGTACTGGTGCCGCCAGCCACCAGGATGTTCTGCCGCTCGCGTACCGCCGAGCGCAGGAAATCCGCTTGACCCTCAGCAAGCACGCCATCGCGCACATAGTCTTCCAGCGGAATTACCCCTACCGCCCGTTTGCGCAGGGCAAAAGCGGGCGCTGGTGACGCCGGTGGCAGGACGCCCTCGAAACGCTCTCCGGTTTCCGGCAGCTCGGCACTCAGTAGTGGCCGACCGCGATGAACTTCCACACCAACGTGAGCCGCCACCAGGCGAATAATGCGTTCGCCATCGGTGGCGGACAGCGTTTCACCGGTTGGCTCTCGCCCCGTGGACAGACGATCCACCCACAAACTGCCATCCGGGTTGAGCATCACCTCCACCACATCCGGATCCGCCAGCGCGGCGGCGATCAACGGCCCCATGGCGGTGCGCAGCATGCGGATGCGCCGGTCGAGTGATTGTGTCGAAGATGACGATGGGTGAGCCGCGTTCATGATTCGTCCTCCCCGTCGAGCTGTTGTTGCCGCTCGCGCTCTTGGGCCTCAACCTGGGCGGCAATGTCATCCAGCCGTCGCGTATCGGGTTCCAATTCTTCATAAACCTCCCGCACCAAACTGCGGCCGCGTAAGATGTGGCGACCCAACTGTTCGACAAATTGCTCGAAGCGCACCCGGCCCTGGGCCCTGGCCGCCTCCTGATGCGCCTCCGGCAGCGGCGTGCTCACCGTCAGGTAATAGCGCACATACAGAGCCACTGTCTCAATCAGGATGTTCTGGTCCCGCTCCAGTTTCTCGAACTGGCGGGACAGGCGATCCAGCCGTTTTGCCATGGCCGCTTCGCGCTTGTCGGCAGCATCGGGCGAGAGCCAGGACGCCAATGCCGCCGCAACAATGGAGGACTTGGACACACCTTTCTTCGCGGACAACTCCTCCAGGCGTTTGGCATGGTCGCGCTCGATAAACAAATTCAGTCGGTGGCGGGAATGCAGTCGGCTCATAGGGCAATTCCATCGTCGGGATCGAGGGCGGCCTGCCGTGCCAAACGTTGCAGGCGCGGGTCGAACTTGGCTGGCAGGGGCGCAATATCATCCCCGTCATCCAGCAGGGCCAGGTCATTGGTGGGTGGTTTGGTTTCCGGCTCCCAGGTCACGATCTCCGAAAGTTCCGGTTGTCGACGCGGACCGCCGTCGTCACTTCCGCCGGCATTTCCAGCAGCAGTGGAAGCCGTAGCCGGCACCGCAGGCACTGCCAGTTCGCTCCAGTCATTGGGGCGAACCTCGGGCACGTCGACATAACGGCCTTCATCCAGATCAGGAGGCGGCAGTACACGGTGGATAAAATTGGCATCAAGGTAATAGCGCAGCTTCTTTGCCTTGATCGGAGGCTGACCCGAAACCATCACCACTGCTTCATCCGGTGGCAGTTGCATCACCTCCCCCGGCGTCAGCAGGGGCCGCGCCGTCTCCTGGCGCGAGACCATCAAATGCCCCAGCCAAGGCGCGAGCCGATGACCGGCGTAGTTGCGCTGTGCTCGTAGCTCGGTAGCCGTACCCAGGGTGTCGGAGATCCGCTTGGCGGTGCGCTCGTCATTGGTGGCGAAAGTCACCCGCACATGGCAGTTGTCGAGGATGGCGTGGTTGACGCCGTACGCCTTGTCAATCTGATTGAGGCTCTGAGCGATCAGGAAACTGCGAATGCCATAGCCCGCCATAAAGGCCAGCGCGCTCTCGAAGAAATCCAGCCGTCCCAGTGCGGGAAACTCATCCAGCATCAGCAACAGCTTGTGCCGACGCTCAATGCCGTCGCTGCCATCCAGGGATTCGGTCAGCCGCCGTCCAATCTGGTTGAGGATCAATCGAATTAATGGTTTCGTGCGGTTGATGTCCGAAGGCGGCACCACCAAGTACAGGGACACCGGATGCTCGGCGGCGATCAAATCGGCAATGCGCCAGTCGCAGCGGGAGGTCACGGCGGCCACCGTGGGATCACGGTACAGCCCCAGGAAACTCATGGCGGTGGACAGTACCCCGGAGCGCTCGTTGTCCGCCTTGTTGAGCACTTCCCGTGCCGCCGAGGCCACCACCGGATGCGGTCCGTCATCCAAATGCTTGGTGGTCATCATCCTGTGCAGGGTCACCTCGAAGGGACAGGCCGGATCGGAAAGGAAATTGGCGACACCGCGCAGGGATTTGTCTTCTCCCGCGTAAAGCACGTGCAGAATGGCGCCCACCAGCAAGGCATGAGAGGTTTTCTCCCAGTGGTTGCGGCGCTCCAATGCGCCTTCTGGATCCACCAGGATGTCGGCAATATTCTGCACGTCGCGCACCTCGTGGGCGCCGCGCCGCACCTCCAGCAGGGGGTTGTAGGCCGCCGATTTGGCGTCGGTGGGGTTGAACAGCAGGCAGTGGGAAAAGCGTGCCCGCCAGCCGGCGGTCAACTGCCAGTTCTCGCCCTTGATGTCGTGAATCACCGCCGAGGCAGGCCAGGATAATAGTGTCGGCACCACCAACCCCACGCCCTTGCCAGACCGGGTCGGCGCGAAGGTCAGGACGTGTTCCGGACCTTCGTGGCGCAGGTATTTGTCCTCATATTGGCCGAGAAAAACACCGGCATCGCCAGTCAGACCGGCACGGTCCACTTCCACAGTTTCGGCCCAGCGAGCGGAACCGTAGGTGGTCACCAGCCGCGATTGCCGCGACCGCCAAATCGACATACCGATGGCGACCACCACCGCCACCAGGCCACTGGCCCCGGCGATGGCGCCGCCAGTCACAAATACCTGGGGCGCATAGGCGTCGAAGAAAAACCACCAGTCGAACAAGCGCCATGGGTGGTAAACCGGCTTATCGAGCAGTTCGAACCAGGGTGCGCCCAAACGAGACTGGTAGCCCAGCGCGCTGGCCACCCACTGGGTGGCACCCCACACGCCGGCGATGACGATACCAAACACCGTCAGCACCTGGCCGTAAAGTACGCCTGTCGCCCGCATCTCCGCCTCCGAAACTGTCCTGAATTTACGCGCGAGTCCGCGCGCCCACAGGTGCCACTTTCGGTGCCGGTTCAGTGCAGGTCAAAGACTGTAATCGGCACAATAAGGAACGGAAATGCAAGATTGCCAACAAGCGCCAATGGGATAAAAACAGCGCAATTCACAGCGTATTTCGGCAAAGCGAGTTAAGAGCCGAAATTTGTTTCGGCCAACTTGCGTCAGAATGCAGGCTTTTCCGCCGGCGGCGTATACGGCACCTCGCCATCCCCGAGAAACGCCTTGGTG
>Ga0265293_10012871_pt1 | contig 10987 bp, 12 predicted proteins | sample Munlanlewell138R_FD_192505 | JGI IMG/M metagenome (GOLD analysis project Ga0265293, IMG submission 192505) | Leachate microbial communities from a municipal landfill in Southern Ontario, Canada - Leachate well 138R | ecosystem: Engineered > Solid waste > Landfill > Unclassified | place: Canada... | reverse complement strand
CCATTCTTATCCAATTGGAGATATAATAGCTGGAGTATGGATAGAAGGTATTGGCAATTATGAAGGCATTCTAAACTTTCCTAGTAACTACGCAGCAGATGATTGGAGTATAACTCGTTGTTATATTGATAATGGAGATTTACTTTACTCAAATTATTCACATGGAGGTAATGATTGTATAACCCCTTTAATGGGAATTGAAAGTATAGTAGAAGATAATTCAATTACCATATATCCCAATCCAACCAATAGTGAGGTAAATATCAGTTCGGAGAATATTATTAATTCAATAGAAATATTTAATTCTCTTGGACAAAGGGTTTATTATAGTGTGGTAAATTCTAATTCAAAGACAATTGATATTTCTTCTTTTACTAATGGGGTTTATATTCTTGGGGTTAATACTGAGAATGGGGTTATTAGGAAGAAGATTATTAAGAATTAGGATATCTTCTTTGTAGTAAAGAAATGAATAAAATTATAAGGGAGTTGAGCAATTGAAATCAACTCCCTTATTTTATTCTTTCTCTTTTTTTGCATTATCTATTCTCTTAATGGAATAGAAGGTTATTAAGGAGATTGAACAGATTAGATTAAGAATGCTTAGGGTTAAAAACATTTCGTCTTTTACTATAAATAATCTGTATAAGATAAATGCTATTACTAATCCTATTGCAATAAAACTCTTTTTATTAAGATATTCCATAAGTCCCTCCCATAGTGCAACGCCAAGAGAAAGGAGTAAAGGGATTAATGAATAATAAAATACAGAACTGTAATCGATAGTACTTGTACTGGTAAGAGACCTTAAGACAATAACAAGGGTAAATCCAAGAATTATGTCCATTAAATAATCTAAAGTTTTAGTTTTCATATTTAGCAAGTTTATTTTGCAAATATATAATTAGTTTCTTTTTCTACCAAATTTGAGGTTATTATTTATATATTTAAAATCTCGGTTTAGTGGCGGAAAATTAGTAATTTTGCAATTAATTATATGGAAACAGGAAGAGTAATTAGAACTACGGGAAGTCATTATACTATAAGGTCAAATCAGGGAGAGATACTTGAATGTCTTATAAGGGGAAATTTTAGGGTTAGGGGAATTAAAACAACTAATCCTGTTTCTGTTGGAGATGTTGTGGACTTTATACCTCCAACAATAACATCATACGGAGTAATAACCAATATCCATCCAAGGAAAAACTACCTAATACGTCGTTCAACCAATCTTTCGAAGCGTTCCCATATAATAGCGTCAAATATTGACCAAGCATTTTTAATTGTAACCCTTATCCTTCCAAGAACTTCAACAGGATTTATAGATAGATTCCTTCTTACAACTCAAGCATACGATATTCCAACAATAATTATCTTTAATAAGATTGACCTATATGATACGCAGGTAAGGGAATATGCTAAGGAGTTTATGGATATTTATCGAAATATTGGATATGATTGTATCGAGACCTCAGCCCTAAGAGGAGATAATATAGAATTGATTAAAGAAAGGATGCAAGGCAAGACAACATTATTATCAGGACATAGCGGAGTGGGGAAGAGTGCATTGATTAATTCAATTGATAATAATCTAAACCTAAGAACAGGAGAAATATCCCAATATCATTTAAAGGGGAAGCATACAACAACCTTTGCCGAAATGTTCCCACTTAGTTTTGGAGGAGATATTATTGATACTCCCGGAATTAAAGAATTTGGAGTCTTTGATTTTAAAAAAGAAGAGATAGGATTATATTATCCAGAGATGAAAATGCGTTTAGATGGTTGCAGGTTTTATAATTGTACCCACGAGCACGAACCAGGATGTGCAATTAAAAAAGCTGTGGAAGAAGGAGAAATAAGTATGGAAAGATATATTAATTACCTTAAAATCCTAAATGGAGAGGAATTAAGGATAGAGAAATGGGAGGATGATTAGATGAGGGTAGTTGTTCAAAGAGTAGAGAGGGCAAGTGTAGGAATTGATAATAAATTATACTCAAGCATTGAAAAGGGATTATTAGTTCTTTTGGGAATTGAGGATGAGGATAGAGAAAAGGATATTGATTATCTATGCAAAAAGATATCTAAACTAAGGATATTTGATGATGAGAATGGAGTAATGAACCTTAGCGTTAAGGATATTAATGGAGAAATCCTATTAGTAAGTCAGTTCACCCTCCATGCAAGTACAAAGAAAGGAAATAGACCAACCTATATAAGAGCATCAAAACCCGATTATGCAATACCTTTATATAAGAAGTTTATTTCTGAATTGGAAAAAGAAACAGAGAGAGAAATTAAGACAGGAGAATTTGGAGCAGATATGAAGGTAGAGCTTATTAACGATGGTCCTGTTACAATAATAATAGATACCAAAAACCCTGAATAATGGATAAGACAATAATAAATATAATTGCATTTATAACAGTAGTAATCACAATGATTCTAATATATGTTATATTGCGAATACTGCCTAAATATATTAGAGGCAAAAAAAATAAAACAAGATGGAAACAATATTAATATTATTCGGAATCACAGCAGTAATACTTCTTCTATGCTTTGCATTTTTTGGAGTAAAGATGATTTTCAAAAAGAATGGAGAATTTAAAAAAGGTTGTAGCTCTGCAGATCCTTATACAGGAGAGAAAACCTTTTGCCATTGTTCAAACAAATCAGTATATTCAGAGTGCAAGGAAGGCAAGAAATATAACCCTCTGGATATAAATAAAGAATTATTAGAGGAAACTAAATAAGAAAAACATTAGAGAAAGCAAGATGATAAAGATCTTAACAATAATTGGAGCAAGACCACAGATAATTAAATCCTCAGCATTATCAAGAGCAATTAGTGAGGAGTATTATGATAGGATTCAAGAAGTAATTCTCCATACAGGACAGCATTATGATGAAAACATGTCAAGAGTTTTCTTTGAAGAATTATCAATTCCAAAACCAAAATATAATCTAAATGTAGGCTCTTCTTCCCATGGAGTACAAACAGCCAAGATGATTGAGGGAATAGAAAAAGCACTAATAGATGAAAACCCGAATGCAGTTGTAGTTTACGGAGATACTAATTCAACCCTTGCAGCAGCTCTTGCAGCATCAAAACTCTTAGTCCCAGTAATACATATCGAAGCTGGATTGCGTTCATTCAATAAAACAATGCCGGAGGAGATAAATCGTATTATGGCAGACCATGTTTCCACCCTTTTGTTTTCTCCAACCCTATCAGGGATAAAAAATCTTTTAAACGAAGGATTCTCAATGGAAATACATGAAAAGCCAAATATGGATTTCCCTAATATCTATCATTGCGGCGATATCATGTACGATAATACTATTTACTTCTCTCAAATGATAAATGAGAGTATTGATAAGATAAAAGAATTCTTTCTAAAGTATAAGAAGGACTTTATCCTTTGCACAATTCACCGTAACGCAAATACCGATGCCCCATATAGATTAAATTCAATATTTAAAGCCCTCTTGGAATTAGCAAAAAAGGAAAGAATAATCCTGCCACTACATCCAAGAACCAAGAAATATCTTAAATCTAATCTTCATCCAGAGGTTTATTCCCAATTAAGCAGAACCAAGAAAATTGAAATACTTCCTCCACTTCCTTTCTTAGATATGATTTACTTGGAATCCACTGCCAAACTCGTAATAACCGATTCGGGAGGAGTACAGAAAGAAGCATATTTCCTTGAAACACCTTGTATAATTCTAAGACCAGAAACAGAATGGGTAGAGATTGTAGAGAATAATTGTGCAAGATTGGTCGATAGCGATTACGATAGAATAATAAAAGAAGCAAATTATTATATATCAAAACCACCTACCAATTATCCAAAGATATTTGGAGATGCAAGAGCAGGTAAATTTATTTGCGAACAGATAATAAAATATATTTAATCATGCATAGTATAGAGAGTCTCCAAGAGAGAATAGATAAATTGTTTATAACCACAGAGGATAATTTCTTTAATAAGTCCCTTAATCAAGAACCAAAGGAATTATACGCCCCTATCCAATACGCAATAAGCCAGGGAGGAAAGAGGATTAGACCCCTTCTAACCCTAATGGGAGCAGACCTGTTTGAGGGAAACCTCCTTTTAGCAGAATATCCAGCATATTCAATAGAAATACTTCATAATTTCACCCTATTGCACGATGATATTATGGATAATTCTCCACTTAGAAGAGGGGTTGAAACAGTTTATAAAAAGTTTGGAACAAATTCAGCTATACTTTCAGGCGACACAATGTTCGCTCTTTCCAATTACTATATAATTAACTCAGCGGAGTTTGATAAATTATCTACTTCGGAGCAGAGAATTGAACTTTTAAAGGAATTGAACCGAGCCTCCGTTGAGGTTTGCCAAGGGCAGTCGATGGATATGAGTTTCGAGACAAAGGAAAATGTAAGCATTGATGAGTATATTGAAATGATTCGTCTTAAAACCTCAGTTCTCTTAGCCACTTCCCTTAAAATGGGAGGAATATGTGCAGGGGCGAGCAAACAAGACCTTGAATTGCTTTACCAATTTGGAGAATATATAGGAATAGCCTTCCAATTGCAGGACGATATACTTGATTGCTGGAGCAATTTAGAAGAATTTGGCAAGGTAACGGGAACCGATATTGCGGATAATAAGAAAACTTTTCTATATCTAAAAGCCCTTGAATTAGCAAGCCCTGAAGACAGAAAGGAATTAATAGATTTATATTCCAAACCAATAGAAAAAGAATATAAAGAAACAAGGGTAAGAGAGATATATGAGAAATTAGATATCCGAAGAATATCTAAGGATTTAATGAAAGAGTATAACGATAAGGCAAAGGAAAGTTTAGAAAAAATCTCTGTAAATGATGAGAATAAGACAAATCTTATTAAATTTGCAGATAAGTTAATGCATAGGAATAAGTAGTATTCTTATCACAAGAGTTCTTTATTCCATCATAAGACTTCTATATTTCGTCAGGAGAGTTCTTTATTTGGAATTTAAACTTCTATATTTGCTTATGTAAAGCCGCTTTACAGACTTGTAAAGCCGCTTTACAGACTTGTAAACCGGCTTTACAAGCGGGATTAAGAAGTCTGGTTATAGAAAAAGGAAGTTATAGGACGAAATATTGAAGTTATAGGACGGAAATTAGTATAAACAATATAAAAAAACTGAAGTTATGCCATTATATTTTAAAAAGAAGATTAAAGTCAATGTTAATGGAGTTACCGTTGATAAATATGTAGCTTATATGCATAGAGGAGAGATAGTTACTATTAAAGAAATTGCTGAAATGGTTGAAGAACAATCTGGTCTTACTGGAGGAGATTTGGTCAATGGTTTCTATCAAATGTTAGAAATTGCTGGTAATTTGTTGACAGTTGGTCATAGAGTTAATTTAGACCCTCTTGGAAGTTTATTTCCTGGATTTAATGCAAAGGCTTGCGATACTCCGCAGGAGGTAACAGCTGATACAGTAACAAGGTTTTATCCATTATTTAAAGCATCTCCGGAATTAAAAAGCAAATTTAGCGAGGCATCGTTTCATCTTAGAGATGATATTGTAGTTGAGGTTAAGTATAAAAGAAAAAAAAGAAAAGAAAGTACTGAAAACGAAATTTCAGTTGATACAGAGAAATAATAAATAAATAAAAATATTAGGAATGAAAGATTTTAATAAGGAATTTAAGCTTTACGCAACTAAACACAGAAATATTAATAGTATTACATACTCTCGTTATGCTTCACATTTCGAGAAGAATGCTTATATAAACCCAACAATTATTGAAGAGCGTCAGTTAAATGTTGCTCAGATGGATGTTTTCTCTCGTTTGATGATGGAGAGGATTATATTTTTGGGAACAGCAATTGACGATGATGTTGCAAATATAATTCAGGCACAATTACTATTCTTAGAGAGTGTGGATTCAAAGAGAGATATACAAATCTATCTAAATTCTCCTGGGGGATATGTTCATGCAGGATTGGGAATCTACGATACTATGCAGTATATTCGTCCTGATGTTGCAACAATTTGTACAGGTCTTGCAGCCTCAATGGGTTCAGTATTACTATGTGCAGGAACCAAGGGCAAACGTTCATCGCTTGAACATTCAAGAGTAATGATTCACCAACCACTTGGAGGAGCTCAAGGGCAGGCATCGGATATTGAGATTGCAGCAAAAGAGATAATCAAGACAAAGAAAGAACTTTACACAATTATTTCAAAGCATAGCGGTCAAACAATTAAAAAGGTAGAATCAGATGGAGACAGAGACTTTTGGATGACAGCAAAAGAAGCAAAGGAATATGGAATGATTGATGAGATACTTATTAGAAACTCAAAGGATGAGTCGAAATAAAATTTTATTTATACTTATTCTACTGGCAATTTCTTTTTCAGCCAAGGCACAAGAGAGATTATTAAGCAAGAAGATAGTATATGAGGTAGAAATCCTTAGTCCTAAGATAGAGAATGCTGGGGCTAAGGATTCTATCGTTTATAATTTCCAGGTTGATAGAAGATTTTGGTGGGAGAGTATTGACCTTGTCTTGGGAAAGATTAAAAATGATAGCTTAATTAATAGGTTAAAGAAGTCTTATTTCCAATATTATAATGATAGTTTAAACTCTAAGCAAATAGATTTAATATTTGAGAATGAGATTAGGGCTATTAAGTTTATGGAAGAATGGTATTATAATCAGGATAATCTATTAATTGAGAAAAAGGTATTAGCATTTAACCCTATAATTAAAAGAGATTCTATTATAATTATTGATTTAGGAAATAAGGATACTGAGATGAAAACCACTCAAGGGTTTAGATTTGAATTAGGTTGGGTATTCCCAAAGAAAAGCGATTTGAAATCAGATACTCTCTGTGTTGTTAGAAATATTCAATTCACTATACCAATTTATAATAAGACTCCATACCATTGGTGGAATTCTCATTTAGAGCCAGAGTATTCTTTCCCTTATTTTACTTCCTTTATAAATTCAGCCCAAGAAGGGAAAATAAAAGTTTATTCTCAGCCAATATCCTCCGAGCCACTTGCACGTTTGGATATTAAGAAGAGAAGGGATTATGAGGTTTCGACAACATTAGTGCTTGAAGATAAGAATTCAAATATTATTGAGAAGGATACTATAATCAAAACTCAGTACACAGTGGATAATATTACCTATCTAAGATTTGGAGAGGAGTGGTATTTTGATAAGAATACTTTTTCCTTTTCCAAGAATGTGAATTATATTTCTCCAATGATAGAAATTCTTGGTTTGGATAATGAGTTAAGAGGCTTAATGCCTATTTACTATATTAGAAGAAAGGCGGGATTATGATAAAGAGAGTCGTATTATTTTTTCTTCTTTGCATATCTTTTTTAAATCTTTATTCCCAAGACTATTCCATAGAACATGAATACAGAAAGGTTGGAGTGTTTAATCCAGAATGGGAAATGTACCAAGTTCTTAATCCAAGAAAATTTGAACATATTACTGGTTATTTCCGAGAAGAGTTAGCCAATATAATTATTGATGGAGTAAAGAAGAAAAATGTAAAGATATATGATAAGAGAAAAAGAGAAATAAACTTGGATACTCTTATTAATTCTCTAATAGAATTTGAGAAAAAAGCCTCAGGAAAGATAGTCCCAAAGGATTCAATCTTAGATTATATTATTCCTTATATCTCTGAATATGAATTTGAAGAATTTGTAAACTATAATTATAAAACTCTTAAGCTTGAGAAAAAAGTAAAGGCATTTAGTCCTATAATTATAAGGTATAAGGATTTCTTTGCAAAGGATATTGACACCATTAAGTTTAATATGTTCTGGATATTTCCAGAAGAAACTACTACTACTTCAAGCAATGATTTCTTAATTCCAGATACTATTCTCTATCTTCATTTGCTTAAATATCCTGTTCTAAATCCATTTACTACAAGTATTTTTGAAAAAGCAAGGTCAAGACATCCTTCTATCCTTCGTTCAAACGGTAGCAAATTCCTTTCTCCTAAGGAAATTGATGACTTATTTGTTGAGAAATCGAAGGTTGCAGTCTATAATGAAGAGACAGGTTTGGAAGAGTTTAAGGAAGTAGTTACAAATATTATCCCAGAGGATATTAAACATCTTAGAGTAGGAGAGGTTTGGAGTATTGAGCCAAAAAGTTTATTGATTAAGAAAGAAGTGAAATTTATTATACCATTATTAGAAACAGAAAAGGGTTTTAGAGAATTAGGAATTAGAATAAATGAATAGAGAGAAACTATCTTTAGAGGCATTAAATAGAATAAGTCCAAAAGAATTTGAAGAATTGGACAAACTCCCTTTGGTAATAATACTTGATAATGTAAGAAGCATGAATAATGTAGGTTCTGTATTTAGAACTTCCGATGCTTTTCGAATAGAAAAAATATATCTTTGTGGAATTACCCCAACTCCCCCTCATAGAGAAATACAAAAGACAGCTCTTGGAGCAACAGAAACAGTGGCTTGGGAGCAAAGAAACTCTACTTTAGAACTTGTAAAAGAGTTGCAAGGAAAAGACTATATGGTTTATTCAATAGAGCAGACAAAAGGTAGTGAGATGTTAGATACTTTTACTCCACAAAGAGATAAGAAATATGCATTTATATTAGGAAATGAGGTTGAGGGCGTTGACCAAGAGGTAGTAAACTTTTCTAATGGAGTAATTGAAATACCTCAGTTTGGAACTAAACACTCGCTCAATGTTTCTATTACCTGCGGAATAATTATTTGGGATTTCTATTCCAAAACAAAAACTTAGTGATATATGTCTAAAATGAGATTTATTGCCTTAAACGAGCTATCAACTCGTAAGCCAGTAGAGGTTAAGCTTCCTTCAAATAAGCTATCGGATTATTATTCCTCAAGAGTATTTGATAGAAAAACAATGCAGGAATATCTTCCAAAAGAAGCATATAAGGCAGTTGTGGACGCTATTGAAATTTCCATTCCAATTACAAGAGAGAAGGCAGATTTAATTGCCAATGGAATGAGAAATTGGGCTAAGAGCTTTGGGGCTACTCATTATACTCATTGGTTCCAGCCTTTAACAGATGGTACTGCAGAAAAACATGATGGTTTTATAGATTTCAGCGATGAGGGAGATGTTATAGAAAGATTTTCAGGCAAACTCTTAATACAACAAGAGCCTGATGCTTCTTCTTTCCCTAATGGAGGAATTAGAAATACCTTTGAAGCAAGGGGATATACAGCTTGGGATGTATCTTCTCCAGCTTTTATTGTAGATGAAACCCTTTGTATCCCAACAATATTTGTTTCCTATACGGGCGATGCACTTGACTACAAAACTCCTTTACTTAAGGCTTTAAACTCTGTTGATAAGGCAGCAACAAGGGTTGCCCAACTATTTGATAAGAATATTAATAAAGTTAGTGTTAATCTTGGGTGGGAGCAAGAATACTTCCTTGTCGATTCTGCTCTTTATAATGCAAGACCTGATTTATGCTTAACTGGCAGAACATTAATGGGGCATTCTTCTGCCAAGGACCAACAATTAGATGATCATTATTTTGGCTCTATTCCTCCAAGGGTTACTGCTTTTATGAAGGATTTGGAAATAGAATGTCATAAATTAGGAATACCTCTAAAGACAAGACATAATGAAGTTGCTCCAAATCAGTTTGAGCTTGCTCCAATATTTGAAGATGCAAACCTTGCCAATGACCATAACCAATTGGTAATGGATTTAATGAAAAGGATAGGAAAACAACATAATTTCTCTGTACTCTTCCATGAAAAACCTTTTAGTGGAATAAACGGTTCAGGAAAACATAATAACTGGTCTTTACAAACTAATACTGGAATTAACCTCTTTGCTCCTGGCAAGAATCCAAAGGCAAATATGTTGTTTATTACCTTTATTGTAAATGCAATGATGATGGTTTATAAGAATCAAGACCTTCTTAGAGCCTCAATAGTAAGTGCTACCAATCTTCATCGTCTGGGAGCAAATGAGGCTCCTCCTTCTATTATGTCTGTATTTCTTGGAAAGTACCTAACAAAGATGTTGGATGAATTGGTTGAATATGTCGGAGATAAGAAAATGACTCAAGAAGAGAAAACAGCCTTAAAGCTTGGAATAGGAAGGATACCAGAAATATTTATAGATAATACAGATAGGAATAGAACATCTCCTTTTGCATTTACTGGAAATAGATTTGAATTTAGAGCGGCAGGCTCTTCATCCAATTGTGCTGCTCCAATGATAGTTATTAATTCTGCTATGGCACATCAATTAAATATTTTCAGAGATGAGGTCGATGAGCAGGTTAAGAATGGGCTTGGAGTAGAAGAATCTGTATTTAGAGTATTAAAGAAAATGATCGAGGAGTCAAAATCAATTTGTTTCGAGGGAGATGGTTATTCTGAGAATTGGAAAGAAGAAGCTACTAAAAGAGGATTGACAAATATTAATTCAGTACCTGAGGCGATTTTAAAATACGAAACTGAGTATTCTAAAGAGGTTTTAATAGGAGAAGGGATATTAAACGAAAGGGAATTAAAGAGCCGTATTGAGGTAGAGATGGAGAAATATGTAAAGAAGATACAAATTGAAAGTAGGGTATTGGGTGATTTAACCATTAATCATATTGTACCTACTGCATTGATTTATCAGAATCGTCTTTTGAAAAACCTTTTAGGGATGAAACAGATTTTCCCAGAAGAGGAGTTTGACCAATTATCATTAGCAAGAAAGAATCTTGTAAAGGAAATCTCCGAACATGTTTCTTCCATTAAGGCAATGGTTAAGGATATGACCTTAGAGAGAAAATATGCAAACAGAATAGAAGATATTAGAGAGAAAGCCTTTGAATACGAAAAGAAAGTATTCCCATATCTTGAGGCAATAAGAGAGCATGTAGATGCATTGGAAATGGAGATAGATAATGAGATATGGCCTCTACCAAAATACAGAGA
>Ga0265293_10012870_pt1 | contig 10988 bp, 8 predicted proteins | sample Munlanlewell138R_FD_192505 | JGI IMG/M metagenome (GOLD analysis project Ga0265293, IMG submission 192505) | Leachate microbial communities from a municipal landfill in Southern Ontario, Canada - Leachate well 138R | ecosystem: Engineered > Solid waste > Landfill > Unclassified | place: Canada... | reverse complement strand
CTATGGTTTTGTTGGTCCTTCATATTTGTTCAATGATTATGGTATTCCAAGTACTCACGGGGGTGGTATCGAAAGTAAGAATAGTCTTGGTGTAAATACCGGTCTCGGATTTTTCTTCAACATTCCGATAAACGGTGCAGGATTGATTACATTCTCTGCTGAATGGAAGCTCAATTTTATGTTATCAAAGAATATTTTTGAGTATGATTCAAGAGAATTGCCCGGCAGTCCGTATAGAAACCAGCCTGTCGAAGTATCCACTTTCTTCTCTATTCCAAGGATGAATATAATTTATTACCCTGAGTTTTGATTAAATTTATGATTAGAGTTCTTCAACACCCGCTTGTTCAGAATTATATCGGAGTTTTAAGAGATAAAGACTCTGATGCGGAAACTTTCAGAAAAGCAGTCAAAAAGATAGCGATGCACCTTGCAATCGAAAGCATGGACAACTTAAAACTCAAGATGACTACTGTTAAGACTCCGCTTGAAGAAACAAAGTGCTTGAAGATTTCTTCTAATGTCATTATTGTCCCGGTACTCAGAGCAGGACTCGGCTTAGTATCAGCTTTTCAAGAAATTTATCCGGAGTGTAAAATCGGATATATCGGTTTAAAAAGAAATGAAGTCACTTATGAAGCTGAAGAATACTATTATTCAATGCCGAAAATCAATTCTTCGGATAAAATCATAATACTTGAAATCATGCTTGCCACAGGTGCATCAACATCAGCTACTTTGAACAGACTACAATTGGAAGGTGTAGAGGATTTGACTGTCGTTTCAATAATCTCAGCACCCGAAGGTGTCGAAAGGATACGAACAGAGTTTCCTGATGTACGGATAATTACTGCTGCTTTAGACAGAGGCTTAAACGAAAATAATTATATTCTACCCGGACTCGGTGATGCAGGTGACAGATTCAGCGGAACTTGATTATTCTTCGAGTATATGAAATTCTACTCTTCGATTTTTTGCCATGTCTTCTTCAGAATTATTTGAGGTAAGCGGACGAGAACTGCCGTAACCTTTGATTTTGATTCTTTTGTTGTCTATTCCGTTCAAGGTCAGGTAATTGAACACCGATTCTGCTCTCTGTTTTGATAAACGAAGATTAAAAGAATTATTACCGACACTATCAGTATGTCCTTCGATTCTGATTTTCATGTTAGGATTTTGTTCCAATAATTTGACCAATCTGTTCAATTCAGAAAATGATTCCGGTAAAAGTTCATACTTAGCAAACTCAAAGAAAATATTGTTGATTATGACTTTCTGCCCTTTCTCAATCGGAACTAAATACAGGTCTCTGTTAAACTCAGTATAACCGTTAATAACTGTTAAGTCTATGAATTCATTGATTGAAGCATATCCTTGTGCTTCGGCAAGAAATCCGTATTGATTGCCGCTCGGAAGAACTATACTATATTCACCTGTCTTGGGATTGGATTTTGTGATTCCTGCTTCTATACCCTCAGGAAGTATTTCATAACTAATACCTGCCGATACTGCTTGATTTGTCTTCTTATTCAGTACTTTACCTTTTATCAGTACAACCGTCTCAGGTTTGACCAATTGTGGAAGACGTACACGAAAAATATCTTCATCAGTCTTGCCCTGATTGGAACTGACAAAGTAAGCATAATTACCATCAGCTGTTACTGTATAATATGCATCCCAGCCTTCAGTATTGATGGAAGGACCTAGATTTACCGGTTCTGTCCAATTTGTCCAAGTATCATCGAGTCGTTTAGAAAAGAACATATCTGTATCACCGTAACCCGGTAAGCCAGAGGTTGAGAAGTACAAGGTTTTGTTGTCTGATGCAAGGAACGGGGATAACTCTTCAGCTGCTGTATTGATTTGAGAACCAAGATTTTTGGGTTCAGTCCAGGTTCCGTCTTTATCTAAAAAACTTACGTATAAGTCAGTATTGCCGAAACTGTCATTACGTTTTATTGCTGTAATAAGTATTTTCCCATTGTTTGCAAGACAGAAGCTTGATTTTGTCGTTAAATTATAATAGTTTTTTATTATAATTGAATCCGGATATGACCAAGTGTATCCATCATATACAGATGAAGAAAATCCTGATTTTGCGTTTCCGTCAGGCAGGTAGATATTTCCTAAGAAAATAGAATTTGCATTAGTTGAGACAGAAATTGCAAAATTTGCATTCTCGTCATTGATAGGAGGTCCAATGTTCTCAGCTTTTTGAAAAACTCCGTTACTGTCAATTCTTGAAATCCAAACGTCCTGCTTTTTTTTGTCACCTATATTATCAGGGTGTCCTTCTCTTGTAAATACGAGTGTCCTGCCATCAGATGAAATTATCGGAGCCAATTCACTGTAAATACTGTTTATGTTGCTGTCTAACTTTTCTTTTACATATTCTGTAGTATCTTGAATATGATTAATTTTAGTCTCGTAATCCAAGGGTTTACTTGAAATTCCTATCGCATCAATTTGATAATTCTCAAGGTATCCTGTAACATTTACTTCGATTTTCATCTCATTACTTGTGAATCCGCTTGTTTCAATGTCAAATACCGATAAGCGACCTTGTAATGGTCTATTTGCCACCTTATTGTTGGAAAATACTAATTTGCCGCGTCCTAATGAATCATATAGTATGATTTTTGTTATTGCGCCGGGATTCAGATTCTCTGAAATATAAATTCTGCTGACATGAATTCTTCGAGGAAATTTTACTCTGATCCATTCTATTCTGTCTGTGGGTAATTTAGGCATCCATGCACATGCTGATTGTCCTTGTTCGGGCTTAATGTCCGGCTTACCTATAGCCTGATTGGCAGAATATTCCTTATTTCCTGTTTGCGAAGAAAATCCAACAAGTTTGTCAGCCCAATAGATTGTATCTGATTGGAGTACATAGAAATTTGTTAATATGCTGATTAATATTATAAAGAATAATTTCATTGCATCAATAGGAAATTTTGTAAATAGACGAATCAGAAGCATTTTCTTTATAAAACTACATGAAAAATTACTTAAGTAATATTTTAGCAAGTTTATAAATCATGCTAAACATGCAAAAATACAGTTTTATAAAATGACAAACTACAACATAATGAAAAAAGAGTACTTCATTTGTAAACATATTACAAGGGAAATACTCTCTATCAGTTTGAAAAACTATTTATTTTGCGATTGCCATACTTCTTCTTTCTCTTACAACAGTAACTTTAATCTGTCCCGGATACTCCATTTCACTTTCAATTCTTGTAGCAATATCCGATGCTGTCTGGTCAGCCAATAAATCGTCAACTTTTTCGGGCTCTACAATTACACGAATCTCTCTGCCTGCTTGAATGGCAAATGATTTTGAAACACCATTGAAGCTCATAGCGATTTCTTCGAGTTTTTGAAGTCGCTTCACGTAATTTTCAAGGGATTCTCTTCTTGCACCCGGTCTGGCACCGCTTATCGAGTCAGCTGCTTGTACGAGTACAGCAATAGGAGTTTCCATTTCGATATCTTCGTGGTGAGCGCCTATTGCATTACAAACTACATGTTTTTCCTTATACTTTTTAGCAAGATCAAATCCGAGCAAAGCATGCGGACTTGGGTCTTGTTCAATAGTCTTACCTACATCATGGAGCAATCCGGCACGTTTGGCAATCTGTACATCCAATCCGAGTTCGGCAGCCATAATACCGCAAAGGTGAGATACCTCAATTGAGTGGTTTAGGAGGTTTTGACCGTAACTAGTACGATATTTCATCTTCCCTATAAGCTTAAGCAATTCGGGGTGCATTGTATGTATCCCAAGGTCCATGATGGATTGTTCACCGATTGAACCAAGTTCACCCTCAAGTTCTTTCCGAGTCTTTTCAACGATTTCCTCAATGCGGGTAGGATGAATACGACCATCAAGCATTAATTTTTCGAGAGCAACTTTAGCGACGTGTCTTCTGAAAGGATCAAACCCGGAAATAACAACTGCTTCGGGAGTATCGTCAATTATCAAATCAATACCGGTTGCAGCTTCAAAAGCTCTAATATTTCTGCCTTCTCGTCCGATAATACGACCTTTCATTTCATCGCTCTCAAGATTAACAACCGAAACAGTGTTTTCGGCGCTGTGATCTGAAGCAGTTCTCTGTATTGCTTGAACTATTATATTTTGTGCTTCCCGATTTGCTATTGATTTTGTTTCCTCTCTTATTTGTCTTATTTGTAATGCAGCTTGGCTTTTAGCCTCATTGACAAAACTGTCAATCAATTGTTTTTTCGCTTCTTCTTTAGAGAGTCCTGCTATCTGTTCTAATTTTTTTTGCTGCTCATTTATAAGTTTATCTAAGTGTGATTGTTTTTCTCTTATAGCAAGTTCTCTTTTAGCAACATCCTCCTCGACAGTTTGAAAATGTTTTTCTTTCTTCAATATCAAGTCGAGTTTCTGTTCAATACCTTCCTCACGCTTTTTTACATGCTTTTCGGATTCTGATATTTTAGCTCTTTTTTGGTTAGCTTCGAGTTCAAATTCCTGTTTTCTTCTGTGCCATTCTTCTTTCGCTTCGAGGATTTTTTCTTTCTTAATGTTTTTTGCATCATTTTCAGCATCTTTAACAATACTTTTAGCAGAATTTTCAGCTTCGTTGATAATTTTTTGTGATTGTTTTTTTGTAGAAATGTTTCCAATTATGTAAGCAACAACAAATCCGGCTATACAAGATATAACTATTATCGTAAAATCCATATAAATCTTAACTCCTAAAAAACTATTTTAATATTAAAACTAATAAAGGTCGCAAAATACTGCCTTCAAAGCATTTCCACAGAAATACTTCGGTCGCGGAGGGTTTAGAGAACCTCTCACGTAACGCGCGGGTAAAGTAGCCCGACTATTTCTGACTTCCACTGAGCTTATAGAAACTGCATCAAAAGAGATACTGAGGCCTGCCTTACATAATCTGAGACTAATCCCTGAGTGTGTAATTTATAGTTCTTAATACATTCGTTAGACAACGACAGTACTTTACGACCGATTAAAACTAAACACTAATTCAAAGAACTTTTAATTTGATACCGAACCATTAATCAACTCAGTCATTTTACTTAATTCATCATGAATATATTTCTTATCGGTATCATGTTCATCTTTAAGTAAAGAATATTTCTCTGCTAAATTTAAAGCCGCCAATACATATAATTGCGTAAGAGGCAATTTAACTTCCGATTGTTTCTCAAGATACTCCAATTCTGCATTAACAAGCTCTATGGCATTTCGCAACAGAGTCTCGTCATCACTTGTAAGTTTGTACTCTAAGCCGCCTATGACTACTTTATGAACTTTATGTGCCATTTCTTCTTTGATAATATAAAATAAACGCTTAAGACGATTAAATTACAATTTTTGTAAATCTTTTTTGAAATTTTTACCAAATTGAATTTTAAATTAACATTTTATGCTGAATTTAACAAATTATTTCAATTTTTGAAATGCAATATTACCCTGTATTCTATGGTTTCCTTTTTGCTTTTTCAATACAATCTCAATAACCGCTTATTTGTCAGTAGCCAATTATAATACAGAAACATATTAATTGCTTAATATATCAGTTAATTATCAGACAAGCCAATTTCGACGTTAACCCTACGTTTCAATTCGTTGCTTGTTTCTTCGCTTTCATCTATACCCAGTCCTTCAATCTCCCATTTTACAAGTTTATAAAGCTCGACTTTGGTCATGGATTTCAATCTTGTCATGATGTAACGGGCAGTAAAATATGCACGAAGTTGTGATAACAGAATGTTATTGATTTTATCGCCCTTTTCAATTTGAAAGTCAAGAACCGAATCGTTTATGTTCTCTTCATTATAAATTGAAAATTCAGACATTGAACGCGGGTCAGCAAAACCATAAACCTTCACTACAAATCTTTGAGAACTTGCAATGCATTCACCATCAGCAGCTTCGAGCATCTTATTTATGTGTTCCACTACTTCGTCAAGAGCTTGTTTGACTATCAATGAATAATCGTCATAAATCTCACTCGGCTCTTCAATATACCTGCTTCCTTCATCATTACCAATCAGATTGTATGCAAATTTTAATCTTAAATTTTCAAGACTGGTCGGAGTATTTGGATGGTAGTATCCCGATACAAAAAATGGTACCTTGTAGTTCGCAAAATCAAATTTCTTTTTTCCTTCCGGAATAATAAATTTAGCTATCATTTTCACTACTGTAGAGTCAGAACAAGGGGCAGCTATCTTCTGTTCGGGTACATAATTTGGAACACAATTATTAAAATATCTTAAATAATAAATATTTGAAGGACTTAGGTTTACAACAAATTTACCGTCGGAATTAATGTCACTTATGCTTATGACTTCTCTATCCGAGTTAAGTAAGTATAATTTACCTTCGAGTGGAATTTCCGGTGTCTCTCCTTCCACTGTGCCTTCAAGTAGAACATCACCACAGTGAACGAATGAATATATGTCGTAATTGCCACATCCTCCGGGTCTGTCCGAAGATAAATAAATCATATTGTCAAAAACAGAAGCTGATATTTCATTGAATTTGCTATTAATCGGAGATGGCAACTTATGAGGATTGTTCCAATTACCGTCCAGCTCATCACTTGCAATATAAATATCAAATGTTTTATCGGCAGACAAACCGTTTGAAGAATACATCAGACTGCCGTCATTACATATAAAGGGTGAAATCTCATCTCCTTCAGTATTTATCCCGTTACCGAGATTCAGAGGTTTGCTCCAATTGCCCTCCGAGTTTTTGGATGATACATATAAATCAATTCCACCGTATCCGTCCGGTCTGTCAGATGCAAAAACGATGATATCTCCATCGTGTGACAAGGACGGATATGATTCAAAATACTCGGAATTTATATTTTCTGCGGACTTTGGCGTTGTCCATTTATCGTTAGCATCTTTCAAGGAAAAAAATATATCACTGTTCGGTGTTATTGAGTTTTGACTTAATGCTGCAAAATATGAATAAGTTGTACCAAGGACAGGCTTTCTGTAAATTTTCATCAGTCCCGCACCTTTCAATGAATTAATTTCTTTATCAATTAGGGGAAGAGACGGGGTCAGATTATTTTGCTTAATCAATGATGAATAGATTTTAAAATCTGAGGTTTTTTTATCTCTTACAGTATAAATCATTTCCCTGTCAAAAATATAAGGTCCCAGCTCGTCCTGAGAACTATTAACCGATTTACCAGAATTCCCGTATGCCGGATTGTCTGGACAGACATCCACTGACGAGCAAGCTCCAAGTAATGAGCATATAACAATACCGATACTAATTAAAAGGCTGATAAGGAAATTTTGTTTTTTCAAAATGTTCTACCTCAATTTGATTATAGCATATTTTAAAATAAATCGTCAATACTTTTTTATTCTTTACAATATTTCAAAATATTAAAGTAATATTTTTTTTAATAAGAAGTACCAAAAAATGCGTTCAACTGTAGCAGAAATTAATCTTAACTATTTAAGACACAATTTAAACATGATAAGGGCAGCCTCACCAGAGACAGAAATAATGCCTGTCATCAAAGCAGATGCTTATGGACACGGTTCTGTAGTAATTGCTAAAACATTAAGAGAAGAAGGGTGTAGAATTCTGGCTGTTGCATTTGCAGACGAAGCTGTAAAATTAAGAAATTCAGGTGATACCGGCGAAATTTTCGTACTCATTCCGGGTACTGAATATGATATTGATTTATATTGTGCCTATAATCTTCAGGCATCAGTCGAGGACTTGGATGTTGTACGTAAACTTTCGAATGAAGCAGTTTCGAGAAACATGAAAATCAAATCACATCTGTTTCTGAATACCGGAATGAACCGAGACGGCATTGACACTTCAAATGCGGTAAAATTCATGGAGGAATGTCGAAAATTTGATGGTATTGAGATGATTGGAGTGCTTACTCATCTTGCAAGTTCTGAACTTGAAGACAGAACTTTTGCAGAGAATCAATTGATGAAATTTGAAAATGCCTTGGCAGAGCTCGAAGAAAAAGGTTACAGATTTAAATACAAACATGCACTGAACAGTGGAGGTGTTCTTAACTTCCAAAATAAGATATTAAACTTAGCAAGAACCGGAATTGCACTTTATGGTTATATGGATTATGCTTATATGTCGGAAAAACTAAACTTAAAACCGGTATTGACATTGAAATCACGTGTTATCAATCTAAACAGGATTGATAAAGGTGATAATGTCGGCTATAGTCTTAAATATATATCAGATACGGGGAAAAATGTTGCTGTTGTGCCTTTCGGCTACGGTGATGGCTATCACAGAGTATTGTCGGGCAAGGCTGAATGCTTGATAAATGGGAAGCGATACAAGTTGATAGGGACTATTTGTATGGACCAATGTTTGATTGATGCAGCTGATGACGATATTAAAATCGGTGATGAAGTCGTGTTTATCGGTGAACAAGGTGATGATGTGATAAGTGCTTATGAATTGGCTGAAACTATGGGAACGATACCGTATGAAATAACTACAGCACTGAAAGAGAGAGTTCCGAGAGTGTATCTAAATAAATAAAAACTGCATGAAGCTACAGGAGTATTTACATCCCGTCATATCATTTATTTTAAATGATGATGGTGTCGTCATGCAGTTTTAAGTTTTGTTCACAACTATAAATTCTCTTTGAAATCATGGGGGAGACCAAGCTCCATCTTTAATCTTTCCATCATCTGGTATTCCTTAAAGCCGTTTGATTCCCAGAAATGTACCTTGTTGGTAACATGTTCTTCTCTACCGCTGATTTCTCCGATAATTCTAACATAGCAACCACCGGCTTCGAGCTCACGAATTATGAACTTATACTGGAATCTTGCGTTAGCCCATACACCGCCTCTGATGAACGGTACTTCAATACTGTAATATTTCATGTTTTTTAGTGTAGTATCACCAAGTGCAAATACACAATAATCAGAAGTAATGGTACCGCGGTATAGACCGTCATCGCCGGATCTCGGATTTTTTGTGATAGTCTGACAATTAATGTCATCAATACATTTGACCGCTGCATCCCATACTTGTGAAAATGGTAAATTCAAAGTATCTTCATATTTATCTTTCAGATAAGGGAATCTCGTATCAAGCTGTTCTGAACTTCTCCAGTCATCATCTTGGGCAAATATGCATATTGCTCCAAACAATATCGTGAGCAAAATTGTTGTCAATAATCGAGTAAATAAACTCATAATGTCATCCTCCAAAAACTATTTAATATTTTGTTATAATCACAAAGATAAATTTAATAAATTTGTTTATTAATTCAAAATTAAAATCTAACAGGACTACCACCGGTAATCAATGAAATGTTGGCTGCTTCAAGAATTTTGACCACATACAGCCCGGAATTTCCATTTGTGTCAGTCTCTAAATTCTTGACGATACAATCATGGAAATGTGTACATTCAAATTCCAAAGCTTCATAATTTTTTATAGCCGGTGAATACATATCTCCGACTCTGTATTGAATCAAAGTATTATAAATATCTTCCCGTGAACTCAATTCGACTCCGCTGTCAAAGATTTTTAATTTTGCCACAGATTCCATATCGTCGAAAACAAGCATTTTCTTTGTACCACCCATGATGATTTGTCTGATTTTAACAGGTGACAGCCAATTAACATTGAGATGGGCAATAGATGAATCTTCAAATTCAATTGTTACATAAGCCATTGATGCAATATCTCTGTTATTATATTTGAAAAACGATTTTCCGGATGCAGACACACTAACGGGTTTTTTCCCGACTGTATATTCCAGAATGGAAATATCATGTGGTGCCAAATCCCAGATTACATTTACATCATGCTGGAATAATCCGAGATTAATACGCATGGAATCAAAGTATAAAACATCACCTAATTCATTATTATCAATGAGTTCTTTGATTTTACGAACAGAAGGTGTATAGATAAAAGTATGGTCAACATGCAGAATCAATGACTTCGAGTCAGCAATTTCAATTAAAATTTGTGCTTCTTCTGAGCTTGAAGTCAAAGGCTTTTCTACCCATGTATGTTTAGATGACAGAAGTGATTTTTTTGCAAGTTCAAAATGAGTTGATACAGGTGTAGCAATTACAACTGCATCAATATTACTGTCGGAAAATATGATATTTGAATCTCTAATTGCTTTTGCTGAAGGATACATCGCTGCCAATTTTTTTAAATGCTTTTCATCTGTATCGCATATATAAACGAGTTCCCAAAGAGGGGAGGAATTGAAATTTCGGATAATATGATTACCCCAATATCCACAACCTATGACAGCAATTTTTAACATCTTTTCTCCAAATAATACATACTTACATTTACAAATAAAACGATAAATTGTCAAAAAGTGTAGTTTTAAGATAAAAAATTGATTTTTTCAAAAAAAAAACAAACATTGTATTGATTTGATTAAATAAATTTGTAATTTGGAAATATTATTACGGTATTTTGAAAAAATCATTTTTTAAAATTTATCAAAGGTAATTATATGAACAATAGCTACCAATCTAAAAAGAGAGAAAACAGTCTCGAATTTATTGAAGATATAGCTTTTGCCTTTAAAAAAAGCAGGGTTATTTTGACTGCCAGTGAGTTGAATATTTTTGAATCATTAGGATACCGTTCTTTAAGTGCTAAGGATGTAGCCGACAACCTCAGCTTAGATATAAAATCAACTGAAAGGTTGTTGAATGCACTCGTAGGATTAGGTTTACTTGAAAAGAAAGACCAACATTATAACAATACCGATGAATCTTTAAGACATTTACTTCGCGGGAGCAGTGAATATATTGGCAATATTGAGCATCTTGCAGACTTGTGGGATGTTTGGTCTAACTTGACAGATGCTGTGAAAGTGGGAAGACCCGTTCATTTCTATTCCTTGCAAGACAAATCGCCTGAGTGGATGAAATCATTCGTCAATTCAATGTTCTGGCGAGCCAATCTCGAG
>Ga0265293_10012868_pt1 | contig 10989 bp, 10 predicted proteins | sample Munlanlewell138R_FD_192505 | JGI IMG/M metagenome (GOLD analysis project Ga0265293, IMG submission 192505) | Leachate microbial communities from a municipal landfill in Southern Ontario, Canada - Leachate well 138R | ecosystem: Engineered > Solid waste > Landfill > Unclassified | place: Canada... | reverse complement strand
CGCTCAGGTTGGCAGCGATGCTGTGTAAGGGCTGCGCCCACATCACGGCAATCAGTAGATGGGCAATGGTTTTGAACAGGGGGCTTTGGGTATTCATTTGACAATCCTGTTAAAAGAACACGTCTATGCGGAAATAAACCGGCCTTTCCTTACGTTCAAGGGCATCCGGGCGGGACAAGGTATGAGCGCTGGTGATGGACAGGGCCAGATGCTCACCCTGTGCGCTCAGCTCAATGGCATGGCTGGCCATACGCCCGCTGCTTTCATGGTTGTATTTATCGCCACGGATGGCGCCCAGGTCATAGGCTGCCAGCAGGCTGTATTGCTGCAGCAGGGGTTGTAACCAGTGCCAGGTGACCGGGCGGCTCCAGCGCAGCTGGTTACGCCAGTAGTAACCGCTATCGCCGGTCAGACTCTGGTCTTTGTAACCTCGGATGGAGTACAAGCCGCCCAAGCTGAAGCGCTGTGGGCTGTAAAGCACATCTTCACTGCGCTGGGCATTGAACAGGCTGTCAAAGCTGAAACGCTCACCGGCCAGCTGGAACGGTTGCAGGTAGCTGGCAGTCAGGGTGTATTTGTTATAGCGGGCCACTGGTTGCCAGCCTTTGGGTGAACCTTTGCGCTGGGCATCCAGTGCGCCGCTACCCCGTTGCCAACCCAGATCCAGGTTGAGAAAGGCACTGCCAATGCGCCGGCCATGGTTAAAGCCCAGTTGATACTCAGTCAGGCGCTGGCTGGAGACATCCAGTAGATAGTTGTCCAGATAGTTGCGGCCGCGTATGTGGCTGATACCAACATTCACAGCCGTTTTGCTGGTGCTGTCACGGTGTATCACCCGCTCGGCGGTCAGTGCCTGAGTGGTGCTGACGCCATCGAGCACAAACGAAAAGCCCTGCCCTTCGGTGCGTGTGCGGTAATAGCTGTGATTATAGTGGTAATTGAAGATCCACCAGCCATAGGGCAGCTGGTAACTCAGGCCGTGGCTGGCCGAGTGACGATACCGGTCACTGACCGCATCCTTGCTGCCGCGGATATTCAACTGGTCAGCCAAGCCCAGCGGGCTGTCCCAGGTCAGCCAGCTGCTCCACTGTTGTTCGCCGGTGCTGCGCTGACCGTCGTTATGCCGACTTAGTCCGACACGCCAGGGTTTGCCACGCTCGCCACGGGCCACAACGCGGCTACCGCCAGCTTCTTCGCCAGGCTGCAAATCAAACTGCACTTGCCGGGATGGCAGGCGGCCCAGCTGATCCACCGCCTGCTCCAGCGAACGAATATTGAACGCTTGTCCTGCTTGCAGTGGCAGCAACATGCTCAATTCTTGCGCAGACAGCACACTGGCTCCGTCCAGTGCTTCCACATGCCCTTCCATCACCTGAATTTTTAACTGGCCGCTGCTCAGATCCTGGGCAGGCAGATAAGCCCGCGTGGTGACATAGCCGCGCTCAACATAGGCATGGGTGATGTCTTGCAGTAACAGATTGAGTTGTGCCGCTGTCAGGCATTGATTTTGATAGGGTGCAACCGCAGCGGCCTGTACGGCGGGCCTGAGTAACGTAACGCCCGCCAGTTCAACCTGTTGAATGTCGATGCAGCGGTCACCCGTGGGAACAAGAGCTTCGCTTGCTTCAGGCAGAGCACCGGGCAGGCTTTGCAGCTCGTCCAGTCGTTGCTGCTGATCCTGCAGCAACCGTTGCTGACGCTCACGGGCCAGATCACGGTCTCCAGGCAGGGAGGCGGCCTCTGCTGTGGTAATAACAAGCAGAAATGCACATACCGCTGCACTTCTGAGGAAATAAAATGCATCCATGCATATGCTCCTTGTAAGAACACCCAACATCCCTGAATGAATCTGGCACAACTATAGTCTGTATCCCGAACTTAATCCGTGCATACTTCACACTTTGGCGACACACCTCCCATGATTCGACTAAAGTTCCATAGGGGATCTGATGACCTGGCGCTACATCCTTAAACAACTGGGCTTTCCACCCGGCAGCCTGTTTATTTTGCTACTGGCCGCATGGTTGCTGCGCAACCGGATGCCGCGACTGGCCACGGCGTTATTTACACTGTCGCTGGCAGTTTTTTATGCTCTGAGCCTGCCTGTAACCACTCAACAACTTGCCAGCCAGCTGGAAACAGAGCCTGCGCTGACACAGGAGCAATGGCCGCATCTCAGCAAGCAGGCCGATGCCATTATCATTCTTGGCGGTGGTCGCGAGCCGGCCGATCCTGCCTGGATCAGTGATCAGCCCTCACTGTTTGCAGTCCAGCGCCTGCGCTACGGTGCGCGTCTGGCCAAAGCATCCAGCCTGCCCGTACTGCTCACGGGCGGCCTACACTTTGACCGCCCGCCCAGCGAGGCCCGCATCATGGCCGATACCCTGCAACAAGATTTCAACCTCACTGCACGCTGGCTGGAAGAGCGCAGCCGCACCACTTGGGAAAATGCACTGTTCAGTGCACAACTGTTACAGCCCGAAGGCATCCACAACATTGTCCTGGTGACCGATGCTTGGCACATGCAGCGCTCACGCTGGAGCTTCGAGCAGGCCGGCTTTCAGGTCATTCCTGCACCGCAAGGCTTTTATAGTGCGGCACAGCGCAAACCGCTCAATGGCTGGCTACCAGAAAGCCGGGCTTTCTGGCAAAACACTCAGCTGCTCAACGAACTGCTCGGCTTGTGGCTGTACCGGCTGGCTTATTCATAGTCCTGCGGGCAGCACAAGCAGAACATAGGCGAAGCAATGCCGCTTGATGTATGCTTGTGCGATATTTTCCACTCTTATCTACAGACAGAATCCGATCAGTATCATGCACGAACAGTATCAACCCGGCGAAGTCGAAGCCAAAGCCCAAAAATTCTGGGCAGACAACAAGTCCTTTGAAGTGACTGAAGACAGCAGCAAAGAGCCTTACTACTGCCTGTCCATGTTCCCCTACCCCAGCGGTCGCCTGCACATGGGGCATGTGCGTAACTACACCATCGGTGACGTCATCAGCCGCTACCAGCGCATGCTGGGCAAAAACGTGCTGCAACCGATGGGCTGGGATGCGTTCGGCATGCCGGCAGAAAACGCTGCCATCCAGAACAAGGTGGCTCCGGCGGCCTGGACCTACCAGAATATCGACTACATGAAAAACCAGTTCAACCAGCTCGGCCTGGCACTGGACTGGTCGCGCGAGGTTGCCACCTGTCAGCCTGATTACTACCGCTGGGAACAATGGCTGTTCACCCGCCTGTATCAAAAAGGCATCATTTATCAGAAAAAAGGCACAGTGAACTGGGACCCGGTCGACAACACCGTACTGGCCAACGAACAAGTGATTGATGGCCGTGGCTGGCGTTCCGGCGCGCTAGTGGAAAAGCGCGAAATCCCGATGTACTACTTCAAGATTACTGCGTATGCCGACGAGCTGCTCAGTAGTCTGGACAACCTGACCGGCTGGCCGGAACAGGTCAAAACCATGCAACGTAACTGGATCGGCAAAAGTTTTGGTGCCGACATCGTCTTTGATTACGACCTGGACAGCGTCGGCATTGACGGGCAACTGCGCGTCTACTCGACCCGTCCTGACACCCTGATGGGCGCCACCTATGTTGCCGTGGCCGCCGAGCATCCGCTGGCCCAGCGCGCCGCCGCAAGCAATGCAGCCGTGGCCGCCTTCATCAAGGAATGCCAGACCGCCTCCACCGCCGAAGCCGACATGGCCACTATGGAGAAAAAAGGCCTGGCGACCGGCCAGTATGTCATCCACCCGCTGACCGGTGAAAAGCTGGCGGTGTATGTTGCCAACTATGTACTCTGGGGCTACGGCGAAGGCGCGGTGATGGCCGTTCCGGCCCATGACGAGCGTGACTTCGAGTTTGCCAATCAGTACAGCCTGCCGATTCGTCAGGTATATCGCAGCACCAACAATGAGCTGCAATTCAACGACAAGGAATGGCAGGACTGGTACGCCGACAAAGACAACATGCTTACCGTTAATAGCGCTCCGTACGACAACCTGGAGTTTCAGGCCGCCTTTGACTCTATTGTCGCCGATCTGGAAGCCAAGCAGCGTGGCGAGCGCAAAACCCAGTTCCGTCTGCGTGACTGGGGCATCAGCCGTCAGCGTTATTGGGGCTGCCCGATCCCCATCATTCACTGCCCAAGCTGTGGCGATGTTCCTGTGCCCGAAGACCAGCTGCCGGTTGTGCTGCCAGAAAACGTCATCCCGGATGGCAGCGGCAACCCGCTGGCCAAGATGCCCGAATTCTACGAATGCCAATGTCCGACATGTGGTGCCGATGCTCGCCGCGAAACCGACACCATGGACACCTTTGTCGAGTCGTCCTGGTATTACGCCCGTTATGCCTCGGCCCAGTTTGACCAGGGCCTGGTCGACAAGAAAGCCGCCGATTACTGGCTGCCCGTCAACCAGTATATTGGCGGCATCGAGCACGCAATTTTGCACCTGTTGTACGCGCGTTTCTTCCACAAGCTGATGCGTGACGAAGGTCTGCTTAACAGCGACGAACCCTTCACCAACCTGCTGACCCAGGGCATGGTAGTTGCCGATACGTTCTACCGCATGCTGCCCAACGGCGGTCGCGAGTGGTTCAATCCTGACGAAGTGGACGTACAGTTGGATGCCAAGGGCAAAGCCACTGGCGCAACTCTCAAAGCTGACGGCCAGCCGGTCGAGATCGGCGGCACGGAAAAAATGTCCAAGTCGAAAAATAACGGCGTGGACCCGCAAGTGATGATTGATCAGTACGGCGCTGATACCTGCCGCCTGTTCATGATGTTTGCCGCGCCACCAGAAATGAGCCTGGAGTGGTCCGACTCCGGCGTGGAGGGTGCCAGCCGCTTCTTGCGCCGTATCTGGCGTCTAACTCACAAGCATGTCAGCGCTGGCCCGGTCAATAAAACCACACCGGGCGAACTGAACCCAGCACAAAAAGAACTGCGTCACACCATTCATGCCGTCATCGAACATGCCAGCCGTGACATCAGCCAGCACCACAAATTCAACACTGCCATTGCCCAGGTCATGACATTGATGAACACGCTGGAAAAAGCACCTGTGGCTAGCGATATCGACCGTACCCTGCTGCAGGAAGGTCTGGAAACCGCCGTACTGTTGCTATCGCCGATTGCACCACACATCAGTCATGAAATCTGGCTGCTGCTGGGTCACGACACACCGGTGATTGACGCAAGATGGCCAGAGGCTGACCCTGCTGCTCTGGTACAGGACAGCATCAGTCTGGTGATTCAAGTTAACGGCAAACTGCGCGGCCACATTGAAGTGCCGGCCAGTGCCAGCCGTGAAGAAGTCGAAGCAGCGGCCCACACCAACGAAAATGTTCTGCGTCATACCGAAGGCCTGACCATCCGCAAAGTGATTGTCGTGCCCGGCAAACTGGTTAATATTGTTGCCAACTGAGTTGCACCCACAACAGCTGCTGCCGGTCCACTTCGGCAGCAGCACTGACCAAACCCAACCTGTAAAGGCTTCTCCCATGCGCCTAGCCCAACTCTTTACCCTGTCCTTGGCCCTGTTGTTGTCTGCATGCGGCTTTCAGCTGCGAGGCACCGGCAGCTTCGATTTTTCCCTGAAAGAACTGCGTTTCAGCTCTGACGACCGCTTGGCACCACTGGCCAAGACACTGCAAGAACGCCTGCAAGATCAGGGCGTTACCCTGACCGACAGCGCCGAGTACAGCCTCCACCTGGGCCGTGAAGCTTACAGCCAGCGCACCATCAGCTTTACTGCCGGCACCCGCAGTTCCGAACAGATGCTGACCAGCACTGTTGACTACGAGATCCGCTCCGGCCAGCTGCCCGCACTGATCAAGGGACAGGCCGAAGTCCAGCGTGTTCAGTCGTTCAACCAGAACCATGTGTCTGCCTCGTCAGAAGAAGCCAACATGCTGCGCGAAGAAATGCGCAACGAAATGGTAATGCAACTGATGCTGCGCCTGCAGGCAATCAAGCCGGAGCAACTGGCCGTACTGCGTGATGCAACCCAGGCCAAGGTAGATGCCGAAGCAGCTGCTCGCGAAGCAGAACACCAGCGCCTGCTGCAAGAAGAAAAACTCTTCCCGATCAACTGATGCGCCTGTACCCCGACAAACTGAATGCCCAGCTGCACAAGGGGCTGCTGCCCATTTACGTGGTTAGCAGTGATGATCCCTTGTTGCAGCGCGAAACCTGCGATGCCATTCGTCAACACTGTCGCCAGCAAGGCTTTAGCGAGCGTCAGGTGTTTCATGCCGAACGCAGCTTCGACTGGAATACCCTGCGCGAAGCCAGCGCCAGCCTGTCACTGTTTGCCGAGAAGCGCATTCTTGAGCTAAACATCCCCACCGGCAAACCAGGCGATACAGGCGCCAAAGTGCTGCTGGAGTATCTGGAACGTCCGGCAGAGGACACGCTGCTGCTGGTGATTACACCACGACTGGACGGCAGCACGCTGAAAACCAAATGGGCCAAAGCCCTGCTGGACAGTCCAGCCTGTGGTTTTGTGCAGATTCCGGTCATCACGCCCGAACAGCTGCCCAGCTGGCTTGGCCAGCGTTTGCAGAAGCACGGCCTGAGTGCTGACGCTGAAGTCCTGCAGTTCATCAGTGACCGAGTCGAAGGCAACCTGCTTGCTGCCTCTCAGGAAATCGAAAAACTGGTGTTGCTGACCGATGCCACACATCTGGACATGGAAACCGTCCAGCACTGCATTGCCGACAGCGCCCGCTATGACATTTTCACCCTGACTGACGCAATGCTTGCTGGTGATCGTGTACGCAGCCTGCGAATCCTCAACGGCCTGCGTAGCGAAGGCAACGAAGTACCGGTAATTCTCTGGGCCGTTGCCCGTGAAGTTCGGCAACTGGCCACCCTGGCCGCTCAGGTCGAGCAAGGGCAAAACATCAGTCAGGTGACCAGCCGAATCTGGCCGGCCAATCGCAAACCGCTGATACAAAAGGCATTGCAGCGCCAGCGGGCCAGTCACTGGAATCGGTTGTTGCAAAACATCCAGGTGATTGACGAGCAAGCCAAAGGCCAGCAAACAGGTGACCCATGGCTTGGCTTGCAGCAGGTTTTGCTGACCTTTTAGCAGCCTCTCATTTGTCTGTTAACGCAATCCGGCAACACAAAAACTTCAAGTAAATACTGCTCCAACCTCAGCAAGAACGACTTCAGTCACGGCTGATGATAGAGCATCTCCCCGTGGTTGAGCTGGGCATCGGTCGCGGCTAAAGCCGCTCTTACAGGAGTTTATTTATCGGCAGACGCTAATCAGCGACACCCGGCTACCCTGAAAGAAGATGACCAGTACAAGCCGTCTTCCCCGCATTTTGCTACACTAGACCGCTGTTTTTCTGGAGCTGTATATGGCCGATCTTTATCAACACCGGGCGCGCAAGCGCTTTGGCCAAAACTTCCTGCATGATGCTGGCGTCATTGACCGCATTCTGCGCTCTATTTATCCACGCGAAGGCGAACGTCTGCTGGAAATCGGTCCCGGACAGGGCGCCCTGACTGGTGGCCTGGTAGACAGCAATGCACAACTGGACGTAATCGAACTGGATAAAGACCTGATTCCACTGCTCAAGCTGCGCTTTGGACTCAAGCCCAACTTCACCCTGCATGAAGGTGATGCCCTGCAGTTTGATTTTTCCACGCTGAATGTGGAGCCGGGCAACCTGCGTGTAGTAGGCAACCTGCCTTACAACATTTCCACACCACTGATTTTCCATCTGCTTGACCATGCCAGCCTGATCCGCGACATGCACTTCATGCTGCAAAAAGAAGTGGTCGAGCGCATGAGCGCCAAACCCGGTGGCGGTCACTGGGGCCGTTTGTCGATCATGGTGCAGTATCACTGCAAAGTGGAGCATCTGTTCAATGTCGGCCCAGGTGCATTCAACCCCGCGCCCAAAGTGGACTCGGCGATTGTCCGCCTGACGCCACACGCCGAACTGCCATACCCCGCGCAAGATGCCAAAGCGCTGGACCGCGTAGTACGTGAAGCCTTTAACCAGCGTCGCAAAACCCTGCGCAACACCCTTAAGAATCTAATGAGCAGCGAAGATATCGAAGCCGTTGGCGTTGACCCCGGCCTGCGCCCCGAACAGCTGGCCCTGGCCGATTTTGTCCGCCTGGCTGACCGCTTTACTGCCTTGCAAAAGTAAACCGTATTTATGAGCAATGATTTCCCCGTGCGGGTCAGGGTCAGTACCCGCTATATTCCAGATCACTCGGTACCTGCCGAACAACGCTATGTGTTTGCCTATGACATTGTCGTACGCAACGAAGGCGACGAGCCGGTGCAACTGTTGAGCCGCCACTGGATCATTACCGACGGTGACGGTAAAACCCAGGAAGTTCGTGGTGAAGGTGTGGTCGGCGAGCAGCCGGTCATTCCGCCCGGCACCGAGTACCGTTATACCAGCGGCACCCTGCTCAACACCGAAGTGGGCAGCATGCAGGGCAGTTTCGGCATGCAGACCGAAGACGGTGTTGCATTTGACGCACCCATTGCGCCCTTTACGCTGGCTCAGCCCGGAGCACTCCACTGATGGCCACCTATGCCGTAGGCGATTTGCAGGGCTGCTTGCAGCCACTGCAACAACTGTTACAGCGGGTCAGTTTTGATCCCGCACATGACCGCCTGTGGCTGGTTGGCGATCTGGTCAACCGTGGGCCGGACTCGCTCGGCACCCTGCGCTTTTTGTATGAAATGCAAGATGCACTGACCATCGTGCTGGGCAACCATGACCTGCATTTTCTGGCTACCATCTGGCATCCTGACTTTCTGCGCAAACACGATACCTTGCAGGAAATCCATGAAGCGCCCGACTGCGCCGAGCTGGTCAGCTGGCTGCGCCAGCAAAAACTGGCCCACTTTGACCCTGCCTTCAACGCATTGCTGGTACACGCTGGCGTACCACCCCAATGGTCGCTGGAGCAGGCACTGGCTCGTGCGGCAGAAGTCGAAGCGGTGTTACAGGATGATGCCCGTATCAGTGATTTTTTCCTCAATATGTATGGCAACAAACCCAAGCTGTGGAATGACCAGCTGCAAGGCCATGAACGCCTGCGGGTCATTACCAACTACTTTACCCGTATGCGTTTTTGCAATGCCGAAGGAAAATTACAGCTGAAAGCAAAAAACGGCCCTGATCAGGCACCGGAAGGCTTTGGTCCCTGGTTCAGCTATCCCGGTCTGACGCTCGAACAGCGCCGGATTATTTTTGGTCACTGGGCAGCCCTCGAAGGGCGCAGCACACATGCCAATGCCATCGCACTGGATACCGGCTGCGTGTGGGGCGGAGCCATGACCTTGTATAACCTTGAAAGTGGCGACTATCACCGCTGCGACTGCCCTGTCTGACACTCTACGAGAGAGGCTTTAACCGCTCCCAGACCATAAAGCACGGCTAAACGCGCTATGACAGTTACTTTTTAATCTATAAAACAGCATTCAAGACGGAAACCATAAATGGAACAGTTTGGATACCTCAGCACCGCAGAAACCGCCGAACTGGCAAAAAACAATGCGGTCATCGTTGATATTCGCGATGCGGACAGCTTCGCTCAAGGCCATATGCCTGGCGCGATTCATCTGGACAATCATTCAGTTGCAGCTTTTATTCAACAAGCTGACATGGATGCACCAACGGTGGTGGTTTGCTACCACGGCCACGCCAGCCAAAGCGCAGCAGCCTACCTGCATAGTCAGGGTTTTGATCAGGTATACAGCATGAACGGCGGTTTTGCCGACTGGAGCCTGCAATTTCCCGACCAAATCGAGCACGACAGTCAGGAATAATTTGGTCTGGCAAAAATTATTATCGGACAAAGGGCCGACAAACCAACCGTATGACGCTTCGTGAATGGAAGATTACCGACAGTAGCCTGACCGCGATAAAAGTGATCGGCATTCTGGCAATGCTGCTCGACCACTACAACAGTTTCCTCAATACTGAACACAGTCCACTGTTGTTTGAAACTGGTCGCTTGGCTCTGCCGCTATTTGTCTTTGTGCTGGGCTACAACCTGGCCAGAATTCCCAGCCAAAAACTGCCGCAACTCATACTGCGTCTTCTGATATTTGGCGTTATTTCTACACCTGTCTACAACATACTAAGCGGCGGCATCGGGCATTGGTGGCCGCTGAACATCCTGTTCACTTTGCTGGTGGCTACAGCAATCGTTTACCTACTGTCGGCTCAAGCTTCCAGCCACTGGCAAATGCCCATCCGGCTGACCGGCGCACTGTTCTTTATCGTGACCGGTGGTCTGGTTGACTACCTCTGGGTTGGTCCTGCACTGGTCGTGGTGATCTGGCGCTTGTTTGCTGATGTTCGGCCAAAAGAGCGCACAATGTTAAACATTGCTCTAATCGTACTGACGATTTTACTCTGCCTGCTCAATGACAGCCTGGCTGCACTTTTCGCTGTGCCTGTCATATTGTTGTGTATACAACTATGCCAAAATATCGACTTGCCACGAATGAAGTGGTTTTTCTACTGGTTTTATCCGGGACACTTGCTCGCACTGCTGTTGCTCAGAGGTTAAATTTCCTCAACATCCACTGCTTTTGCAGTACAGAAAAACACATCACTCCTGCCGCAACAACCACAAAAAATCCCCGCCACTCTCACGAATGGCGGGGATTCTGTTACAGCTGACGATAGGCGTTTACGAGTTGCGAATGAGGTGATCAAACGCACTCAGTGAAGCCTTGGCACCATCACCCATGGAGATGATGATCTGCTTGTACGGCACAGTGGTCACATCGCCGGCAGCAAAGATGCCAGGAATGTTGGTAGCGCCACGGGCGTCGATTTCGATCTCGCCACGGTTGGACAGTGCCACTGTATCTTTCAGCCACTCGCTGTTTGGCAGCAGACCGATCTGAACAAAGATGCCTTCCAGCTCAATGGTGTGCAGCTCTTCAGTGGCACGGTCTTGATAAACCAGTGCAGTCACCTTGCTG
>Ga0265293_10012866_pt1 | contig 10991 bp, 9 predicted proteins | sample Munlanlewell138R_FD_192505 | JGI IMG/M metagenome (GOLD analysis project Ga0265293, IMG submission 192505) | Leachate microbial communities from a municipal landfill in Southern Ontario, Canada - Leachate well 138R | ecosystem: Engineered > Solid waste > Landfill > Unclassified | place: Canada... | reverse complement strand
TAAATATCAGAATATTTATAAGGGTCTAATTCTTTAGCATTGTATAATCTAAGAACCATTTTGTCTGAAAAGAAATATAAGACAAAATTCATTATCAAAGACATAATAAACGCTACCACTATACCTTGAGTTCCAGAAATTAATCCACCCACTGCCATAAATAAAGCAGATAAGCCGGTTAAAAGTATTATAGTTCTACCAACATCTTTTAACATATCTCTCCTCTTTTTGATTTAATATAATATTTAATAATTCAAATTTTCTAGATTTAACCTAAATTTTTATTAGTTTTTTTTGATTTTTTAATTTCTCCAATTTTCTCAACTGCTGCCTTAATTAATTCTTTATGCGATTCATTCTCATTAGAAAGCTCTTTTTGAAGCTTTTTAAAGAGCAAATTCATATCGACTTGCATTTTCTTAATGCGTTTTTGCAATTTTAATATCATCTGGATTCCTGCAATATTAATACCCAAAGTATGAGTAAAATATATAACTTCTTCTAACTGATTAACATCTTCTTCTGAGAATAATCTAGTATTACCTAAAGAACGCTTAGGGCTTATAAGACCCTGTTTTTCATAAAGGCGAATAGTCTGTTGATGTACAGAGAACATTTTAGCAACAGCAGATATAGAGAAATAACCTTTTTTCCTTTTCATAAATCAAAACACGAAAAATTAAAATAATATAACAAAATATTGTTTATTAATATTATACACTAATTAAAAAAACAAATCTATTTACAGAATAAAAATTACAAAATATACCTGATTTTAAAAAATATTGATTAGTTTTTTAATTGATATTTTCTATATCAACATGACCAACAATAAGCTTTTTAAAATAAGGAGATATAGCTCTTAACTCTGATTCTTTATAAAATTTAATATCTTTTGCCTGAATTAAAGAAAAATCAAGTATAGCAACAGCATCTTTTAACGTTCTAAGTCTATGTGCTATTACTAAAGTTAAAGAATCCTGTGCAATCTTGTTAATCATGTTTGTAATAGCAAGTTCACTAACTTCATCTAAGCTACTTGTAGGCTCATCTATTAATATTAAAAGCGGTTTATAATACTGAGCTCTTAAATACATGCTTGCAAAATTTAGTCTTTGCCTTTGTCCTACTGATAAATTTAAACCACCTTCACCTACATGAGTATTAAGACCGTCTTTTTCAAGAATTATACTCCATATTCCAACTTCTTTAAGAACACTTATTATTTCTTCATCGCTGTAAATGCCATTAGGCAACCCTAAAAGCAGATTTTTTTTAATAGTCCCACTAAGATTACTTGAAACTTGAGCTTGAATGGCTATTAATTTTCTTCTTTCCTCGTCATCTATGTCATAAATAGATATATTATTTAAGCAAACCGATCCTGAAGTAGGCCTTAATTGACCACCTAAAATTGAAATCAAAGTAGTTTTGCCCATACCAGATGGACCGATAACCCCATAAAGTTTATTTTTCTGGTTTTTACCAATCTCTAAATATAGATTATGATGCTCAAATATTACAGCTTTAGGATCATAATCAAAATACAAATCTCTAGCTTCTAATTTAATATTTCCTGATAATAGCTTAAGTTCAGCGATTTTAGTATCTAAATTATTTAATATTTCAGTATTTTTAATATCTAAAGGCAAAACAGGGAAAGTCTGTTTACCAAAATCATTAATAAATGAGAACAAATCTTTTATTCTCGTAATCAATTTTGCTAACTTACCAATACGCCTTCCTAAACGAATTATTTCAGATGTACTACGCAAATATGTAACTATTAAGGTTAACCCAACAGTAGCAGATATAATATTACTTTCGATATTATTTAAGATCTGTAACCCTATTATAGCTATGCTAAATAAATATACAACTCGAGTAACCATCACTATAGAACTAATAGAAAGCCAAGAACTAGCAATTTTATACATAAGGCCATGGCAAAATTTCTTGATTTTTTTAGCTATATACGTACTTGCAAAATAAGAACGTATTAATTGCACCTGTGTTAAACTTTCAACACTTAATACTTTAAGGCTATCATCTGCTTTAATAAGATTTTTTTCAAACGCACGTGTATAAAATAGAATTAGACTTATATTAATTAATGCAACTAAAGAGAGTAAAATAAAGGACATTATACCCAATTTAAAGCTAATATAAAAAAAAGATCCCACAACTGTAATAATGCTAATAAGCATAGAAAATAGATCAAAAAGGGTTATATCTAAAAGATCCTCATATGCCCTTGCAGCTCTCTCAATTTTGGCAAAAACCTTACCGCTTTCTCTTTTTGAATGATAAATAGGATCAACCGTTAAAAAAAAACGAAATGCATTATATTGTATACTGCTGACACATTGAACCTCTAAAATAGCAGCACAATATAAAATTATAAATTCTATAATTACCGAAACACCCCATGCACCAATAAACATTAGATAATGAGCATGATTTCTATTTTCTACTATATAACCTAAAATTCTAGGTAATAAAGTTTGAAAGATATTAACAATAAAACTAAGTGCCAATATAAAAAATAAATATTTTTTTTGAGAAAATATAATATTTGTCCATCTTTCTTTAAAATCCACATGTAATATTTTAGTTTTTTCTTTAAAATTGGTAAATTTAATCCAAAAATCATAATATCTTTCTGGCAAACTTTTAAAAATTTTATGCATAACAAGATCCCTACTGCTGTTTAGCAAAATTGTGTGTAAAAATATATTTAACTTGATATTTTATTTGATATTTTATTATGTTAAACATATTAGCAAATAATCTATTTACATGTAAATAAGTTATTGGAGTAAAAAGATGAATTTAGCAAAAAATTTATTATTATCTTGGCGCAATTCTTTGAAGATATTCAGACCAGATAACCTCAAGTCATCGTGCCTCTTGGCAGCACATAATATAAAATATTACATATCTAAAAAATTGTCTGTATCAAATATAGCAATGACAATATTTGCTATAATTATAATTCAAATTATCAGATTCAAGAAAACAGGAATATTCGACGGATCAAAGAATATATTAATAATAACTACAATTATATTTATAACGGTTTTGTATAATTTTATAATCAAAATGCATCCGACTACCACTGGAAAACAAATAAAGATTAGAGGAAGAACTAAAGAACTTTTCATGTTTATTATTACATTATTTTCTGCAATATCAATAAAGCAATTATTATACCAATATCAGCATATATATCCTGCAATTAAAATCTTATCAAATATTTTTATGTTGAATCAATTTTCTACTATTAATAATCAGCAAAGTATTTCGCCTATTGTATTATCATCACCATTGGTATTATTTATCATTCTATTTTTATTTGACTCAAAAGATACTGTTTATGAATATTTAATGTCTATCAAAAGAGCTGTGCTAATGTTTATATATAATTATCCAGTATGCTTTATATTATTTAATATTTTAAGATTATTAATATTTTTTAATACTAAAATAGTATCTCATATTTCAAGATTCTCGCAGATAGCTGCACAAATAGTGAATATTATTAATCTATTGATTCTATTTATTGTATATATTATATTCTTAATGAATTTTTACATAGATCAGATACATACCAGATTTGATTTATACTATAAAAAATTATAATAAAAATATTATGCGTATTATTACTTTTTTAATGACATTTTTAAGAACATTATTTACTTATCTTCTAGGTGCTATTGGAGTCATAATACTTCTAAGCCCTGTAATAATTTTGCTCTTATTACCTAAACAACTAAGGCCTTATAAAATAATATTCTATTTATTATATTTATTTTATAAGTTATGCGTTTACGCTCTTTTAATGCCTATAGAAATTACTGGCAATCCTGATCTAATTAAATTACCATCTATAATTGTCTCAAATCATCAATCATCTTTAGATATAGCAATATTAGGTATGCTATGTAAAGGTAAGAAGCATTTATGGTTAGTTCTTGAAAGATATAAAGATAAATTTATATTAGGATTCTTTATAAGAAAGCTGTTTATTACTGTAAATCAAGAAAGTGAAATACAAGCAGCGCGATCTTTAATTAAAGCAATAAAAACCATAATAAATGATCCACAATATCTTATTATATTTCCAGAAGGAGGAAGATTTACTGATGGGAAAGTACATCAATTTTTTGAAGGATTCGCTATTATAGCCAAAAAAACTGGGTATCCAGTAATTCCAATTTATATGGAAAATAATTACAGAATTTACCCACCCTATACTTTTTTGATATATTATAATAAGATCAAAGTAAAAATTGCAGAGCCAATTTACATGAATCCGCAGGAAACTAATGATCAGTTTAGCAAAAGGATACATAATTGGTTTGAAAAACAAACAAAATAAAACTATTTATCTAGAGTTATTTATATGAGCATTGAGATAACATACCCATATATATTATATATAGGAACTCCCCTATTATTTTTATCAGCATTTTTAAAACACTTTTATCATAAAAAACCTATATATATATATTCATCGTTAAAACAAATAGCCAAACATCATAAAAGTAATTGGCATGAAATTATACTTTTTATATTAAGATTTTTATCTTTGCTTTTTCTAATTCTAGCAGCATCTAGAATTAGAATGCCTGACACAAGATCTAAAATACCAGTTAACGGAATAGATATAATTCTTGCATTAGATGTCTCTGGAAGTATGGAACCACAGTTTGATGTAGCAAAAGAAGAAGCGATTAAATTTATAGAAAAAAGAGAAAATGACTCTATAGGGCTAGTCTTATTTGGAAATTACGCTGTATCTAGATGTCCTTTAACACAAGATAAAAATACTTTAAAAAACTTAATATCAGATACACAAATAGGACAGGTAGATCCAAGTGGTACAGTTTTAACTAATTCACTCTTGACAGCGATTAACAGGCTTAAGTATTCAAAATCTAAAAGTAAGATTATTATATTACTAACAGATGGCAACCCAACTGAAAAAGATAAAAATCCAGAGCTAGCTATAAATCTTGCACGAAAATTAGGTATAAAAATATATACTATAGGAATTGGCAGCGACAAAGATTCTTATATTTATGATATTTTTTCAAGACCAATAGCTAAGATTCCTGGAATTAATACGAATCTACTTAAAAACATTTGCGAAAATACAGGTGGTAGTTCCTTTTTAGCTAAAGATGCTAAAGGTCTTGAAGAAATTTATAATCAAATAGATAAATTAGAAAAAACAGAATATCAAGCGCCTGTATATGCAAAGTATTTTGAATATTTTATGATACTATTATGGGTATCGATATCTTTAATAATTATAGAAATATTACTATCAACTATACTTTGGCCAGCTTTAGGTTAAAATAATATAAATTTAAATATAAAAAATAGGTAAAAAAATGATAACAAATATCTTATGGGCTAAAGGAAATAATATAATTTTTACTTTACCAATATTTTTATTGACAACTATGCTTCTATCAAAGCAATTATTATGGGTAAAAAAAATAATATATTTATTAGCAGGAAATAAAAATTCAAAAAATCTATTTATCGGCTTTTCACTAAATAAAAGAATAATTAAATTATTTTTAATATCTACTGCAGTACTAATGCTCTGCGGAGCGCTTTTAAGACCTCAATGGGCTCAAGAAAAACAAATAATTGTACAACAAGCAAGAGATCTTGTAATAGCAATAGATGTATCAAAGAGCATGTTAGCTCAAGATTTCAAACCTAATAGATTAGAATTTGCAAAAAATAAAATCAGAGAACTAATCAGTAAACTGGATTCAGAACGAATAGGGCTTATAGTTTTTTCAGGAAATGCATTCTGTCAATGCCCCCTTACCAGTGATATATCAGCCATATTTACATTTTTAGATTCTATAGATACAGAAAGTATATCATCGGGAGCAACATCACTTCATGCACCTATATTAAAAACTATAGAACTTTTTAATAATATAGATAAAGATAGGAAAAATAAGTTACTTGTTATTTTTACAGATGGAGAAGATTTTTCTGATAACTTATCAGATATAAAAAATCAAGCTAAGAATATAGGACTTAAAATCTTTACTCTAGGAATAGGGTCTATAACAGGTGCACCCATACCTATACTTGATAGTAATGGAGAAATAAAAGATTATCAAAGAGATAGAAATAATAATCAAATAGTAATTTCAAAATTAGGGGAATCAACTTTAAATAATCTATCTAATGAAACTGGAGCACAATATATAAAAGCAACCGACAATAGTGCTGATATTAATACTTTAATAAAAGAAGTTAGACACTTTGATAAAGAAAGTATAGAAGATAAACAGATAAACTCTAACCAGGAAAAATTCTATTATTTCGCATTATGTGGGTTAATACTTCTAGGAGCAGAATGGTTAATTTAAAAATTATTCGAATCTATTTATTTACATCAATAATCTTATTAATTTTATCTAATAGATTTTGTATGTCTATGTCCTGGCAATTATGGAAAGCCTATAATGCTTATAAAAATGCAGATTTTAAAACAGCTCAAAAATTATATGAAGAAGATGTAGAAAAAAACCCCAATAATTCATTGTCATTATATAATCTTGGTAAAATAGCTTATAAAGATCAGGATTATCAAAAAGCTTCAGGATTATTTGAAAAAGCAGCTGAATGCGATAAAACAAATGATATACAAAAAGAACAAGCTTATTTTAACTGTGCTGAATCTCATTTTAAATTAAAAGATTATAGCCAAGCAATTAATTTCTATCAAAACGTGATAAAAATTAATAATCAAAATGAAATTGCAAAAAAAAGATTAAAAGAAGCTCAAAAATTACTGGAAGAAGAAAAGAGAAAACAAGAAGAACAAAATAAGCAAAATAATAAGCAAAATAATAAGCAAAATAATAATCAAGAGAATCAAGATAAGCAAGATAAATCTCAGGATAATAACGAACAGGATAAGCAAGATAAACAAAAAGAACAAAATAGTAATAGACAAGATAAATCTCAAGACGATAATAAAAAAGATAAACAAAAAGAACAAGATAAGCAAAATAATAATCAAGAGAATCAAGATAAGCAAGATAAATCTCAGGATAATAAAGATAAACAAAAAGAGCAAAATAGTAATAGACAAGATAAATCTCAAGACGATAATAAAAAAGATAAACAAAAAGAACAAAATAATAATAAGCAAGATAGGCAAAATAATAATCAAGATAAGCAAGATAAATCTCAAGATAATAACGAACAGGATAATAAAGATAAACAAAAAGAACAAAATAATAATAAACAGGATAAACAAGAAAATAGCTCAGGCAAAAATAATAACTCTGTAAATAAACAAAATCAAAAAAGTAAAGAATTACAAGAAAAACAAGATAGAAAAGACCCCGATAAAGCTGAGATCGAGAATGAAAATAATAATTTAAATAGATTACAAGATTGCAAAAAAAAATTAGAAGAAGAATTAAATGGATGGCAATTAAAAGAACTTGAAGAATGTGAAAAAGAAGATCAACAATTATTTAAGTATCTAATTAAAAATCAAACAGATAACCAAACAGAAAATAAACGAAATGGATATATCGGATATAACGCAAAACATAGTGATAAATATGAAAAAGACTGGTAATATTTTACTATTATTTTTAATAATAGGCAGCTATTTTAGCTTTAAGCAAATTTTATCTATAGAAGCACAAATAACTGATATGAAAGGCAATAAAATAGATAAAATAAAGGTATTTGAATCTTTTATGCTTGTAATAGATGACACCACAAATATTAATTTTGATCATATAAATATAGAAGGACTCGAAAAATTTATAATCTCAGAAAACAGAAGAACAAATAATTCTAATAATAATAAATATTACTTTGTTTTAATGGCAAGATCTGAAGGCGAATATCCAATTACTATAACAAACCCAAAGACTAATAGCGACATAAAATTAGACATAAAAGTCACAGAAACAAAAATAAAATTTGATATTTTATTAGATATCAAAAAACCTCAAGAAATATTCGCAGGCCAAAAAGTTAATATGGTTTTAAGATTCTCTTATGAAGAAGATAAAAGTATAAGATTTGCCGAAAAAATTATACCTGCACAAATCGAAAACTTGATATTTAAAATAGATAGAAATATAAAGATGTATCAAGAAAAAAAATATATTAATAAAAATGATAAAATATATAATATAATAGAAATATATGGCTCTTTATGTCCAAAGAAAGCAGGAGAATTTATAATAGAAAATTTCTTTGGAATTTTTCAAAGATCTACATATTTCAGTTTTTTCAATACTACTAAAATAGAAGATATAGCAAATGAAATAATTAAACTTAATGTAAAAGAGCTTCCAGACGAAGCTCGAAATGTAGATATGGTTGGCAAATTTAGTGACTTTAGCATTAATATAGAAAAAAATAATATAAAAGAAGAAGAACCTGTATTATTAACTCTTTCTATAACAGGTGATACTAATTTTGATATGCTTAATAGACTAAACTTAAATATTCCAGATAGCATAAATGTATTTGAGCCAAAAATTAATTTAATTAAAAAAGCAAATCAAGAAACAAAAAAATTTGAATATATTATTCAACCCAAAGAATCAGGAATAATAGAAATCCCAAGTCAAGATTTTTATTATTTTGATCCTGATAATGAATTAGTCCAAAAATTAAGCACCGAAAAGATAATTTTACAAGTCGAGAAAGCTAATAAAAATAATATTCAAAATAATATAGACAAAACTATAAAAGATACTGATAACAAGAGTAATAATTCAGATAATTTGTCAGATCAGGATTATATCAAAAATCTTATAGAAAAAAATAGTAATCCTACCTATATACCATGGTCTATATTTTTTATGTTATTAATGCTTCCAGCAGGAATTTTAGCTAATTTAAAAAAATCTATATTATATCGATTTTATAATAACAAAATAAAATATAATTTATTTAGATCTTTTATCTTAAATAAAGCTATAAAGAATATAGACCAAGCACATAAAGCGGGAAAGTCATCTTTGTTATATTCAATAGTAAAAAATGCATTAATAAGTTATATATTAAAACAAGATGCTCAAGATAATAGAAATATCTCTAATCAAGAAATAATCGATATATTAATGCAGAATAATATAGATAATAATATTAATAATATTATCGAAGAATATAAAATATTAAGCCAAGAATTATTAAGTTACACGAAATATCATTTTATAAAAACAGAAGATAGTAGTAGTGATATATTTCAAAAATCAAAAGATTTTATAATATCCATCAAAAACAACAAAAGCTTTAAAAATATTAATTCAAAAAATAATAAATATATATTAATAATATTAATATTAAACTGTTTTAATATATGCTCTGCAAACAATATTCAGGATAATAAATTAAAAAATTTAGCAGATCTTTATAAAGCCCGAAAATATGCTTGTACTTTTGATAAATTAAAGATAAATAATATAATTAATAATATAAATAATATAAATAATAATATAGATAAGAATATAAATATAAATAATATAATTAATCTGATACCGTTAATAGCTTGGCAAATAATATTTTGTGTATTATGGGCAATATTAGTAATTAGCTTATCAGATCCTAGAAAATATTTATTTATGAAATTGATTATATCTATACTCTTAATAATATCAGGTAGTTCAATAGTATTAATAGCACATGAAAGAAATAAATTAATTGCTTTAGTTAAAGAAGAAAATAGTAAATTATACCTAGGTCCTGATGAAAAATATCCTACAAAAATTAACTTGCAAAAATTTGATTTAGCAGAAATTATAAAAAAACAAGACTTTGCTCATGCATCATGGTATTATATAAAAACCAAATCAGGCCAGGGATGGGCAAAATCAGAAGATTTGAAATTAATAAAAGATGAATAAATAGAAAGGTTAAAAATTATGACATCAATACTTAGAAGGATATATAACGATACAACAGGTAAGATTATAATAGACATGATATTCGTAGTACTTCCTACAGTCTTTTTAGTAAGAACCTTTTTATTTGGGCTCTATCAGGTTCCAAGTGAATCTATGGAAACCACATTTTTAAAAGGTGAAAGATTTTTTGCAGACAAATTATCATATTGGTTTAAAAAGCCTCAAAGAGGAGATATAGTTTCTATTAATGACCCTGAATATACATATTCAGATGATTTTCTTACTAGATTAGCGCAGAAATACTTATATTATAATGTTTCTCTATGGACCAAAAGAATTATAGCAATAGAAGGAGATCATATAAGAGGAACAATAGAAAATGGAAAACCTGTAATATATCTTAATGGTGAAAAATTAGATGAAACCGGTTATGTAAATCAATATCCAATAATCTGTGCCAGAGTTAAACCGATAACCTTAAGCGTAGGGGAACAAACCAAAACTATAGAAACTCAGTTTAAATCTTTTGATCCTAATTTACCTTGGGATAAACAACTATTTTATAAAATAGATCCAAAAAATATAGTTATATATTCGTTATTACATAGATCATATCCAAATATGCCTTATGTACCAGATAATGCATTAATAAAAATGCCAAACACTCCAAAAGAAGAAGGTAGAGATATCTTTGATTTAACACTTGGAAAAAACAAATATTTCTTAAGAGGAGACAATAGAAGAGCAAGCTATGATTCATCTAACTGGGGTCCGATAGATCTTGAATTTATAAATGGCAAAATAGTGTATAGAATATTATCTATAGATACAGACGAATCATGGATCTTATTCGATATTTTAAAAAATCCAATAGCATTTTTTAAAAAGATTAGGTGGTCTAGATGCTTCAATTTTATTAAATAATTAAAAACTCTTGCATTTAAGTTAATTTATGATACATTTTAATTATTAAATAATTTATAAGTAGACGGTAATATAAAATATTATGAAAAATTTATTAAACTCTTTTTTGATTATAGTCTCAGGCATGTTCTTAATGTCATTATC
>Ga0265293_10012864_pt1 | contig 10992 bp, 7 predicted proteins | sample Munlanlewell138R_FD_192505 | JGI IMG/M metagenome (GOLD analysis project Ga0265293, IMG submission 192505) | Leachate microbial communities from a municipal landfill in Southern Ontario, Canada - Leachate well 138R | ecosystem: Engineered > Solid waste > Landfill > Unclassified | place: Canada... | reverse complement strand
AGCCGAGCGCGTCCTTAAGACGTCCAGTTCCTCACTGGTCAATTTACCCCACACTGCATAAGGCAAAATAAAAATCAGAAGATAAGTCAGTGTCCTTCTCATCGCTCTTTTCTTTCTTTGTTTTTGTTGGTTCTCATACAATGTTGTATAGACTGATCAAGACCCACAAAAGTTGTCCGGCGAATTGGTCGATAACAACCCGTTATGGATGAGCGGTTATAGCGGAAGTTTAAGCGCCGGAAAAATCGATTAAAGGTCAGGAGTGGGTACTTCAGGAAAAGAAGAGGGCAATCGAGGAGCCGGGGTCTCAATCACCCGCATTGTCTGCCATTTTCCGCCAAGAAAGCGCAGGAAAAAGGCTAAGCCGAGGACGCTGATATAGATTGTAGCGCAGGTCCAGGCGGCCAATAAATTTTTATGTAAAATGACAATTACGATGTAAGAGGGTATAACTAAAACTCCGAGCGAGAGAACCAGCAACATATACATTACAAAACGCGTATCACCGGCGCCTTTAATTGCGCCGGAAAAGATGATATTGAATGTATCGAAAAATGTGTAGAGCGCCACGAACCGCAGGAGAATCATCACCGTACTTTTAATTTCCGCATAAGTGATCGGGTCGGCGCGGTAAATAAATGGTTTGATGAATATTTCCGGGATCAGCAGAAAAGCCGCTATCGTTAAACACATGTATAAAAGGGTGATATGAAAACAGGAATAGGTACTGCGCCGCGCCAAATCCGGACGATTTTTTCCGAGCGACTGCCCAACCAGAACTGCGACGGCGACGCTGAATCCGGTCATCGGCATAAAGGCCAGGTTGTTGATGTTAAAGGCGACATTGGTGGCCGCCATTTGGATTGTACCCAACCGTCCGAGCATTAATAGAAAGATTGTGAAACCGGCGATATCGAGAAAGAATTGAATCCCGTTCGGAAATCCAAAGTAAATTAAACGCATAAAAAGTTTGCGATTAAATCGCCAGTCGCTTAGCGTACCGCTCGAACGGTTATACTTAGGTCGGAAGATCAGTACAACATAGCATAAAAATGATGCTATTGCGGAGAGCACCGTCGCAATTGCCGCGCCTTTCATACCCATTTCCGGAAATCCGAGATGACCAAAAATCAGGATATAATCAAAAGTGAGATTGACTAGTGTGGCAATGATGTTGATCCACATAATGGGCAGAGTATGACCACGACCGCTGTAAAATCCAGCCAGAGCGGAAGCCGCGATCGCCGGGAAAGCTCCCAAACAAAGGTATTTGAAATAAATAGTCTCGTATTCCCGAACCAATTCCTGATGTCCGACAATTCTGAAAAATGAGTCGGCTAACGGAATTAATCCAAAATGAAAAATGCCGCCGATAATGGCGATGTAAATTCCCTGCCAGAGTATCCGACCGAACATTTTATGCTGTCCGGCTCCGTGATATTGGGCAACAAAAGTGCTGACATAACTAGCGGTCCCGGTAAAGAGACTCATGAAGGTGAAATTCAGCAGACCGGCGGGCATGGCGGCGGCAATGGCTTCGGTAGAGTACCAGGCCAGAAACATCCGATCGATGAAATGTTGTAAAGACCAGGCCGCCGTCGACAAAATCAACGGAATAGCCAGGATCAGAACCTGCTTGTAACCTGCCTCAGCGCTCCAGCGTCTAACAATCGGATTCCAAACGGTCATGTTTAAATAACGATATTTTGATAGGTTCAATCATAATGGGCGAAAACATAAGCATCGCCAATCACAACTCAAAGAATTATTTGATTGATTTTAGGGCGGTTTTTTGTAAGTTTTTCGAGCTTTTCGAACTGATAGAAAAAAACCATGTTAGATGAAACTACAAAGCAAAACATTATCTCATACCTCAGCCAGTGGATAGAAGTCATACGGGTTAGGGAAGAAGGATGGAATCTGGTCATTGAAGGTCGTCAACGCGATAAGACGTCTCTGCGATCGATCGCCCGTCATTCCGGCGGTCTGATCCATTCAATAAAAAAGTTCAAGGATAATCAAGCCGATCTTTTTTTAATTAAAACCATCGGAACCGAAAGACGGATATCGAAGATTCATCTGATTTTATTTCTGTTGACGGTTTATACGACTTTAATGGCTGGCGCTATGATGGAAGGCGCCAATCCGTTTACACAGCCTCTGACAGTTGTGAAGGGTATTCCATTCAGTCTGACACTTTTGGCTATCCTGGGCGTTCATGAGCTGGGGCACTTTAGCTTCGCCCGCAAGCATCACGTTGATGCGACTCTGCCATATTTCATTCCGGCGCCGACCTTTATCGGAACTTTCGGGGCTTTTATTAAAATGCGTTCGCCGGTCAGACAGCGGCGCGCCCTGTTGGAAATCGGAGCGGCCGGACCGATATTCGGTTTTCTGGTGGCGACGCCGGCTTTATTTATCGGTTTGGCTTTATCTGAAGTCGTCCCGTTAGCCGAAGCCGACGGAATCCAGTTAGGTGACTCAATTATAATGAAAATTGCCTCAGCGGTGATTTTCCCCGGATTGGAACCTGGACAGGATATTTTGTTGCACCCGGTTGGTTTTGCGGCCTGGATCGGGATGCTGGTAACCATGTTGAACCTTCTGCCGATTGGGCAACTGGATGGCGGTCATATCGCGCACGCCTTACTTGGGAAAAAGTCAATTTATATAGCGTGGGGCGCTTTAATCGCAACCGGGGCTCTGGCGTTTCTGTCGCTTAATTGGCTGGTTTGGGGGGCTCTGGTTTTTTTTCTGGTGAGAGTGAAACATCCGCCGATCATTGATGATTACAAGCCATTGACTGTGCGCGAAAAATTGATCGGTCTGACAGCCTTGACTATTTTCATACTGACATTTATCCCGGTCCCTTTTAAAACCTGAAATCACTTATAGGAAATGAAAGTGCCTAAGTTTACAGAAGCTATTAGAAAAATCAATAAGTGGTTCGATTTTGCCAGGAGTCATCCGCAAATTTATGCTCCTTTAATCGTTCTATTCTTGTTAGCGATCGTCTATTTCGCAATGTTGGCGACCCCGCTGAACCTGCGCAATTTAAACCGGATCGTCACAATTCAGCCCAACGCCAGCCTGCAAGAGATTGCAACCTATTTGCAGGACCAGAATATAATTGAAAATCGATCGCGGTTTATCCTGGCAACCAAAATGATGCGGAAAGGGCGCAAATTACGCGCCGGCCGCTTTAATTTGAAAAGAGCTTCCAATTATTATGAATTGATCAAAACACTCAGCGATTGGGAGGTTGAAACGGTGCGCGTAACGATACCGGAAGGTTTGCGATCTCGCGAAATCGCCAAATTGCTCGAAAAACGGATCGGTGTTTCGGCTGAAGGATTTATGAAAAAGATCATGGATCCGAATTTTACGCATGAGTTGGGGATTGCGGCTGATAATCTGGAGGGCTATCTTTTTCCGGATTCGTATGATTTGCTGGAAGGCGATTCGCCGGAATACGTTATTCGGCGGATGGTGAGCCGTTTTAAGGAAGTGGTCAACGATTCCGTCCGGCAAGAGATTAAACGCAGAGGTTATAATTTACACCAGGTTATTACCTTAGCTTCGATCGTAGAAGGCGAAGTTCAGGTGAATTTTGAACGACCGATCGTGGCTTCTTTGTATTATAACCGTCTGCGTAGGCGGATTCGTCTGGAAGCCTGTCCGACTATCCAGTACATAATTCCGGATAGTCCCCGGCGACTCCTGATGTCCGATCTTAAGATCAAATCGCCGTATAATACCTATCTGCATTATGGCTTGCCGCCGGGACCGGTCAGTAATCCGGGCTGGAAATCCATTCAGGCTACTTTAAATCCGGCTAAAACCAATTATCTTTACATGATTTCAAAAGGCGATAGCACCTATACTCATTTTTTTACCTCAAATTATAATGAGTTTTTAGCGGCTAAGAAAAGATTGCAGAATATCCGCAAACAAAATAAGCTGAATGCCGGAAAGGACTATGTCGATTGAACTCCCTTGAAAGTCTTAATTCGGAGCAACGTCAAGCCGTTGAATATACAGCCGGCCCGGCGCTGATCTTTGCCGGCGCCGGAAGTGGCAAGACCAAAGTTCTAGCTCACAAAGTTGCCTATATGGTCGAGAAGAAAATCGTTGCGCCGCATAATATCCTGGCGGTTACTTTTACTAATAAAGCCGCCCGCGAACTGCGAGATCGGGTTGAAAAATATGTCGGCAAAAACGCCGGACAGGTCAATATCGGCACTTTTCACGCGATATGTGCCCGGCTTTTGAGACGAGAAATCGAATGCCTCGACTATTCTTCTAACTTTACGATTTATGATACTGACGATCAACTGGCACTCCTCAAGAAAGTTATCAGTGATCATTCGATAATTCTGGAATCCACTACTCCGAAAAATATCCTGAGCAGAATCTCTTATCTGAAGAATCACATGATCGAGCCGGATGATTTCACCGCAAGACCGGGATTTCTGACCGATCGCTATGTGGCGGAGCTTTATCCATTATATCAGACAGCTCTGCATAAAGCTATGGCTGTGGATTTCGACGATCTGTTGATTTTACCCTTAAAAATCTTCAATCTCAAACCAGAAGTGCTTGAAAAATATCGAACGCTTTACCAGTCAATTTTAGTCGATGAGTTCCAGGACACTAACCGTCCTCAATTCCTTTTAATCGAGGCGCTCGGCAAAAAACATCAATGTGTTTGCGTCGTCGGAGATGACGACCAGAGTATTTACAGCTGGCGCGGCGCTGACATCCAAAATATTCTCAGATTTAACGAGGTTTTTCCGAAATGTAAAACCTTCAAGCTTGAACAGAATTACCGATCGACGAATAATATTTTAAAAGCCGCCTCAGCGGTTGTCAGTCACAATAAACAGCGCGCTATTAAAACTCTGTGGTCGGAAAAAAGCGCCGGCGAGCAGTTGGTGCGTCTCGATGCCGAAAGCGAGTATGACGAAGCCGCCCTGATTGCCAGCCAGATTCAACGTGAAATCATCCAGCATAAACGCAATTTCAAAGACTTTGCGATTCTTTATCGCACGAATGCTCAAACCCGCGTTCTGGAGGAGATATTACGTCGTAATAATATCGTCTATGTCATCGTTGGCGGAGTGCGTTTCTATGAACGCAAAGAGATCAAAGACATTTTAGCTTTTTTCCATATTCTTTCCAATCCAAATGACGATATTAGCCTGAAACGCACAATTAATTTACCGCCGCGCGGAATCGGTAAAACTACCCTCCAGCATCTGGAGGAATTAGCCAATACTAAAAACATTCCACTTTTCTCAGCCATGCAATATGTGGATGAACTCGATCTGGGTTCGCGTGCCACGGAAGCCGTGAAGAAGTTCTACGAACAGCTCGTCGATTTAAATAAATTGCGCAAAACGCTTTCATTCGAGGAATGGACGCGCATCGCTCTCGTTAGTATCGGACTTCGTAATTATTATAAAGAGAGTGAGGGCGAAGAAGCCACCGAACGGCTGGCTAATCTTGACGAATTTCTCAATGATATTACCGAATTTTGTCAGACGACCGATAAGCCAACGCTTGAATCCTACCTCGAAAATGTTACCCTGGCAACTTCCATTGACGAATGGGAAGACACCAAAAATGCCGTTACTCTGATGACCCTGCATGGCGCCAAAGGTTTGGAATTTCCGGTAGTATTTATTTGTGGACTAAATCAGGGCTTACTGCCACTCGAGCGCGATCTGACGCGTGAATCGCTCGAGGAAGAACGCCGCCTGTTCTACGTAGGCTTGACCCGCGCCAAGGAAAAAGTCTTTCTGTCGTCTGCACGTCAACGCATGCGTGCCGGTGAAATTGCCTATTCAACGGAATCGATTTTTTTCAATGAAATCCCGGAGGAGTTGATTGCCAGCAGTGGCAGTCTTGAGAGTGTCATATCCGCCCGTCGCAAACCACGATCAACAACCCGAACCAGGTCTTATGCGACCGACCGAGTGACGACTCGCCCGCTGACCGGAGAAAAGCGTGATTCAACTAAACCTGAGATAAGCACACCAGCCAGCCTGAATATCAAGCCGGGCGCCCGCGTCTCACACAGCATTTTTGGAGCGGGACAAGTGGTGAACATCGATGGCGTTGGGCAGAATGCACGGGTTACGGTGCATTTCCGTTCCTGTGGGCGGAAAACGATCGTCGCCCGCTTCCTGAGTATTAATTAAAACATACTTAAACCAGTCATTCCTCCGTGACAGTGCCTGCGGCACGAGGAGATACGACGAGGAATCGTTGAGGCTAAAGTGCGATACTCCGATTTAGCTCAAATGACAGTTTTATTGCGAGATTTTCTTTTTCCGTAATTGCCAGTAATACTTTTCAAATTCGGCGTTGAGGTCGATTTTTCGCCCCTCAACGACAATCATTTTCCGCGCCAGGCGGTCGCAGATTTCGTTATACAGATTATCGCTATGTCCCTGAACGTAAATCCAGGAAATTCCAGGATGATTCAGGGCATCAAGTTCGCGCCAGAGTTCCTGATTCTTGACGGGCTTCTTGTCGGCGGTTTTCCAGTTTTTCATTTTCCAGTTGATCATCCAGGTGGTGATGCCATTGCGCAGGTATTGGCTGTCGGTGTAAATGGCGGCGCTTTCGCCCGGCTTTAAGTATTTCAAACCACTGAGTGCGGCGATAATTTCCATGCGATTATTAGTCGTCTCGGCCTGATAGCCGGCCAGTACTTTCAATAATTTATTCTCAGTAAAGATCAGGGTAGCCCAGCCGCCGCGACCGGGGTTGCCTGAACAGGCTCCGTCGGTGTAAATAATTTTCATCTAATTTTCCGTTAATGGGACTTTACCGTAGGACGGTACAGTTTCCATTTTAACTATTATATCATTATCAAAATAAATATGTAATTCTTTGCCATCCGGATAGCGATAAATCCAGAGTTCGTAAACGCGCGCACCGCTGGTTTCCAGATTGGTCTGGGAACCAGGCTGACCGAGCAGTTTTTTAATTTGTACGGCGCTCATGCCGATTTCCGGTTCAGGTGTCCTGGGTGGCGGATTGAAAGTGCGGTCAATGGATTCATGGACTTTCTGCTTGGCGGCTTGTTGTTTCAGGTAGGCGATGCCTTCTTCCAGGCTGTTGATGTAGGGGATGGTCAGGTTGCGGATATCCGGTCGGAGAGCGGTCGCCTTGCTCAATGATTCCAGCGCCAGGGCGATGCTCTGCTTGTCGATTGAAAGATTAGCGTCATTAATGTAACCGTTGGCGATTTTTATCAAATAAGGTTCGACCCGCTCGCGAATCGGTGGATATTGCTGAACAGCGTAATCGAAGAAATCGACTGCTTTTTCCCAGTATCCGTATTCGGTGAAAACCGCTCCGCGGTGGAAATAGATTTCACTGCGGTAACGACTGAGCAGATCGTCAATGCCGGGAATATTGAGTTTTTCAGTTTCAAATGCAATTTTCTCAGCCTCATCAATTTCATTAGCGGATATAGTTGAATCCATAGTATTGGCAAACCAGGTGATGATTTTCTGGTAGTTTTCATCGATGCGTCCCAGCAGGGTCAGATTGCGCGTGACTTTGGCGCGCGCCAGGTATTCGGCGGCTTTCGAAAAATTCTGAGCTTCGATAAAGGATTCCGCCAAAAGGATTTCCTGGTAAGGGATGCGCTTGTCACACTCTTTAATCATATAGCGGGCTTTAAAGAGTCGCGGATGCCGTGGATTAGTTTCAATGAATTCTTCAAAAGTCGCCTTGGCCGCCAGATAGTCGCGGGTTTGATAGAGCGCTTTGGCTTCGTCGCCCGAAGTCCGCCCGCCGCCAAGATTGGAATTAAAGGCTAACGATATGCCGATTGTGTTGAAATTTACTTTGGTAATGGGACTGATGCGATGTGGATCACGCAGGTTGCCGAAATCGGCGCGGGTGTAACGCACTTCGATGCCGTAACCTTCCTTGAGCCTATATCCGACACTGCCCAGGAATTTAATACCGAATGCATAGGAATAGGTATTGCCTTTCTGGTAAAGGAAATGATCGTTAAAATGAGTTTTATAGGCAGAGCCCCAGGCTTGACCATAGCTGAATGTAAAATAGTTATAAACCTTGGAAGACCACTGGAAAATTACCGACTGATTCAGGTTGATTTCATACACCCGCGGCGCCAGATAGAGCTGATCGCTGGAAGCCGGCATGTATTGCGGCCAGGCGGAGGGTAGAGGATATTTAATTAATGAATAGGAGTATTTACCGCCAATCCCGGTTTGGAAATCGAGCATGTTTTGCGGAACAAGATAGACCAGCCAGTTGAATTTGAGTAAATCTAATTCGACGCTATTCATAATGCGTGAGTAGAAAGGATCGTAATTATCATAATTGCTTTCAGTGCTGTCGAAGTATAGCGGCTGGGTCCTAATCCCGAAATTTTGCAGGCCGGTTTTGACTTCAAATAGCGTCATTTTTAAAGGCGCGCGGTATTCGATGGGACCCCGGATGGCGTTGGCGATCTTGAAATACCATTGCGCCGCGAGACTGGTGGTCAGTATGACAATTATTAGAACACATTTTATGAATCGCGTCACGGACAGAAAATAATCATCCATCGTGAAAAAATAAAGAGGATAATGACGAATAGTTCTATAATTGAAAATTGAAAATATAAAATTGGAGATTGATTTGGAATGCGACTCGGGGTTAATAGTCGTTGATAATCTATGTCAAACTATATTAATACACGATCCCCGGCGAGTTCCTTAAAAATTTAGCCGGAAACTTGTTAGGCGGTCGGGCGTATAGTAAATTCACCGTGTTTGATAATGCGAGATTCGAAGGAAAATTGAAAAAAGTCATCAAATCCATAATAGTAATTTTAATTGCAGTTCTGAGCGTGTCCGGTCAGTCTAAGAATCTGCTTGGCAAATTTACGATCGCGCGTCTAAAATATGACGGCGGGGGCGACTGGTACAGCAATCCGAGTTCGTTGCCGAATCTGCTGAAATTCCTGCATGAAAACGCCAATATGGACGTGGCTACGGATGAGGTGCGGGTCGGTATAATGGATAAGGACTTTTTTGCATATCCGTATCTTTATCTGAATGGTCACGGCAATGTGCGTTTCAGCGACGAAGAGGTACTGCGACTGCGTCAGCACTTGCAGAATGGCGGGTTTCTGCATGCCGACGATAATTACGGTTTGGATCAATCCTTTCGACGCGAGATCAAGCGCGTTTTTCCCGATAACGACCTGGTCGAATTGCCGTTCGATCATCCGATCTATCATATTTTATACGAGTTCCCAAACGGTCTGCCGAAAATCCATGAACATGACAATAAACCGCCCCAGGGATTGGGAATATTTTACAAAGGGCGTTTGGTTGTGTTTTATACCTATGAATGCGATCTGGGCGACGGCTGGGAAAATCCCGAAGTTCACAACGATCCCGAAGAGAAACGCCATGCCGCGTTGAAAATGGGCGCCAATATTGTCATTTTTTCGCTAATGCAATAAATGAGAAAAAATCCATCCAGTATAAATCTGATCGACAATAAAATCCACCATCTGCGGCGTGCTTTCGCGCGGCACGTTCGGCGGCTGGGTGTGTTGCGGGTTGCATTGCTGGTGCTGATTGTGGCATTCCTGATCGTGACGGTTGAAGGTTTTCGCTATTTCAATTCATCAGTGCGGAGCGATATACTATTTTTCTTCATTATTTTCAGTCTGATATTTTTATGTGTGCCGGTGTTCTGGCATATAAAAATTTTACAACGCAAGATAACTGCCTACGATGATTTTCATTTGGCTGAAAAAATCGGCGCCGATCAACCTGACATTAAAGACGATCTGCTAAATGCGCTCCAGTTGAAGGAAAACCTGGTGCAACCGGCACGTGGTTATTCAACCCAGCTGATCGAATACTCGTTAGATCGCATAGCTCATAAAATTTCGCCGCGCTCATTCGAAAATATCGTTCCGATTGCGGAAAGCCGCAAAGCCTCACGCTGGTTGCTGATTGCTGTCTTCTGTACCAGTTTGATCATTGCCTTGCAACCGGCTTATTTCAAAAATGCCGCAGTGCGACTTCTGCATCCTAAACATCATTATTCCGTACAATTACCCTTCACGATTACCGCAACGCGGGCATCGTTCGGCGTATTGGGCGGCGATTCCGTGACAGTCGGATTCAAATGCGAAGGTCGTTTTCCGCATAATTTGGCGCTCGCATTACAGTATCCGGATTATCTGCAGGAAGAAACAATTGCGGTCGATTCATCGGGAATCAGCACCTACCGGATCGATAATCTGCGGCACGACCTGGTTTATACTGCCTATGTCCGGAATCGTTCGCCGTTCAAGCCCTGGCGGCAGATCAGCACCTCACCGGATACGATTCGCGTTATCAACCGCCCGGAAATATTAGCGGTCAGAACTCGTTTCAAATATCCTGAATATACCGGTTTGCCTGAGCAGATTCAGGAGGCGAATATCACTGAGTTTAAAGCCATTCCCGGGACAAAATTATCGCTGGACATTCGCATCAATAAGAAAATCGCGGAAGGTCATTTACGTTTCGGCGACGGTAATATTTTGGCTTTAATGACAAAAGACGAACGTGCCAGCGGAACATTCACCGTTACAAACGACGACCAGTTCGAAATTAGCGTTGCGGATGAGCAACAGGTCACGAATCTCAATCCGATCAAATATCGCCTGCGGGTGACGCCGGACGCCTACCCGGCTATTGCTTTGCTGAGTCCTAAAAATGATCTCGATCTGACCGCCGATATGGAAATACCGCTCGGTATTCGCATCAGCGATGATTTTGGCTTTACGCGCGCCGCCATTCGCTATCGTCTGATAAAAAAGTACACCGATTATCAGGAGAGTGAAGCGGAAGCGGCTTTCCCGCTTGCGAAATTGAACGTCACCTTACAGGATTTATACTTTATCTGGAAAATCGGCGACCTCGGTCTCGGGCCGGAGGATGGCATCGAATTTCG
>Ga0265293_10012862_pt1 | contig 10993 bp, 7 predicted proteins | sample Munlanlewell138R_FD_192505 | JGI IMG/M metagenome (GOLD analysis project Ga0265293, IMG submission 192505) | Leachate microbial communities from a municipal landfill in Southern Ontario, Canada - Leachate well 138R | ecosystem: Engineered > Solid waste > Landfill > Unclassified | place: Canada... | reverse complement strand
AACAAGTCGCGTAGACCCATGCTCACTTCCAGTTCAGGACGCCCTTGCGCAGCAGGTACAGGTAACCAGCTGCCAGGAGCGTCACGAAGATGATGGCGTTGGCGAAGAGGAACTGCGGCGCGGCGCCGAACTTCACGGCTAGCGGGTAGAAGAAGGCGGTCTCGAGGTCGAAGATGATGAACATCATGGCGACCAGGTAGAAGTGGACCGGGAAGCGCTCGCGCGCGTTACCGGCCGCCGGGATGCCAGACTCGTAGGGCGAAAGTTTGGCCTCCCCGCCCTTCTTCGGGCCCAGGAGCCCACCCACGACTAGTGCGGCGACCGCGATGAAGCCCGCCGCCAAGAACATCATGAGAACTTCCAGGTACAAGGCGCCATACTCCCTTCGAAGCGCCGCGCTGCTAGCGCGGCGATAGGGGTGTGAAGCATGCGCAAGGCGACCCGCCTCACCTCGTGCGCGTTTTCACAACCAAACTCTCGAACAGTCTAGCAGGGGCCCTAAGACCCCAACAAGGTGAGTCTAGCGTGAGTAGCGCTGCGCCGTAGGGACGTCCGTCCAGGGGTGCGTAACGGGGCACCGCACACCGCGCAGAGTTGGCGTGCGCGTCGCTTGACAAGGTGACACCCAACCTCTAATACTGCTTGGGCTGTTGGGTCGTTAGCTCAGTCGGTAGAGCAGCTGACTTTTAATCAGCGGGTCGCAGGTTCGAGTCCTGCACGACCCACCACGACTCCAGTGCCGCCCGGCACGGCCGACCAGGCCCCTTCGACTAGCGGTTAGGTCACCACCCTTTCAAGGTGGCGGCACGGGTTCGAATCCCGTAGGGGTCACCAGAGTGGAGGCGCCACCGCGGCGCCTCCTCTTCTTCTCACCCGAAGGTGAGGGCGCGGCCTAGTGGTGCTGGCGTCGGGCCAGGGCGATTAGCTCAGCGGGAGAGCGTCCGCCTTACAAGCGGAGGGTCGGCGGTTCGAATCCGTCATCGCCCACCATCAGCCAAGGAGCGCGCGGACCATGAAACCGGTCCGCGCGCTCTTCTTGTGTGCGGGCTTCACGCGCCCCGTTGCGCTGCTAACGACCACTTCTCAGCGACTGGCACCGCCAGCCAGGAGCCATGCCATGGTCTTCTCCGCCAGAGCGTCAAGTGCCACCACGGACATCTCGATGTGCTCCTCCTTGGTGTCCTCGATCTTGTTATGCGAGATGCCGTGCAGGCTCTGCGTGAACAGCATCACGGTAGGGATGCCGGCGCGCGCCACCTCGGCAGCGTCGTGCAGTGGCCCACTGGGAAGCCGGTGCGAGAGCCCGCCGGTGGCCCCCTTCACGGCCTCGTCGGCCATGTCGATGAGCTCGGGGTGGAACGGCATGGGGTCGATGCGCCAGATGACCTCGGTGCTCGCCTCCACGCCGCCCTCCTCCGCGAAGCGCTGGCTGGCGTCGACCGCCCACTGGTACATGCGCGTTAAGGCCTGCCTGTCGAGGTGCCGCTGGTCTAGCGTGATGTCGCACTCGGCCACCACCGAAGTGACTATGCCCGGCCGCGTGACACAGCTGCCGATGGTGCTCACGCCACCGAGCGCGTCTGTCAGGTCGTAGATCTCCTGGCTCATCTTGCCGGCGGCGAGGAAGGCGTCCCTGCGCCGGTTCATGGGCGTGGAGCCCGAGTGCGCGGCCTGCCCCACGAACTTGAAGGCGTGCCGCTCGACCCCGTACGTGCCGAGAACGACCCCCAGGGGGAGGTCCATGTCGAGCAGCACGGGGCCCTGCTCTATGTGTAACTCCAGGTAAGCGCCCGCGTTGGCCAGTTCCGCGTGCGCTTCGTTCATGCGGTCTAGGTCCACGCCGCAGCGTTTCAGAGCGTCTACCAGCAGCACCCCGTCGGCGTCCTTGCGGTGGCGCTCCTCGTCGGGCACCAGGGTGTTGCCGGCAGCGCTGGAGCCCAGCAGGCTGCGCCCGAAACGCGCGCCCTCCTCGTCGGCCCAGTCCACCAGGCGCACAGTAACGGGGGGCCGACCGCCGTACTGCTCCTTGATGCGGCGGATGACCTCGAGCCCAGCGAGCACGTTCAGGCAGCCGTCGAGCCAGCCGCCGCCGGGCACGGAGTCTATGTGCCCGCCTATCAGCAGCTCCACGTCCGACTCGCCTTTCAGCGTGGACCACACGTTGCCGGCAGCGTCCATGTGAGTCTCTAGGCCCAGAGCGTCGGTCTTCTCGCGCATGAACCGGCGCGCCTCCAGCCAAGTGTCGGTCCAAGCCACGCGCCACGCGCCGTCGTCGTTGCCGGTGAGCGCGCGCAGGTCCTTGAGGTCCTGCACGGTGCGTTTGGGGTCGAGTGGGCTCATACGTCCTCCCATCCACGGCTCTGCGGGCCGCGGCGATCTCTAATTTCACGAGTTGGGAGATTGTAACAGTCGGCCCCTTGTCGCGGCCGCGCCGGACCCTCAGGTGACTACTCTGTTGCGCCCCTGCCGCTTGGCCTCGTAGAGCCTGGCGTCGGCCAGCTCGAAGAGCGCCTCGTACCGCCCGGCGCCCTGCTTGGACGCTAGCGGCACCACCTCGGCGAGGCCGGCGATGCCGATACTGACGGTGAGAGAAAGGTCCGGACCGGAAGCGGTCCAGTCGTGGTCCTCGACCATCTTGCGGGCGCGCTCTGCGACGGCAGCGGCCGACTCGCGGCAGAAGCCCGGCAGAAGCACCGCGAACTCCTCGCCGCCCCAGCGCGCCACCACGTCCGTCTCTCGGAACGCCTTCGTGAGGAGAGCGCCGAACTCCTTCAGCACGGCGTCGCCGACCGTGTGCGAGTGACTGTCGTTGATGGCCTTGAAGTGGTCGATGTCTATGAGCATAAGCATGAGGTCGGCGTCTTGCCGCGTGGCGCGCGCCTCCTCCTCCACCACCCGCAGCCGGAAGTAGCGCCGGTTGAAGAGCCCCGTCAGGTCGTCGGTAACCGATAGGTCCTCGAGGTAGCGGGTGCGTTCGCGCAGCTCGCGGTTGGCGTCGATCATGGCCTGACGCGCCACTACGCTTAGCTCGTTGGTCTGACTGATGGTCGACTCGAGTTCGAGGAGCTGCGTTCGCAACGCGAGGTCGTTGCGCTCCTCCTCCGCGCCTTTGCTGGCAGCCATATGCTCGCGTAGCACTTTGTAGGCGTCCTCGTAGCGGCCCAGCGCGGAGAGCGCGCGGGCGGTGCGTTCCAGCATGCTGGCCTCGCTGGTGGCCCGGCCGGCGGCGCGGGCATGCTCCAGCGCGCGCTCGTACTGCGCGAGCGCTTCCGAGGGTCGCCCTTCGGCCATGAGGAAATCGCCGTACTCGGCGCGGATCTCGTCCTCGAAGGGGTCGCCATGCTCGTGAGCAGCTACCGCTGCGAGAGCTTCCTCGAAACGCGTGGTTGCCTGCGCGCGGTTGCCCGCGGCGGCGTGACCTATGGCGGCCTTCGAGAGAGCGGTGGCGTAATAGGAGCGGTTCACCAACCCCTGCTGCCACTCCACGCCCTGCTCCAGCGCGGCAACGGCCTCCTCCGTGCGCCCGAGCTTCAGTAGCGCACGCCCCTCGTTCGAGCGGGCCAGCGAGGCGCGGAAGCGGTCGCCGTCGGCCACAAAGCGCTCCCGCGCACGGGTGTAGAAGCCGAGCGCCTCGTGGGCACGGTCTGTTTCCAGGTAGACGTTGCCCATGTTGTTGAGCAGTATGGGCGACTGTGGCAGGTCGTTCGATTCGAGGATGGCCACGCCGGCGCGCATGTGCTTGAGTGCCGTGCTGATCAGCTCTCTCGAGCCGAAGAGCGCCCCCAGTTCGGTATGCGAACGCGCCTCCAGCGCCACGTGCCCGTGAGCAGTGGCGAGCTCCAGTGCGCTCTGGCCGGCCATGATGCCTTCGCCCAGGTCGTCCAGCAGGAAAGCGGCGCGTAGTCGTGCCAAGTGCGTTTCGATGAGCACCACGGAGAGGTCGGCAAGTTCGGTGGGGCCGCCCTCCGCCAGGAGTTGAGGCACCTGGTCGGCGGCGGCGCGCGCCTCCTCGGGTTCGTTCAGGTGAGCGCTGGCTACAGCTAACGACGCGAGCGCCAGCGCGCTGACCGCGCCGCCCGGCCTTTCGTGCAGCGCTTCGCGCGCTAAGTCTATGGCCCGCTGAGGTGCACTCGCGCGGGACTCCCAGGCTACGCGCGCCTTCTCCGCCGCCCCCCCTGCTGCTGGCTCCATGTGACCCGTGCTCACGTCGCTCATTCGCTCTCTCATCTCGAAAGTGCGTCCTGGAATCGCCTACCGATGTTACGGGAAGGTGCTTCCGGCGGCCCAGTCCACTCGTTCCCGTGAAGGTTATGCGAACCACTATTACAAAGTTCTTTATCGCTTCGTTCTTGCCTGTTACCAACTGCCTTTCTCTTGTCGGGTGTGTAACTAGGGTCCGCGGACCTCGTCGTCTTCTGTTCAAGGGCGCAGGTTCACGACTCAGTCGTCCTGCCCTCCAGTGGTGCGGGCGCGCAGTAGCGTCAGCGCTTGACTCAGTAGTTCCTCAGCCGGCAGTTCCACGCGGTGGCGCCTGAATGAGGTTTGTAGCGACTCGACGTCGCGGACCAGTAGTTCCTCGGCTTCGCGCTGCGCGCTGCGCACGTCTATCACCTGAGGCACATCGATGAGCACCACTTGCTCCTCGTGCCACAGGAGGTTGTAGGTCGAGAAGTCGCCGTGCACCAGCCCCATGCGCGCGAGGGCCAGTAGTATCTCCACGCTCTGTTCGAGCGCCGAGCGCGCTTCGGCTTCGTCCAGCTTCACGTCGGAGAGACGTGGGGCTGGTTGGTCGCCCGCGCCAATGAACTCCATCAGCACCACGCTGCCGGCCTCGGCGCACTCCTTAGCGGAGGGCCCGATGGCGGGGCGCGGCACCCTTACGCCGGCTTCGTGCAGGCGCCACAGGTTGATGTACTCGCGCATGACCCAGATGCCATGCTGGGCCGCCCGCCCTGTCCGCGAGCGCCTGCGCATCGCTCTTTTCACGCGCTTGTCGGCTATGTGAACGCCGCTCCAGTAGCGGGCGTCGTTACGGAACGAGCGTGACTCCAGGTCCGCGTAGACCTTGGCCGCCAGCAGCTCGTCGCCGCGGCGCATGAGGTAGACGGTGGCTTCCTTACCGCCCTTGACCTGGCCCACCAGCTCGTCCACGTGACCTCGCAGGCGCAGGCGCTCCAGGTCTGGGTCCTTGAATACGGGTGCGTCGGCCCCGTCCTGCGCGCTGGGTTCCGCCAGCAGTTCGCCCGCCGTGCGGCGCGAACGCGGCTTGCGTCTTACCTTGCGCTGTGCTGGGCGCAGCGCTCTACCGCGGGAGTCGACGCCGTCGACTTCATTGTCGTCTAACCAGAACTCTTCATCGTGCTTCAGTGATTCTCCTCCATGGGTCCACGCGCCTGAGGCGCATATCTACGGCGCATCCCTAGCGCGCCTCTCAGGGCTGCCGTCAGGGGCTGCGGGTGTCTTCCGCCCCGCGCTGGCGCTCCTCCTGAACCTTCGGCAAGGTCAGGGGCCGGCGTGGCGTTCCCGACTCCGGCGCGGGCGCCGGGGCGTTCTGTTGTTGGAAGGGTGACGGTTACGGAACCGCTTCTCAGCCCGCGCGGCGGTACCCGGCCGCTTGCCGTTCTTTGTTGCTTGCTGTTGATCCTGTCGCCATCTGTACCACCGCCTCTCCGGCCGAGCTTGAAAGCCTATGTGCGTGGCAAAGTATGGGCGGTGCCGCCGCATCCTGTCAAGTAGCACTTCCGGGCGTACAACGCCTGACGCGCCGCTGCGAGCGGGCCTAACCCCCTAACGCTAATCGTCCCTTAAGCTCCGCAGCAACGTGCGTCCTGGCACATTGAGCCGGGCCAGGCTACGGATACCATCCTTGAGTGACCTCCCTCCGGGCCGCGCTGGTCGCGCTGGCACTCCTCCTCACCCCCGTCGTCGCCGCCCAGAGCCGGTTGCAGGTAGTGCTGCCCGAGGCCCCTAACAGCCTCGACCCCGCCGAGGCGCGCAGCGCTAGCGAGCTCCTCGTGGTGAACCAGATCTACGAAACTCTCTTCCGGTTCACGCCGGAGGGCGCGCTGGAAGGCCACCTGGCCGCCGACTGGTCGTACGCCACCGCCACGCGCCTGCGCGTGAGGCTCACGCCGGGCGTGTCGTTCAGCGACGGGGCACCGCTCGACGCCTTAGCCGTTCAGGCGTCGCTGGAGCGCCTCCTGGAGCGCTTGCGCCACGAGCCCGGCGCCCGCCTACTGGGGGCCGTTACTAGCGTGGAGGTGCAGGACGCGCTCACGGTCGTCATCGTTACAGCCGAACCGTACGCGCCCCTTATGGCTCACCTGGCGCACCCTGCCACCGCCATAGTGCCGGGCGGCCACGGCCGCGACTTGGCTAGGGGGCCCATCGGCTCCGGGGCGTATGAGTTGGCAGAGTGGCTCCCGGACGAACGCATAGTGCTGCGCGCCAACGACGACTACCGGAACAGTGCGCCCGCCGTGCCGGAGATCGAGTTCCGCACCGAGCCTGACGAGGACGCGCTTATAGCGGGCCTCAGCAGCGGTGCGCTGCACCTCGCTCCGGGCGCGTCCGGGCACGTGGCGCACGCGCTGAAGGGCAACCTGATAGGCGAAACGGTAACCGTAGCGGTTCTGCCGGGCTGGAGCGCGGTGCAGCTGGGCGTGAACGCCGCCCACCCCAAGCTGGCCTCTCTCAACGTGCGCCAGGCGCTGGCGCTGGCGGTAGACAAGAACTCCCTGGTGGAGTCCGTGCCGGACGGCCTGGCACAACCCGCGGTATCTGCACTGCCGCCCAGCGTCAGGCTGGCGCCGCAAGGGCTCGACGAGCCGTACCCGTACGAGCCCGATGCCGCGCGCGACCTGCTGGCGGCCGAGGGGTTGACGGATCTGACGCTCACCTTGGATCTGGTGGCGGACCCGGAGCTGGAGGCGGTAGCCGAAGCGCTGGCGCACATGCTGGCTGGGGTGGGCGTGAACCTCGAAACGCGCGTTCTGACTGCGTCCCAGTACCGAGCCCAGTTGGAGGACCGCGACCTGCAGCTCTTCCTCACGCGCTGGAGCACGTCCACGCTCGACCCAGACCAGACGCTCTACAGCGCGCTGCACTCGTCTGCCATCCCCGCCGGCAACGCTTCTCACTACCGCGTAGCGGCGGTGGATTCACTGCTGGCAGAAGCGCGCAACTCTACCAGCGAGGTCGTGCGGGCCGCTGACTACCTGGACGTGATCGAGACTGTGCTTACCGACCTGCCGGTCATCAGCCTCTACTACCCGCAGGTGGCGGTGGCCACGGGCGCCGCGCTCACGCTGCACGGCCCAGCGCCGGCCTGGTTCCTTATCGACCTGGCGCTGGCCACCCTCGCCGACTGAGGCACCTTACTGATAGCCTGCGCAGATGATTCCCGTATTCGACGGCCACAACGACACGGTCCTCAAGCACTTAGAGGACCCCACCCGCGACTTTTTCTCGCGCCAAGAGGACGGGCATATAGACCACGTGCGCGCCAAGGAGGCCGGTTTCTTCGGCGGCTTCTTCGCCGTCTATACCCCGGGCCCGGCACTGGACTCCCGCTGGACCGGCCTGAACACCTTCCCAGGCCTCGCCTACCCGCCGCCGTTCGGCGCCGTGGAGCTAACGGACGCTGTGCGCAACACCAATGCTGCCGTGGCCACCATCCTCGGCTGGGCCGCCGACCCGGAGGGGCGCTTCAAGATCGTGCGTAGCGTGAGCGATATCCGCGCGTGCCAGGAGCAGGGCGTCATGGCCGGCATCCTTCACTTCGAGGGTGCGGAGGCCATCGGGCCGGACCTGGCGGCGCTCGACGTGTACCACGCTGCGGGCCTGCGTTCGCTCGGGCCCGTCTGGAGCCGCCCGACGCTCTTCGCGGAAGGGGTGCCGTTCGCGTTCCCCGCCGGCCCGGATACTGGCCCGGGCCTCACCCCGCACGGGCGCGCGTTAGTGAAGCGCTGCAACGAGCTCCGCATCATGATCGACCTCTCGCACATGAACGAGAAGGGCTTCTGGGACGTGGCCGCTCTCTCCGACGCGCCGCTGGTGGCCACGCACTCCAACGTGCACGCTATCTGCCCCTCGCCGCGCAACCTGACCGACGAGCAGTTGGAGGCCGTGCGCGCATCCAGCGGTGTGGTGGGCCTCAACTTCGCGACCGGTTTCCTGGCGCCGGACGGCTCGCGTGAGCCCGACCTGCCGCTCGAGGTCATGGTGCGGCACGTTGACTACCTGGTGGATAAGCTCGGTGCAGACGGCGTGGCGCTGGGCTCCGACTTCGACGGCGCGGGCATCTCGGACGAGATCGGCGACGTGACTGGGGTGCAGCGCCTGCTTGAGGCGTTGCGTGCTGCCGGTTACGACCAGGCCACGCTCGAGAAGATCGCGTACGGCAACTGGCTGAGCGTACTGGAGCGCACCTGGGGTAACTAAGGCTCTGGCTTCGCGGGATGGCGTGAGGCGGCCGCTGTGGTCTCCGGCCGCTTCAGCGTTTCAGGCACCCTGTAGGCGAACCAGGTGGCGGCTCCCGCCCCTAGCGCGCCCAGAGCCACGCCCGACACCCCGAGGCCAGCGCCTTGCGCCACGAAGCCCACCAGCAGCGGCCCGCCCACGAAGCCCACGTCGCCTATCAGGCGCCAGAGGGCCAGGAACTCGGCCAGCGCCTCGCGCGGGGCCAGGTCGGAGCCCAGCGTCATCATGGTGCCGGTCGAGAGGCCGTTGCCGAGCCCACCCAGCGCGGCCACCAGCAGCAGCGACACGAAGCCGCCCGTGAGGGGCATGAGCGCCATGGCGGCGCCCTGCAGCACGAAGCTGGGGATGATGGCGGCTTTGCGCCCGAAGCGGTCCATGACCACGCCCGCCGGGTAGAAGAGCGAGAAATCGATCAGGCTGGCTACGCTGACGATGACTCCCACCGCGCCAACGTCCAGGCCCAGCACCTGCGTGCCGTAAAGGGGCACGAGCACGCTGCGGCCGGCGCGCAGCATCTGCACCATGACCTGCGCCGTGCCCACGTTCACCAGCGTGGGCGCGCTCTTGCGCAGGGCGGCCCGCGCGGAACCGTCGCCGCGCCGCAGGCTGGCGCCGCCGGGTCGCTCCTCGTCGGGGAGCAGCCAAGCGATCAGCAGCAGGGTCACCACCACCACGGCTGCGTACAGGAAGAAGGGCGCCCGCAGGCCCCAGGTCAGCGCCACGGCGCCGCCCACCGCGGGCCCCACGAAGCTGCCCAGCCGGGAGACTCCCCCGAAGACGCCCATGGTGCGCCCGCGGTTGTGACTGCGGGTGGCGTGGGTTAGGTACGCGTGGCGCGAGAGGTTCCAGAGCGAGCCCCCCGCACCCGTAAAAGCCAGGCTCACCAGCACCAGCCACAGTTGCGGCGCCAGCGCCGTACCGAGCACGCCCAAGCCCACCGCGCCCACGCCCAGGAGCATGGCGAGTTTCGGTTTCAGGCGGCTGACCAGGTAACCCGCCGGGGCGTCCGCCAGCAGCATGCCTACCGCCTCCGCGGCCAGCACCAGCCCCACGAGCGCTATGGAGATGCCGAACGAATCGGCGAACACCGGCAGCGTGGGGACCAGGAGCCCGCGGCAGAACGCCAGCAGGGCGGCGGGGATGTACAGGGCGAGTAGGGCGCGACTCAACCCGTGGATGCTATCACCGCGCGCCCACCACCCCGAGGATGCAATGCTCACAACGTGAGCCATTGGTGGTCCTGGCAGTACCTGAGCCGCATCCTGCCGGCGGGACGCCCGCGCGAGGCGCTCTCCGTCATCCTCACGGCGGCAGTGGTGGGCGCACTCTCCGGCCTGGCGGCGGTAGCGTTCGACGTCTCAGTGCGCCTGACCGGCGAGAACCTCGCCTCGCTGCCGCAGCTCCTGGGGCCCTACCTGGGCGCTGCGGCCATGCTCCTGGCGCCGGCGCTGGGCGGCCTGCTGGTAGCCCCGATCGTGGTGCGTTACTCACCCGAATCGCGCGGGTCGGGCATACCGGCGGTCATGTACGCCGTCTCTAACCTGGGTGGCCACGTGCCGCGCCGGCTGGCGTTCTGGCGGCCGCTGGCGAGCGTGCTTTCCATCGGCTCGGGCGGCTCGCTGGGCACGGAAGGCCCCGTGGTGCAGCTCAGCGCGGCCGTGTCGTCCATAATCGCCACGCCCCTCAAGCTCAACGACGAGCGGCGCCGCACGCTGGTGGCGGTGGCCGCCGCCGGCGGCATAGCGGCCACCTTCAACACACCTATCGCGGGGGTGCTCTTCTCGGTCGAGGTCATCCTCGGCGAGGTGCGGGCGCGCTACTTCTCGTCCATCGTCATCGGGGCGGTCATGGCCACCGCCGTGTCGCGCGCCATGCTGGGCGACGCTCCCGCCTTCCCCGTACCCGACTACGGGCTAGCCTCACCGCTGGAGCTGCCCCTCTACCTGGTGCTCGGGTTGGTGTGCGCCTTCGCTTCGCTGCTCTTCACCCGCGTGTTCGTGGGCGCCGAGAACCTCTTCGGCCGCCTCAGGCTGCCGCCCCTGCTCAGGCCCGCCGTGGGAGGCTTGGCCGTGGGCCTCCTGGCTCTGGGGGTGCCGCGCGTGTTGGGGCGCGGCTACGACACGATTGGCGAACTGCTTCAGGGCAACGCCGCGCCCACCCTGCTGCTCCTCGTCTGGGTGGTAGCCAAGCTCCTCGCCAGCGGCGCTTCATTCGGTTCCTGGGGTTCGGGCGGCATCTTCGCGCCCGTGCTGTTCATTGGCGCGGGGGTGGGCGCAGCGTTCGGGCAGCTGGTGGCGCCCCTCTTCCCCGAGTTGGGCCTGGCGCCGGGCGCATACGCGCTGGTAGGCATGGCGGCCGTCATGTCGGGCGTCACGCACGCGCCCATGAGCAGCATCGTCATCGTGTTCGAGTTGTCGGGCAGCTACTCGCTGATACTGCCGCTGCTGCTGGCCGCCGTCATCTCCACGCTCATAAGCGACGTCATGCGGCAGGAGTCCATCTACAACATCAT
>Ga0265293_10012861_pt1 | contig 10994 bp, 10 predicted proteins | sample Munlanlewell138R_FD_192505 | JGI IMG/M metagenome (GOLD analysis project Ga0265293, IMG submission 192505) | Leachate microbial communities from a municipal landfill in Southern Ontario, Canada - Leachate well 138R | ecosystem: Engineered > Solid waste > Landfill > Unclassified | place: Canada... | reverse complement strand
CCATACGCAGGCGTCGGCCAGCCACCTCGGTGACCTTGGGGTCGTACTCCCACAACAGCTCCCCATTGATGGGGTTGACCGCACGCACAATGCTATAGCCGGTGGCAAAGTACAGAGTGCCATCAACGGCCAAAGGGCCGGAGACAGGGTTACCCGGGCCCAGATCCATGTACCAGGCCAGCCCCAGCTGCTCCACGTTCTGGTCGTTAATGGTCTCCAGCGGGCTGTAATGCTGCTCTCCGTAGGTACGGCCAAAGGCTGGCCAGTTGCTGCCATCGCTGTTGTCGAGCAGAAGGGTATTGGGATCGGCAGCAGCAACTTGTTGAACAGACGCTTCTGGCGTAGTGAGAGAGGGTTCTTTCCCTTCCCCACTACTGCAACCTGCTAGCCAGCGCTAACCAGGCAAGCAAGAACGAGTGGATAACACCTCAGCCGTGACGGCCGTGGATGAGAGGGCAGAGACATGTGAGCTACTCCTGGCTAATGAGTCAACCCGCCGAGATCAACGCCATTTGGCAGACTGTTTGCTCAGTTATTTTGCATAGGTATTGTTAGTTTGAACCACAACCGCCAGCACAGCCGTCGGGCAAGGCATTCTGGAAGATCCAGGCCTGAGCGACAGGTCAGCTTTCGCTTTATTTTCCACAAGAGGCGGTCGTCGATCGGAGTGTAACCAGTTATTCTTATCCGTCAATCGCTAGTTAGCCATTGACAAAAGAGGCGGGGCGCCTCGCAAAGCGCCCCGCTCTCAAGAGTACCAAGTGAAGGCAATCACCAGGCGTGATGCTCTCCATTCCACTTAAAGAAATCACCGGTGTTGTTCTCATTCAGAGCTTCAACTACCTTTTTAATGCCAGCGGCACTCTCAGCGGGAGTAATCTCCGCATCCGGACCGCCCATATCGGTCTGTACATAACCGGGGTGGATAGAGGCGACATAAACGCCCTTATCCTTCAGGTCGATAGCCATACTGCGCATGACTCGGCCAACACCAGCCTTGGTAGCACCATAGGCGTAGTAGCCGCCATAGGGCCAGGTAGAGGCGGCCAGCTGGCTGCTCACTGTCATGACCTTGCCCTTGGCCTTGAGCAAATTGGGCAACAATCCCTGGGCCAGACGGAAGGGACCAATAGTCATAACCTCAAAGGCATCGCGCCAGTCGTCAAACTTTTCTTCGGTGAAGTCGACATCAAGAATGCTGCCCGGGTCGCCGCCCAGAATGCCAGCGACGTTGAGGAGCACGTCTACCGGCACATCACCGATAGCCTTGACCGCCTCTTTGGTGGATTGAGCGTTGCCTACATCCACTTGGTGCAGGCTAACCTTACCATTAGAAGCAGACGCCAGCTGGCTGAGCTCTTCCGCTTTTTCTGGCGAGCGACAGAGAGCATATACGCGATCGCCAGCATCAGCATAAGCTTTGACCAGAGCAAGACCGATGCCGCGATTGGCGCCAGTGATGACAACATTAGACATGGGATATGATCTCCTGAGGTTGTTATTTCACCGTATGAACAACCCGCTCACGCGGTGAGATAGGTTAGAGTTCGATGCTCAGTGGAGCATACTTATTTATACTGCTTTGAACAAGAAAATAATGAAGAGCTTCGAGATTATTGGCTAATTCAGCACCAATTCCTGCTTCAATGCATTTTTAGGCACAGGCACCATGCGATGAAAAGTCCCTGCTTTAATTTGGTATTTGGCAGAATGTCAAATAATAAGCTATCAAAAACCGGTCTTATCATGCGTCTCCCGACAGCTAAAGCTCAAAGCCAGGTGTTGACAAGATGCAGCCACAAGTCTTCAATTGATGGCACACGCTATCGTGTAATAATTAAATTTTTGCGACAAGCTCAACAGGCTTATCGATACATCAATAAGAAGGAGTGAAGTTCATAATGTCATTAGAAGCGGAAGTTCAGCGCCTGAAGGATCTGGAAGAAATAAGAACACTAAAACACAAATACTCTTATGGGGCCAACATCCTTGACGGCTGTTCAGGTGACTTGAAATCCTTCGCCGCACTGTTCGCCGAAGATGCCACTTTTGATGTAGGCATGGGAGTAGCTACCGGCCCCGTCGAAATTGAGGCGATGATGAAGCAGTTGACCACACAGTGGCAGTGCGCCATGCACTATATGCTCAACCCGGTCATTGAGCTCGATGGCGACCGGGCCAAGGGGGTTATCACCGGGCTGTTCGCTTTTACCACGACAGATCAGCCTGCTCCAGTCTGGCTATCCAACATCTACACCGACACTTTTGTGCGAACTCCGCAGGGGTGGCGCTTCCAGTCGGTTACTGTACGGCAGGCATTTGCAGACCCGGTTTTTCTCCAGGGTTATGCAGACAAACTGTAACTGTTTTCAACTTCTGACGTCTACCAGCAACGGCAGCCCCAGAGGCTGCCGCCCTCTTTGAATAATGCAGTAGAGAGTTATCATGGATATTGAGCGTGAATTACATGACTTGATAGCGCACCGGGATATCCAGGCCGCAATCAATGATTACATGCGCGGACAGGACCGCTTATTGCCAGAGGTGCAACTGCGAGCCTTTCATACAGACGCCCATGTGGACTGCGGCATATTTGCCGGAGGGCCCGAGGAGTATGTCAAATTTGCTCAGGGCTTTCTTGCTGCCCTAGAATCGAGCCATCATCTTATTGGTCAAACCTCCATCACGGTGACCGGCGATAATGCCGAGGGAGAAGTCTATTTCCTAGCTCAGCACAGGGTAAAAGAAGACGGCGCCGAGAAAGACCTGTTCGTCGCAGGCCGATACCTGGACCATTATCAGAGGCGCAACGGTGTCTGGAAAATATCCCGGCGCAAAGAAGTGATCGACTGGGCTCGAATGGATCCAGCATCAGACAGTAATTTTTTCTCCCAAAACTCCGCCCTTCACCTAGGCAGCAGAGGCTGACACAAGGTTTTTCAAAAGATACCACAACTGCACCGTTAGCAACGGTGCAGCTCGCTGGAGACGCGGTGCTCTTGAGCTTGCATTCTTTGCTCTGCAAGGCAACACTTGCCTCCACTCCAATCTGTCGACTCTGCCGTGAAATACAAAGACCTGCGAGACTTTATCCACTTCCTTGAAAAGCGCGGGGAACTCAAGCGCATCCGTACCGAAGTGGACCCCCACCTGGAAATCACCGAAATCTGCGATCGCGTCCTGAAAAGCGGCGGCCCCGCCCTGCTGTTCGAAAACGTGAAGGGGCATACCATTCCCGTGCTAGCCAACTTGTTTGGCACCCCCCAACGGGTGGCTCTGGGAATGGGTGAGGACAATGTGGGAGCGCTGCGTGAAGTGGGCGAGCTGCTAGCCTTTCTCAAAGAACCAGAGCCTCCTAAAGGTCTCAAGGATTTGTGGGACAAGCGCCACGAGTACAAACAGGTACTCAACATGCCTGCCAGGGAAGTGAAAAAAGCACCCTGTCAGGAGCATGTGCTGGAAGGGGACGCCGTAGACCTCACAACCATCCCGGTGCAGACGTGCTGGCCTGGTGATGCCGGGCCGCTGATTACCTGGCCGCTGGTCGTCACCCGCGGGCCAGAAAAGCCGCGTCAGAACCTTGGCATTTACCGCATGCAAGTAATCGGCAGAAATCGCGTCATAATGCGCTGGCTTGCGCACCGCGGCGGCGCTCTGGATTTCCGCGACTGGCAGCTTAAATATCCAGGCAAACCCTTCCCGGTCGCTGTCGCGCTGGGTGCAGATCCTGCCACCATTCTCGGTGCAGTGACACCAGTGCCGGACTCCCTGTCAGAATATGCGTTCTCCGGCTTGCTGCGCGGCGACAAAACCGACGTGGTGAAATGCCTTGGCTCAGACCTTCAGGTGCCCGCTTCCGCCGAGTTTATTCTCGAGGGTCATATCCACCCAGACGATATGGCGGACGAAGGCCCCTTCGGCGACCACACCGGTTACTACAACGAAGTAGATCGCTTCCCGGTATTCACAATCGACCGCATCACCCACCGCCGCGATCCCATTTACCACAGTACCTATACAGGCCGTCCACCGGATGAGCCGGCTGTCCTCGGCGTGGCTCTGAATGAGGTATTTGTGCCTTTGCTGAAAAAGCAGTTCCCCGAAATCGTTGACTTTTACCTGCCTCCCGAAGGCTGCTCCTATCGCTTCGCCGTCGTCACCATGAAAAAGCAATACGCCGGCCATGCCAAGCGCGTAATGATGGGGGTATGGTCCTTTCTGCGCCAGTTCATGTACACCAAATTTGTGGTAGTCGCAGACGACGACGTCAACGCTCGTGACTGGCAGGACGTCATTTGGGCCATGACCACTCGCATGGACCCGGGTCGCGACACAGTCATTATCGACAACACGCCCATCGACTACCTCGACTTCGCCTCACCGGTGTCTGGACTAGGGTCGAAAATCGGCTTTGACGCCACCAACAAGTGGCCGGGAGAGACCAACCGCGAGTGGGGCATACCTATCGCGATGGACGAGGCAGTGAAGCAGCGGGTGGACACTATGTGGGATGAGCTTGGGCTCGAGTGAAATGCCGCCAAGCAGCTCCAGTAATCATCAGCCAGGAGGCCTGCTCGTGGCAGGCTTTCAGGTGTGTGGATTGACGAAGCGAGGAGCGCGTCGCACGACTCTTCACCCCATTTCTCCCAACCGGATCACACAACCATTGCGAGCAGGGGCTACTGGCGAGCATCCTCGAGAATCAGATTGGAGGCATTCCACGCCAATGCCATTACAGGCCCGTTGACACCCGATGAGACCTGGGTTGGCATGACGGAACAATCGACAACTCGGAGTCCACTGACGCCCTTTACACGCAAGCGGGGATCAACAACCGCCTCATCATCGGAGCCCATGCGACAGGTGCCGGTAGCATGATAGCCATTGTCCCCCGCCAGGCTGGAATCGATAATTTGTTCATCACTCTGTACGTCACGGCCAGGCAGTGTTTCTTGATCCACCAACTCTCTAAGCCCCGGCTGTTCAAAGAGGGAACGTATATAGCGAAACAGGCCGATAATAACGGCTTTATCTTCCTCACAGGCTAGGAAATTAGGTCGAATAATGGGGAGATCACGCACATCAGCTGACTGGATCATCACTGAGCCGCGGCTTTCAGGCCTTAGCACCCAGCCTCCGGCCCCTACCGCAGGAAAGGTCTCGGGCTCAAGCCTGTCGACATTTTTGCGTGCCGTCAGAGACCAAAATTGTAATTGAGCATCAGGTCGCTGCAAGTTTGGCCGACTGTGGATAAAGGCCTGAAGGTCGACGCTGGTCGCCATCGGTCCGGAGCGAAATAAAAAGTACTGCAGGGCACTCAAGGGCAGGCGCCAGCCGCGCAGTTTCAGGTTGTGGCTATAATTCTGCCGCAACTTATATTCCAGCCAGATTGCTTTATGTTCACTGAGGTTCTCACCGACACCTCCTCGATCAACAATAACTGGAATTCCATGCTTTGCCAGCAAAGAGGCCGGCCCAACTCCAGAGACTTGAAGGATACGGGGAGAACCTAATGTCCCCGCCGACAAGATTACCTCTTTTCGTGCTTTGTATACTTCGCGCTTATCACCGCGAATCAAGGCAATTCCACTGGCACGCAAGCCCTCGAACGTTACACGCTCGACAAGCGCTTCCGTAATAACCTGTAGATTGGGGCGCTTTCGAACAGGGCGCAGAAAAGCATCATAGGCACTTATTCGCCGACCATTCTTAATTGTCAGCGGGCTATATCCAATGCCTCTCTGTTCAGGATGGTTGACATCCTCACGCACTGGCGTGCCCAGTTGAGCGCAGCTTTCCAGAATCGCTTCGGTAAGAGGAGAGCGATGCTTCTGAATAGAAACATGCAAAGGGCCACCTACCCCTCGGTAGTCATTGGCACCCAGCTCATGATCTTCTAGCGCCATAAAGCTTTTAAGGAAAGTGTCCCAACCCCACCCATCGGCACCTGCCGCTTCCCAATCGTCATAATCCTGTGGGTGGCCCCGTGTATAGACCATGCCATTAACGGCACTCGACCCACCCAGCACTTTGCCGCGCAACCACACCCGGGCACTTCCTCCCGTGCCATATTCTGGCTCCGTCGGGTAGTACCATGAGAAGCGAGGATTGGCCAGCGTCTTTCCTATCCCCATCGGTATTCCGATGTAGGGCGAAGTGGGCTCTGGTCCAGCTTCTACCAAAAGCACTCTATTGTTCGGATCATCGCTTAATCTCCTGGCGACAACACACCCCGCTGAGCCTCCACCTACGACAATATAATCAAATTCGCTTTGCACTAAACTGCTCTCCACACATGAGAAGCATCATTAAATTTTCTTTTCTCTCACCAGTGACATACCGACTTGTGTCACCCAACATCACTTTCATCGAGGCAATAGCATCCCTGACAGCTGGCAAGGAATTGCTTCCCAGCAAGGTACGGGCCTTTGTGTTATTGAAACCGGTTAAGAGTCAGAGCCCTGTATTACAGGCGCCTTAAGAGGTTGAGCCCGGCCCCACTAACCTTCAAGGTGGGGGCCGGGATTTTCAGCACTTAGACTATCAAGCAGAGCCTATAAGCAACACTTTTAGAGAACGACTTTTGAACAGCCACTTACCGTTGCTCTTCACATACTCGTCCTCGTACACGTTATGCCATTGCGCAAGCTTGCCGTCACCATCCTTGACAATTTCAGACGTATAGGCGTGCCCACTTGCTGTATTTCCATTAACAGTGAGGCTACCGAGCGTTTGTCTGTTGATCTGGAAAGGAAATACCTTCATTCCTTCCACCCAGGCTTCGACAATAGCTGCTTTACCTTCTATGCGTTCCATACCAGGGACCTCTGGCAAGCACCAGACTCCATCTTCGGCCCAAAGAGCCCCCCAATCCTCGGCATTGCGGCGTGTAACGGCATCGCCATACGAAACGACCAGCTCGTGAATGGCTAAACGGTCTTCAAGCGGTCCAGTAAATGACATTCTCATCTCCTATTTTAGGTGCGCTAAGTAATGTGGCTTCATCCCAACAGTCTGAAGCTAATTACCAGGCAGCCTTGTCTCCGGAAACCGCAGGACCAGTCAGCCAGTCACCAGTAATATTGATGTTGACTTCAGCTCCCTTACGCAGCTCTGTACCAACTTCAGGCTCCACTGCCATAATGCGATCGGGCGCCCAAACTGAACCCATAGTTTCTTCGATCTTACCCAGCTTCAGCCCGACAGTTGCCAGCATCTCTTCTGCCTGCGCCTTCGTGCGTCCTCTGAGCTCGGGTACGTAGCTCATCTCGGGATCAGCGTGGATAGGTAGAACTCTCTTCTTCTCTTTTTCTGCTTCTTCACGAGCGGCAGCCTCATCAAAGGGAGGGCCGAAATAATCGATCTCCCAGTCAAAGGAAATCATATTTTCCAGAATATCCGGAAGGAAAGGCGTCATACGCAGATGCGCCCAGTGAGACATATAGCGCTCCATTGCCTCATAGCTGTCAATGTCGCAGCAGTTTGCAAAATCAAAATCTCCACTGTGAAAACGGGTGTTTACACACAAACCATGACTGTAATCCCGAATTTCCTTATTGAGATGAGGAAGTTTTTTTACCTCTTCAATGAAGCGGTCAATATGTTCCTGCTTGGCATCCTTCTTGAACTTAATCATCACGACATGGCGAATCATAGAAATTACCTATTCAGTTATGAAAGTTAAACAAACTTACTGGCAGCAAGCTGCACAGTAAATAGCTTTACGGCTTTTTGGGTAAGCCTGGCCGCAACTAACCCCTGCATTGGCCACCCTTCTTGCATAAATTAAGGTTTTTTGTCGAAAACCATTTTTTAATAACGCCGGCAAGGCAATAATGTCCCATCGTCCTCAAGCCTTCGACCCAGAGCGTTTCTTTGAGGCCTTAGGCTTGACAGCAGTATCAGCTTTTATGCCACCAAGATAACCAATTCGGCCCAAGTGCTCCTTCAAAAGCTCGCACTGCCTGCTGCGGGGCCAGGCATCAGCATCCTGTACTGCCAGAGTGGCAATTCCGTTAATGATGATCTGAATATTGAGCGCCGCTTCTTTTGCATCAACCTGCTCGTCAAACTGGCCTTTTTCTTTAGCAGATTCCACAAGCTCTCTGAACAAGTCATTTGCGGAGGAGCTATTATCAGCCCATTCCGAGCGAATATCAGGCTCCGCAGCTGCCATTCCCCAGAAAGCAAACCAGGTATGCCAGTTACGCCAGGTTTCTTCATCAGCAGGAAGTGCCAACTCAAGACATTCGGGCATCTCCTTGCCTTGCTCATAAGCTTCACGTACCCGCTCAATGGTTCGGATACGTGCCAGTCTTTGAGTGAAGGCCAGCATTTCACGCTTGTTCTGAAAGTAATGACAGACAATCGTTGTGCTAAAGCCGGCACGCCTGGCGACTGAACGAAGAGTCAGCTCATCAAGTCCATTTTCAAAGAGCAGCTGCTCTACGATAAGAGCAATTTGTTCTCGCCGTTGCTCGTGGTCAACTACTTTGGCCATCAATCACGCATTCCATTCTTTTGATCTTGAAGTATCAATGATGCGGCGTGCCAGGCTGCAGCCATCGCTGGTGCATTTGTATTGCCAGACACAAGATTCGGCATCATTGAGCAGTCTACAACGCGCAGGCGCTCCACGCCACGCACACATGCCCGCTCATCGAGCACCGCGGTGGGGTCGCTCCCCATTCGACAGGTCCCGGTCCCGTGCAGACCACTCGATGACAACAGGCGAAAGTAGCGCATGATCTCATCGTCGGTCTGAGCCTTGGCACCGGGTACAAGCTCTTTCTCCACATGCCGGGCAATCGCGGGCTGTGCCATATAGCGGCGTATATACTTGATTGTGTTGAGGGCTGCGCGTTGGTCATCCTCTGTATCCAGCCAGTTCGGTGTAATCTCTGGCGCAACAGCCGGGTCTGCCGACCTGATACGGATAGAACCCTCACTGGTCAGCCGCAAGAGCTGTCCATAGCACGAAAGGCCAGGCTTGCGATCAATATCACCCATAGGAACAGGAAACTGCTCATCACCCAAGGCGAACGAGTAGGCACCGAGATAGAGCTGCAGGTCTGGGCGCGGGATATGGGGTTCTGTACGGACAAAAGCACCTACCTCAAACGGGCCGTTTGCCAGGGGACCACTGTGAGATAGATAATAGCGAAATACGTTGCGGACCAGCCTGGCCCCATAGAGTTCCTTATTTATACTGCCATCGCCCTTCATCCGAAAGGACATAGCAAATGACAGATGCTCGCGCATTCGCGCCCCGACATCAGGGCTATCCACTACCACAGGTATACCCAGCTTGCTCAAAAGCTCGGCTGGTCCTACCCCGGACAATTGCAGCAGCTTGGGGCTCTCGATAAGGCCACCACACACAATTACTTCTCCGCGGCAGCGATACTCGTGAGACTGCCCCTGGCGTCGAACCTTCACACCTACTGCGCGTTTGTCGTCAAACAGAACACGTTCTGCAGTGCTCTCACTCACAACCTGGAGGTTTGGCCGCTTGAGAGCTGGCTTCAAGAACACAACCGCTGAGCTTTGCCTTTTACCTTTGAGGATATTATAGGCGTAGTATCCTACGCCTTCCGTGTCTTCACCATTGAGGTCTTCGCGACGGGGCAACCCCATCTGTACACCCGCCTGGATCATCACCTCTGCAACAGGATAGCGATACTTGTTGGGCGCAACATGAATTGGACCGCCGGTACCACGATTGCCGTCATCTCCCAGCTCATGATCCTCAATGGCTCTGAAAGCTTTCTTCATCACAGCCCAGTTCCATCCGTGGGCACCTCGCGACTCCCACTCGTCGTAATCTTCGGGTTGCCCGCGTGAATAAATCATGCCGTTAATAGACGATGATCCACCTATGACTTTGCCACGCACCCAGACTTCTGTTGCTTCGGTGCCAGCCTCTCGCGGTTGTTCCACCTTGTAGGTCCATGTGTGCTTGGGATCCTGGACGAGCTTGGCGATCCCTTTAGGCATATGGATAAGTGGGCTGCGGTCTTGTGGCCCAGCTTCGATCAGTAATACCTTATTGGCAGGATCTTCTGACAGGCGGTTGGCAAGTACGCAACCGGCAGACCCCGCTCCTACAATAATGTAATCAAACTGATTTGCCATTAGCGGACCAACATGTCAAAGCCAGAGGGCGGGCACGCAACTTCCTCTCGCACCACAATAAGAGCAGATGGAGCTGGACCTATATCTAGTGCTCGAGAATTCCACGCCGCTGTCAGCGAAGCCTCATCAGGCCACCAACTACTTTCGACGCCGAGAAACTCGCATTCCTCCAAGTTTCCTCCGGGCGGTGCGATCGCCGCATCTCTTTCGAGCCTTAATGGTTTAGCCTGCGGCAATAGCAAAGGTGTTGTTTTTGTCTGCCATCCTTTCTCCAAGCTCTTGCCAGACGAATCCTCCTTTTTTGGCCTCTGCCAGAACAGCATCAACTTGATTTTACCGACAACGTCAGAACGGCTATAGCCACTCTCAAATACCGTTTTAGTCAGAAATGAAATTGGCGGCATATCAATAAAGAGTTCGCTGTCATCATTTGCAATATATTGAAAGCGCTCTGATGCTCCCAGCTCTCCCAGCCCTTCCCAATCTCTGATCCAGAGCTCAGGCGAACCGTCATAGTCAGATACCAGGCCTGGCAGGGCATCGGGAACGCGGCGGTTCTGCACATACCCACTGATGGGCCCCGGAGTAGAAAACTCAAGAACCAGGTTACGATGTGTCGTGCGCCAGTGATCTGTAAAAGCATCAAACGTCAGCCCTGGGCGACGACGGATAAGACCAAGAAAACGTATCATCTAACAGGCCTCGCAAGGTCAATACAGTTACGGGCACGCTCGACCGCTTCTCGTGCATGCTGTAATGCCGAGATGCCCTGGGAAAGTCGGGAAGGCGAAGGAACTTCAACGTCCAGAGACGTGCCTACAGGCAGGGCAGAAATAATATCCACTAACGGCCAGTTGCCA
>Ga0265293_10012860_pt1 | contig 10997 bp, 4 predicted proteins | sample Munlanlewell138R_FD_192505 | JGI IMG/M metagenome (GOLD analysis project Ga0265293, IMG submission 192505) | Leachate microbial communities from a municipal landfill in Southern Ontario, Canada - Leachate well 138R | ecosystem: Engineered > Solid waste > Landfill > Unclassified | place: Canada... | reverse complement strand
TCTGTTATAGCAGAGAGAGGCGGAAAACTACCCGTTATTGTCGGCGGCCGCTACGGTCTTTCATCAAAAGACACAACTCCTGCACATATCCTTTCTGTATTTGATAATCTCAAAATGTCTGAGCCTAAAAATGGATTTACAATCGGGATTGTTGATGATGTAAGCTTTAAGTCACTTCCGTTTAAAGATGACGTTGCCCTCGACAGAAAAGGAATGGCAGAGTGTAAATTCTATGGACTCGGCTCCGACGGTACAGTAGGTGCAAATAAGAATACAATAAAAATTATCGGGGAGACAACACCTAAGTATGTTCAGGCATATTTTGACTACGACTCCAAGAAATCGGGCGGGTACACCTGTTCTCACCTTAGATTCGGCGATAACCCTATCAGCTCTCCTTACCTCGTTTCCAATCCCGATTTTGTCGCCTGTCACGTAACTCCATATCTTACTAAATACGATGTGCTTAAAGGCATCAAAAAAGGTGGAACATTCTTGCTTAACACAATCTGGACCAAAGAGGAGACCCTTGAGAAACTTCCCGATTTTGTAAAAGCCACAATAGCCAAGAAAGAGCTTAACTTCTATATCATAAACGCAACAATGATTGCAGAAGAGTTGGGTCTGGGCAACAGAACCAACACTATTCTGCAGAGCGCCTTCTTCAAGATTGCAGAGATTATCCCTTATGAGCAGGCAAAGAAAGAGATGAAAGATGCCGCTACCGCCTCTTATGGCAGAAGAGGAGAGGCCATTGTAAAGATGAACCACGATGCAATTGAGAGAGGTTCGGAGTGTATAAAAGTTGAAGTTCCCGGCGAATGGAAAGATATTACAGCTAAGTTCCGTCCCTCTTCGTTTGACAGGCTTGCTCCGGATTGGGTAAGAAATGTTGCCGATGTGGTTAACTCACAATCGGGTAATGATCTTCCTGTAAGTGCATTTCTTCATATGGAAGATGGCACAATTCCTGCCGGTACAGCTGCTTATGAGAAACGCGGCATTGCTGTCCATACTCCTGAATGGCAAGCAGATAACTGTATCCAGTGTAACCAATGCGCCTATGTATGCCCGCACGCTGCAATCAGGCCGTTCCTTATGACCGAAGAGGAGCAGCAGAAAGCGCCTAAGGGTATTAAGAGAGTTAAAGGTAACGGGCCTTTCAAAGAGTATAGCTTTACAATCCAGGTAAGTGTAATGGACTGTACAGGTTGCGGCAACTGTGCCGATGTTTGTCCTGCAAAGACAAAGGCTCTTGTTATGAAGCCATTTGAGACTCAGGAGCATGAGCAAGTTAACTACGACTATCTACACTCAGTGGTAGGTTATAAAGATAATGTTCAATCTAAGAGTCAAAACCTTAAAAACTCACAATTCGCCCAACCTCTGTTTGAATTCTCAGGAGCTTGCGCAGGTTGCGGAGAGACACCCTATATTAAGGCTGTGACTCAACTGTACGGTGATAGAATGATGATTGCAAACGCAACCGGATGTTCTTCAATCTACGGCGGTTCATTCCCTTCATCGCCATATACAACCAACAGGGACGGCAGAGGCCCCGCATGGGCTAACTCACTCTTTGAAGACAACGCAGAGTACGGTCTGGGTATGCACTTAGGTTCGGAGAGGGTTCGCGAAAGAGTAGCAAAGCTTATGACTGACGGTCTTGAGTGCAATGACTGCTCTGCAGAGATGAAGGTTTTGTTTGGCGAATGGCTGACAAATCGTGAAGATGCAGCCGCCTCAAGAGAGATTGCCGACAAGCTGATTCCTATGATTGAGAAGAGCAAATGCAGCATCTGCAAAGAGCTGACCGATCTCAAAGAGTTCTTTGTGAAGCGTTCTCAGTGGATATTCGGTGGTGACGGATGGGCTTATGACATTGGTTACGGTGGACTTGACCATGTACTGGCTTCCGGCAGCAATGTTAACGTTCTTGTCCTTGATACCGAGGTTTACTCTAACACCGGAGGTCAATCATCTAAATCTACTCCTGTAGGAGCAGTTGCAAAATTTGCAACATCTGGTAAGAAGATCAGGAAGAAAGATCTTGGAATGATGGCTATGAGTTATGGCTATGTTTACGTTGCTCAAGTAGCAATGGGCGCAAATCAAAGCCAGTTCTTCAAAGTTCTTAAAGAGGCCGAAGAGTATGACGGACCATCCCTTATTATCGCCTATTCACCATGTATTAACCATGGACTTAAAGCGGGAATGGGACTATCACAGCAGCAAGAGAAACTTGCCGTTGAGTGCGGATACTGGCAAATGTATCGCTACAACCCCACATTAGAGGCCGAAGGCAAGAATCCGTTTACACTGGATAGCAAAGAGCCAGACTGGAGCAAGTTCCAAAACTTCCTCCTAAGCGAAGTAAGATACTCGTCTCTCAAATCCTCCTTCCCGGAAGAGGCAGACAGGCTATTCAAGCTCACCGAAGAGTACGCCAAAGTGAGATACAACTCATACAAGAGACTCACGCAAAGCATCTAAACGCTTTGTTATACAAATAAAAAGAGGCTGTTTCAAAATAGATTTGAAGCGGCCTCCTTTTTCATTTACTAAAGTTTCCCACTGCTAAAGTTATTTAGGAGTAGAGTAGTCTTTTTCCTTCACTGTGTCGTTATATATAATTACGCACATGCACTTTATGAATATCGCAAAAAACTATTAATAGTTTATGAGTTGTACTCTTACAGAAGAGTCTATGGAGAATTTTGGATTCAATCATAAGCTTCTTTTACAGGAGTTTAATAAGTATAATCCAAGAGCTTTCGAGTGTATTTTTAAGGCGTATTACCCCTCCTTGTCTTATTATGCCTTAAAACTTACAGGTTCTAAATTGGCATCTGAGGATATTGTGCAAAATGTATTTATCCGGCTTTGGAAAAACAGAAACAGATTTGACACAATCCCTGCACTCAAATCTTTTCTCTATCTAAGTGTAAGAAACGGCTCCTTTGATGAGAAAAAACGAGTTACACTTCGTCATAATTTAGTTAAAAAGATTGCCAAGATCCAAAATATGGTGCCACTTTCTGAAAAAGAGTTAGCACATGTTCTGGATGCCGAAACTCTCGGTATTTTATATAGATCTATTCTCATGTTACCTCCTGCTTGTAGAAAAGTAATAATGATGAGTCTCTCCGGTAGAAAAAATGCAGAGATTTCCCAAATACTTAATATTTCGATAAATACAGTAAGAGCTCATAAGCAAAAAGCATTAATGAAACTAAAAGATACTATTCCCCATTTACTTTTTATACTCTTCACTATAAAACATTATGTGAAATAGAGTAGTCCTTCTTCTTTACTGTGTCGTTATATACAATCGTACACATGCACTTTTTGCCACTCTCGTCGGCAGGTGTTTATGGTAAAAAAATATTAATAATAACCTAAATGTAATGCTTATGAAATTTATTTTAGACAAAGAGAGAGCCTTACTTTTGGTGATACTGCTTATTTTTCTTGCAGGTTGCCTCAAAAAAGAGCCTGAACCCGACATTTACAGACTTAAAGATGTAATAGTGACAGGGATGAATAACGAACACATTGGAGCTTATGCTATTGTCAGGGGGGAGGAGGTTGAGGGGGTTGTTCCTTATGATGGCACAGACTTAATGGATTACAAAGTTACATTAATTTTTCCTCAGGAAATAGGAGATGTTCACGTGAGTCCTGCCTCCTATGGAATATTCAATTTTACAGATCCGGTCAACTTTGAAGCAACTTTCGTAACCGGGAAGGTGAAAAATTACCGGATTAAACTTACAAAGGATACTCTTGATCTACCTGTAATCTCTAGTTTTACCATTCCTTGGATAAATCCTGAGATGACTGCTATCAACACTTTGGATAAGGAGATCTATGCAAGAATGGCAGAAAATACACCATTAACGGCCATTAAACCTTTGATCAAATTCAACAAGCCTACAGTTGTTCAAAGATTCCCAGTGAGCGGTCCTGTTGATTTTAGTAAAGGGTCTGTAACATACATGCTTGAAAATGGGAATCAGACAGCAGAGTACAAGGTCTTTATAAGAGATTACGGTTATGGAAAGCTGGCTCATGTAAGTAGGTTTACCCATTATCGCGACGCCAGATTAACAAATCTTACCGGTATAGAGAGAAGTGCCGCACTTGACAATACCGGGAATTATATCTATGTTACAAACGGGAGTTTAATTCAGCGCTATCTAGCCGCTTCTGCTAATACTCAGACTCCTGCTAATGTAAATTTACAAATCGGAACAGATACAATTGACGCAACAAGTCATATTGAAAATGTATGCGTCATAATTAATAATGTGCTTGATAGTAAATTCTATGCATGCAATGAGATTGAGAATGGCGGAATATTCAGAATATACAACTGGACCAGTTACACTGCCGCGCCAAAGCTGGTTGCAGAGATTGATCTAACCTCAAAGGGAGCAACTATTGATTGTTTTACATGGAGATATGTAAATAACAGAGTATATGTTTACCTGGTAGATATTGCTCCGCTAAACAAACCTATTCCGGAAAATCCTAAAGTTTATATACTAAGAGATTTAAATCCAACCAATCTTATTACAAGCTATGAAGAGAAGATAATTGACGGAGTTATAAATACAGGATTCCAACCAGGGCCATTTACCCAATTTACAAATATTGATGGCTCGGAAGAGTTTATACTGAACAACGGCTTAAGTTCTCCCCTCGTAATCGGTTCTGCATTTGGGGTAACAAAAACATTTCCCGAAACCCCTGGTCTGCCTAAAAGTATCTCTGGCATAAAGACTTTTCAGTTTAAAAGGGGAAAATATATTTCGTATGTTGAATATTCCGAAACGGCTACAACAGAACCCTCTGCCTACCTCAATGTTATTAATGCCACAGAACTAGGGTTTTCTACTACAATCAATAATATAATTGCCGAGGGCTCCTCTGAAGAGACACTTAAACAGCTCAGACAAGTAAGAATACCTTTGGGGAGCGCCGGGAATGCAACAATGTATGCAAATACCTCTTTTAATATAGTTGGGGAAAAGATGCGGATATTGGCTTCGATTGCCGAAAACGGAATATATATGTTTGAGTGGGAATAACTTTATGAAAGATTTTAAACGGCTACTGGAGATATCGGAAATTCTCTCCCGCGAAGTTATAACAGAACATGTTCTTAACAAAGATCAGGAGATACTATTAAATAAAAAGGAGATTATCTCTTTATCTGAGAGTTCTGAAATAATTCAAGCTATTATTGATGATTACTCCAGGAAACAGAACGTCTACAGTAAGATGGATACTATCAAGGGGTTCAATAAAGAGAAGGCCTGGAAAAGAGTAAAAAATTTCATAGAAGCCGATATAAGAGAAGTAAAGAAAAAAGCTCGCCTAACTCTAAGTTTGAGATATTGCGCCTATGTTGCATCCGCGGCCATTGTATTGTTTTTCATTATTTTAAAGGGCGATCTCTTTTTTAGACGAAAATTAAAAGACCCACAATCCCATAATCTTGTTATTCCGAAACCAGGTAAATCGTTGATTTTTACAAATAATGGCAAAATTGTATTTCTTGATAACTCTTCTTCTGCCATAGATATAAAATCTGTAATTAAAGACTCTGATGTCACTTCTATTGAAGAATATGACTATTCAATGAAGAAAAACAGTATTCTGGTACCTTATGGAACAACCTGTCATATTAAAATGAGCGATGGAACAAAAATTCATTTTAATTCAGGTTCACTCCTTAGATTTCCATCGAAATTTGAGGGTGATACGAGGGAGGTATTCCTCTCTGGAGAGGCCTACTTTCAAGTTGCCCACGATTCTCAAAAACCATTTATTGTAAGAACTTCAAAATTATCAGTAAAAGTGTTGGGAACCTCATTTAATATAAGTTGTTATGACGATGATAAATCTGCAAAGGTCTCCCTCGAGGAGGGTAGTGTTAATATCATTGGTCTAAACGGTAACAATTATGCCACCCTTTTGCCTAACCAGCAGTTGTCGCTTGACCGGGGAGAGGAGGTGAGTATTGGAACCGTTAACATACCAATGATTACATCCTGGAAAGAGGGTATATTCTTTTTTAATAATGAAAGTATTGAGAAGATCGCCAGAAAACTTGAGAAGTTCTACAATATTAAAATTGTTATTAAGGACGAAGAGGTCAAATCTCTTCAATATTTTGCCTATTTCAAACGATACCAAAATCCAACAGAAGTATTTGATATTCTGCGTATGACCAAAGAGATAGATTATTTTGTCGAAAATAATGTTCTTACAGTTTTTTCTTACAATAATAGATAACTCACTATACAGTAAAATAATAAAAGACTTAATCACATGAAAAATGAAAAAACAAAAAAAACTTGGATAACAAGGAGGATAGTGTTGCTGCTACTACTAATCTTTAGCACGCTATCAGTCTTAGCTTCAATACAAACCATTTCTGTAAAAATTCAAAACGGAAATCTTGACGATCTTTTTAAACAGATTATGAAAAACAGTGGTTATTATATTGTTTATAATTCTGGCAAGGTCGGGTTAATATCAGGTATAACCATTGAGATGGAAAATGTCACAGTAGAGGAGGTCCTGGACAAGTGTCTTAAAAACACAACCTTCAGTTATACCATTAAGGATGGAACAATAGTCATTAACCAGTTGCAAGAGGGCAAAAGAACATTTAAGGGAAAGGTAATAGATGCAGCCACTCAGGCTCCGCTCCCTTTTGTGTCTGTATATATTCCGGGAACAAAAATTGGAACAAATACTGCAGAAGATGGCACTTATTCACTTGAAGTACCAGAAAACGCAAAAGTTTTGGTCTTCTCAATGATAGGATATGAAGAACAAAGATTTGACTTGACAGAATTAAAGGGTGTAATAATAGATGTTAAGCTGGTGGAAAAGGCCTTTTCAATAGATGATGTAGTAGTGACCGGGTATCAACAGATTTCAAAAGAAAGAGTTACGGGTTCGTTTGGAAAAATAACCCAGGAGGAGCTTGACAGAACCATAGCGTATAGCATAGTGGAGAAGATTGAAGGAATTTCAAGCGGCGTACTATTTGATCCTCTCGGAATCACAATCAGAGGGGTCAGTACATTAAGTGCTAACAGAATGCCTCTGATTGTAATTGACGACTTCCCTCTATCTGTGGATGACATCAACAATGTAAATGAGATGGATGCTCTAAATAGAGCCCTGGAATCAATTAATCCGGCAGATGTCTCTTCAGTTACTATTCTAAAAGATGCGGCAGCAGCATCAATATGGGGAGTAAGAGCTTCCAACGGTGTAATCGTAATAACCACAAAACGAACTTCAAGCCGCGCACCGGAGATTGAAATGTCTGCAAACTTTATGTTCTCTCCAAAACCAGATGTGGGAAAACTTCCCTACTCCTCATCCCAGACATTTCTTGAAATGGAGACAGAGAGGTTCAACGCCAAATGGATAGATCCTTTTATCCTGAATATGGACACATACTATTACACAATGTCCGACCTTGTTTACTATACAGCTCGTCTCAACCAGGGAATGGCTACTTCACAACAGTTAAATGATGCAATCTGGAGAGTCGGGAATTTAGATAACAGGTATGACTTCTCCGATTTGTTCCTCAGAGGGAGATCACAGCAGCAGTATAACCTGTCAGTGAGGCAAAATACCGCCTTTAACAACTACTCCTTCACCGCTTCATACGATAAAATAAACACGATTTTCAAACAAAATGACAATGACAGGTTGACTGTCAATTTCAAAAACACATTCAAACCAAGCGACTATATCCAGGCCTTTATCTCTGCAAACATTATTATGAGAAGAGAAAGCAATAACGGGGTGAGTTTCACAGATCTATTTAACATGTATCCCTATGAGCAAATTTTGGATAATGATGGTAACTACCTGCCAATAAACACATATGCATTGGGGATGAATGCAAATAAATATCAGAGGGCTGAATTCTACCAGGCAAATAAAAATTTCCTGCCCTACGACTGGGACTGGAATATTAAAAGGGAGTTTGATAATAAGAACAACACCACTACAAGTTCCGATCTGAGAATACAAACGGGAGTTAATATCACCCCTCTGGGAGATAACGATATGTTTAAGTTCTCTGCCCAGTATCAGTACGAGAAAAACAGTCTCCGTAATGATAACATTCAAAACCCGGAAATGTATTATGTAAGAAACCTTATTAACAATTATGCCCAGACGAATGGTACTTATCCTGTGCCCAAGGGGAGTATCTTTGATCAATCATATGGCAGTACCAATTCTCATACCTTTAGGTTTACGGGTAATTTCTACAAAACATTCAATCATAAACACACACTCACCCTGCTTGGAGGATTAGAAGTCCGAGAGACTTACAATGACCGTTCACAGCTCCGCAGATACGGCTATGACGAACAGACCCAGGTATGGGCAAAACAAATGGACTTTCTTACCGCATTCCCCCGGAATTTCTATCCGACAAATGCCTATAGCGTAGAGAGCGCATGGAGTACAATAATGGATTATACCTCAAGAATTGACCGTTTTCTCTCATATTTCGGAAACGGTTCATATACTTTCAGGGACAAATATGATATCACAGGAAGCTTTCGTCTGGATAAATCCAATATGTTCGGCCACTCTAAACAATACCGTGAAGTTCCCCTCTACTCAATAGGTATCGGATGGCTTTTGACCAAAGAAAATTTCTTTACAGTTCCCTGGATAAACCGTTTGAAATTAAAAGCAACTTACGGATCTAACGGGAATGTAGATAAATCAACCAGCCCCTATGTTATTGCACAGATCACCGGTAGTGAAAATAACCCTTTTATAAACCTTCAGGGTGCAAAAATTATCAATCCGGCTAATCCGTTGTTAAGCTGGGAGAAAACAAAAACAATCAATATTGGTTTGGATTACACTCTGTTTGACAATAGAATAAGCGGTAAGATAGATTTTTATAACAGACAAAGTTCTGATCTGCTGGCCAGTATGCCCATGAACAGTACTCTGGGTTTCACCTCTGCAAAGATAAATACAGGAGCAATGGATAACAGGGGTATAGAGGTTGAAATTATGGCTAATCCGGTTAGAACCAAAATATTCAGATGGACAACTCAGCTCTTCTATAATTATAATAAAAACGAAGTACTCAAAGGTTCCGGAGGTGATACTGCAGGATGGTCAATTACCTACATAATACGCCCTTCCTACTATAATTACAGGATACTGGAAGGCAGGCCCAGATATTATTTAATGGCTCTGGAATGGGGAGGTCTTGACGAAAGAGGATTTCCTACTTTCTGGAGGAATGATCCTGAAGATCCTTCAAAGCGAATACTTGAGTTATATGATGCTCCTTCACGTACAATTAATTTTGACGAATGTATCTATATTGGACCAGCTCAGGCACCTCATTTTGGATCATGGACTAACACTCTCTATTATAAGAACTTTGACCTTTCATTCATGGTGCAGTATAAATTTGGCCATTTTTACAAACACACGTCACCTTTTGATGTTACAAACAATGATCTTTACGGATTTCAGCAAGGAAACCCTGTACCGAAATATCATGTAGATTTTGATAAACGGTGGAGAGAACCGGGGGATGAACTGACAACCGATATCCCAAGACTCCCGACTATGTTCATAAGAGGTCAGGTTCCCACTTACTACTACTCAAATGTTGTTAATTATGGCTCACATCAGTATAGTTCTGCTTCTCACCTGAGATTCAGTAGAGTAACACTGAATTACAGAATTTCGGAAAAGAGATTGCCAAAATTTATGAAAAGTCTGATATTCTCTTTTCAAGTGAGAAATATTGGCTGCATAGGATTTAACAAATGGGGAGAAGATCCTGAGAATCTACCTGATATGTATGGTTCTTCTTTACAGAGAACAGCCCCGGAATATACTTTTAACATCAGAGCATCATTTTAATAGTTGACATTATGAGAAATTTTAAAAAATATTTTATTCCCGTAATAATTATTGTAATCATCTCTTCCTGTAAAGGATACCTGGATGTGGTCCCCAAGGGGCTTATGATTCCACAATCCACTGATGATTACAGGAAACTCCTGGACTTCTGCGGACCGGATAATAATGTGGGAGAACTTTTTACAGTTACAAGAACGACAGGTATTGCAGATCTTTTATCAGATGATTTTCAGATTACCACAGAGGCACAATTTGATGCTTTAATTCCAACACAACCCCGTTATCACAGATATATCTGGGCAAAATCAGGGACATTATGGCAAAGAGTTGATGAGGAGGATCCCGACTGGAGAGCTCTCTACCAGAAAATATTCCTGGCAAATACCGTTCTTGAGGGCTTGCCCGGAGCCACAGGTAGTGAGACCGTAAAGCAACAACTGGAGGGAGAGGCCTTGATCCACAGAGTTTTCTCTTATTTCATGCTGGTGAATATATGGGCCAAAGCTTATAATTCTTCAACAGCAGAAACAGATTTGGGAGTTCCCTTGAGAAAAACAGTACTACTCAATGAATCTTTAGAGAGGAGAAGTGTTGAAGAGGTTTATGCCTATATGGAAGACGATTTGCTAAGAGCTATCGCACTTCCAAACTTTAAGCATGAAGAAGAGTATAATCACAGGCCTACTAAAACAGCAGCCTACGCAATGCTGGCCAGAGTATATCTCTTTATGGGAAAATATCAGGAAGCTCTTGATGCCGCTAACAATGCACTGTCTCATCAAAGTGATATTTACGATTTTAATTCGGATATGGTTTTAAGCGCTGCCGATACAAGGTATAACGCCTCTACCTGGCCGCTTTATGGACTTTTTAAGCAGTACTCAACAGAAGATAAAGAGGTTATATTATGGAAAGAGCAGGCCGCAGTAACAGGTATGTACTCACCGGCCTACTCTTATATGAATTCAAATTATAAACATTTGAGTACTATATATGATATTTCAAATGATCTTCGTTTCAACCACTATTTCAGTGGGTCAGAGTCA
>Ga0265293_10012858_pt1 | contig 10997 bp, 8 predicted proteins | sample Munlanlewell138R_FD_192505 | JGI IMG/M metagenome (GOLD analysis project Ga0265293, IMG submission 192505) | Leachate microbial communities from a municipal landfill in Southern Ontario, Canada - Leachate well 138R | ecosystem: Engineered > Solid waste > Landfill > Unclassified | place: Canada... | reverse complement strand
GCTGGTGACCGGCATCATGTGGGGCGCGCGCTCGGACGTCTCCTTCGCGCTGGAGATCGTGGCGCTGAAGGCGCTGCCGGTTCTCGTGCTCGGCGGTTTCACCTCGGTGCCCGGCGCCATCGTCGGCGGGCTCATCATCGGCATCGGCGAGAAGCTCGGCGAGTTCTACTGGGGCCCGCTGCTCGGCGGCGGCATCGAGAGCTGGCTCGCCTATGTGATCGCCCTGGTGTTCCTGCTGTACCGGCCGCAGGGCCTGTTCGGCGACAAGATAATCGAACGGATCTGACACGATGTTCTATCGCGAAACCGGCCAGTTCAAGCAAAGCTACGCGGCAGACTCCGCAGTCTTTCCGATCCTTCAGGACCGCTACGGCCTCGCCATCATCATGGCGATCGCCTTTGTCCTGATCCCCATGTTCGGCAGCGAGTTCCTGCTCGCTTCGGTGATGATCCCGTTCCTGATCCTGTCGCTCGGAGCCATCGGGCTGAACATCCTCGTCGGCTATACGGGGCTTTTGTCGCTCGGCACGGCCGGCTTCATGGGCGTGGGCGCCTATGCCACCTACAAGCTTTCCACGCTGTTCCCGCAGGTGAACATTCTGGTGTGGATCCTGTGCTCGGGCTTCTTTTCGGCCGGCATCGGCGTGCTGTTCGGCCTGCCGTCGCTGCGCATCAAGGGGTTCTATCTCGCCGTCGCCACGCTTGCCGCGCAATTCTTCCTGCAATGGTGCTTCGTGCGCGTGGCCTGGCTCTACAATTACAATCCGTCGGGCGCCATCGAGGTGTCGGGCCGCACCCTGTTCGGCATCGCCATCACCGGGCCGATGGCCACCCCGGTCAACCGCTATTACGTGGTGCTGGGCGTCGTGGTGGTGATGACGCTGATTGCCTCCAACATCGTCCATGGACGCATCGGGCGCACATGGATGGCCGTGCGCGACATGGACATTGCCGCCCAGCTCATGGGCATCCGTCTGCTGCCGGCCAAGCTGCTGGCCTTCGCCGTCTCGTCCTTCTACTGCGGCGTGGCGGGGGCGCTGATGGTGTTCCTGTGGCTGAGTGCTGCGGAGCCATCCGCGTTCGACATCAAGCTGTCGTTCCTGCTGCTGTTCATGGTCATCATCGGTGGTCTGGGCTCCCTGATCGGCTCCTTCATGGGGGCTGCGCTGATCCACATATTGCCGATCGTCATCCGCGCCCTGCCGGAATCGCTGGGGCTGCCGGTGGCTGCGGCCACTGTCGAGCACCTGACCTATCTGATCGTCGGCGGGCTCATCATCTTCTTCCTCATCGTCGAGCCGCACGGACTGGCCCGGCTCTGGCAGATAACAAAACAGAAGCTTCGCGTGTGGCCGTTCCCTTACTGAGGGGCGGTGCACGTGGTGGGAGTGGAAACCGGAGGAGAATGAAAATGTCACTGAAAAAAATGATACTGGCACTTTCAGCCGCATCGATGCTGGCGATGCCGGCCATCGAGGCGGCCAACGCAGAAGATTCGATCTATGTGCCGCTGTTCACCTACCGCACCGGAGCCTTCGCCGGCTCGGGCGCGCCGATCGCCGACGGCATGCACGACTATCTCACCATGCTCAACGAGCGTGATGGCGGCATCGGCGGCGTCAAGCTGGTGATCGAGGAATGCGAGACCGGCTATGACACCAAGAAGGGCCTCGAATGCTACGAGGCCGTGAAGCCGAAGAAGCCGGTCATGGTCAATCCGTGGTCGACCGGCATCACGCTGCCGCTGATCCAGAAGGCCGGTGTCGACAAGATCCCGGTGCTGTCCATGGCTTATGGCCTGTCGGCCTCGGCCAAGGGCGACGTCTTCCCGTGGATCTTCAACCCGCCGGCGACCTACTGGGACGGCTTCACGCAGATCCTGAACTATATCGCTGATCAGGAAGGCGGCGGCGTCGACAAGCTCAAGGGCAAGAAGATCGGCTACATCTATCTCGACGCCAGCTTCGGGCGCGAGCCGCTGCCGCTCATCGAACAGCTTTCGAAGGAACTCGGCTTCGAGGCCAAGCTCTATCCGGTGGCTGCCGCCGACATGCAGAACCAGTCGTCGCAGTGGCTGAGCGTGCGCCGCGACCGGCCCGACTACATGATCCTGTTCGGCTGGGGCGCGCTCAATTCCACCGCCGTCAAGGAAGCGGTGAAGACCAACTTCCCGATGGAGAAGTTCATCTCCGTGTGGTGGCCGGGCGAGGATGACGTGCGCGGTGCCGGCGATGGCGCCAAGGGCTTCAAGACGCTGAACTGGCATGCCGCCGGCACGGATTTCCCGCTCATCCAGGACATCCAGAAATATGTCGTCGATGCGGGCAAGAGCCAGGTCTCGGACAAGGCCAAGGTCGGGCAGGTGCTGTACAACCGCGGTGTCTACAACTCCATGCTGATCGCGGAGGCCATCCGTACCGCGCAGGAGGTGACGGGCAATAAGGTGGTGACCGGCGAGGACGTACGCCGTGGTCTGGAGAACCTCAACATCGACGAGGCGCGCCTCAAGGAGATCGGTCTTGAAGGCTTCACCCAGCCGCTGAAGCTCTCCTGCAACGACCACAACGGCCATCAGTCCAACTTCGTGCAGAGCTGGAACGGCACCGCATTCGAGAAGGTGACCGATTACATCGCGCCGATGAGCGACAAGGTCATTCCGCTTCTCGACGAGGATGCGAAGTCCTACGCCGAGAAGAACGCGCCATGGCCGGAGCGCACCGAGGCCTGCGACGCCTCGTAAGGCTCACGCTTTTGCCAGCTTCCCTTCCCCCGCCAGCCAGCCCAGCCAGTCGGGGGAAGGGCCCAAATCCGGAACTGACCCATGTCTGAACCTGCCACTGCCGATACTGTTTCCCGTCAACCGGATCCGGCGCCGCCGATCCTGTCGGTCAACAACATCGAGGTCATCTACGACCACGTCATTCTCGTGCTGAAAGGTGTGTCGCTGACCGTGCCGAAAGGCGGAATCGTCGCCATTCTGGGCGCCAACGGCGCCGGCAAGACGACGACGCTCAAGGCCATCTCCAACCTGCTCCATTCCGAGCGCGGGGAGGTGACGAAGGGCTCGATCGAATTCGATGGCGAGCGCATCGACAAGCTCAGCCCCAACGAGTTGGTGCGGCGCGGCTGCATTCAGGTGATGGAGGGCCGGCACTGCTTCGGCCATCTCAGCATCGAGGAAAACCTGCTGACCGGAGCCTTCACCCGCCGTGACGGCCGGGCCGCAGTGCGCGACGACCTCGAGATGATCTACAACTATTTCCCGCGCCTGAAGCAGCGGCGTAATTCGATGGCCGGCTACACCTCCGGCGGCGAGCAGCAGATGTGCGCCATCGGCCGCGCCATGATGAGCCGACCGAAGATGATCCTGCTCGACGAGCCGTCCATGGGTCTTGCCCCGCAGGTGGTCGACGAAATCTTCGAGATCGTGAAGGACCTCAACACAAAGCAGGGCGTGTCGTTTCTCGTAGCTGAGCAGAACACCAACATGGCGCTGAAATACGCCACCTATGGCTACATCCTGGAAACCGGACGCATCGTCATGGACGGTGCTGCCGATGCGTTGCGCGACAATGAAGACGTCAAGGAATTCTACCTCGGCATTGGCGGAGAGGGGCGCAAGTCGTTCCGCGACGTCAAGAGCTACAAGCGCCGCAAGCGCTGGCTGAGCTGAGCAGCCGATACGAGTCGCACAGGGCCCGATCCCGCGGGCCCTGTCAGAGAAGCCGTCAGAAAGGCGATGTCCCCCATGCCTGCACATTTCGATGCCGAGGAAACCCGGGCTCCGGAAGTTCGTGAAAAAGCCCTGTTCGGGGTGCTGCGCACCCTGCTTGCCGGCGTGGTCGAGACAACGCCTGCCTTGCGGCAGCAACTGGATGGCATATCCATCGACGCGATGGCGGACAGGCAGGCGCTGCAGAGCGTGCCGGTGATCCGCAAGGGCGATCTGGTGGCCCTGCAAGCCAAGGCTCCGCCCTTTGCCGGGCTCACGTCCGTTTCCGCCGGCAGGCTGAAGCGGCTGCTGGTCTCGCCGGGCCCGATCTTCGATCCGGAAGGCCATGGCAAGGACTGGTGGGGCTCGGCCCGCGCGCTGTTCGCCGCCGGCATCCGCAGCGAGGACATCGTCCACAACGCGTTCAGCTATCACCTCACGCCGGGTGGCTACATCATGGAATCGGGTGCCCATGCGCTGGGCTGCGCGGTCATTCCCGCCGGTGTCGGCAACACCGAGCAGCAGATTGAGGCGATCGCCGCATTGCGGCCGTCCGGCTATGTCGGTACGCCCGACTTCCTCAAGATCCTGCTCGACAGGATCGCCGAGGCCGGCATCGAAAATCCGATAAAGCGCGCCCTGGTTTCGGGGGCAGCCTTTCCGCCGTCCCTGCAACAGGAGGTGGCGGGGCGCGGCGTCGATGCCTATCAGGCCTATGCCAGCGCCGAGCTTGGCGTCATCGCCTATGAGACGTCCGCGCGCTCGGGCCTTGTCGTCAATGAAGGGCTGATCGTGGAGATCGTGCGCCCCGGCACCGATGAGGCGGTGGCCGAGGGCGAGGTGGGCGAGGTTGTGGTGACGCGGCTCAGCGCTGAATATCCGCTGTTGCGCTTTGGCACCGGGGACCTTTCCCGCATCGTGCCGGGCGTGAGCCCGTGCGGCCGCACTAACCAGCGGCTGGCCGGCTGGATGGGACGCGCCGACCAGCGCACCAAGGTCAAGGGCATGTTCGTCGATCCGGCCCAGATCGCCGCGATCGCGAAAAAATACCCGGAACTCGGGCGGCTGCGGCTGGTGGTGACGCGCGAGGCCGAGCAGGATCACATGGTGCTGAAGGCTGAAGCCGGGGAGGCGGCCACGGAATTGCCGGCAATTCTCGAACAGGCCTTGCAGGCATCGACCAAGATGAAGGGCAGAGTGGAAATCGTGCCTCCCGACAGCCTGCCGAATGACGGCAAGGTCATCGCCGACGAGCGCCCCGCAGGCTAAAACTTCCCGCTTCCGGGGTTGCGGCCAGAACGATAGGCGGTGTCGCACGCAGACGATATGTCAGGGGATCCGGTATCGGTTCAATCTTGAGCTGATTTGTCCACTTGATTGCGAAACGTTCCTGACCGATGTTCGGCCCGAAAAGCATCGACTGCCGCCATGTTGCCCTCACGACATGGCGGGAACGTGGTGCAGGGAAGACCGCAGGACGCAACCAATGACATCGCCCGTTGCAACCCACGCCGACAAAGCGCATTTCCCTGCCGGAGATGAGCGTGACATGAGTTTGCCGGACGAGACACAGCGCAGCGAACCCCCAGCGGTTTCGGCACCGATGCGCGGCCTGTTCCTCGCGCTCGGTCTTTTCTTTGTGGCGCTGGGTTTTGTCGGAGCGTTCCTGCCGGTGCTGCCGACCACGCCGTTTCTGATTCTGGCTGCGGCCTGTTTTGCGAAATCCTCGCGGCGACTGGAGCTCTGGCTTCTCGATCATCCGCGCTTCGGACCCACGCTTCGCGAGTGGCGGGTGCGCCGCGCCATACCGCGCAAAGCCAAGTTCATGTCGCTCGCCGGCAGCAGCTTAGGCTTCCTTCTGTTCTGGCTGGGGAGCAATCCCGGCCCGCTTCTCATGGTAGCGGTGGCATCGCTGATGCTGTTCGGTGTTGCCTATGTGTTTTCCCGGCCATCCTGAAGCCGCTTTGACAAGCCGATTTTCTCCGGCGCCATCTGCAGGATCACATCTGCTTTGACGGCGCGCCAGACCGCTTCATCTTGACGTGCAGGACAAGGCTGCAGCCCGCCCGTTGCCTGCGGTAACCTCCGGCAGGGCGTCTCGTTCCGCAACAGTTCGACCCATCCTGACCTCCGTGTTCCCTTGCGGAAGGTGATCGGACCCGCGCCAAACAACCGTGCGCCAGCACGATTTTCACGTGGCGGAACGAGAAATTCCACAGGTGCGGCAATTTATTATATAAAAAGCATAGACAAACACTTGAACCGGGAACCGGGTAGTCCTATCTGGGCGGTGTGTCGGGTGTTCTCCTCCCATTGCGCCCGGCACGTTCCCCTCTGGAAGGTTTTAACTTTCCATGCTTGGCCGGGCCTTTAGGTCCGGCCTTTTTTTATGCGTTCTCCAAAAAAACAAAAACGGCGCCGAAGCGCCGTTTGAGTGGAAAGCTTATGAAGCCCGCCGAAATCAGTTGCGGGTCTCGGTGGAGAAATGGCCGCACCAGTCGCTGGCCGTAACCACCGGCCACAGGCCGCGTGCGTTCGGCTCGGGCTGCGTCACCGGCGGGTTGAAGCGGCACAGGCCGGCATTCTCGGCGACCTTGGTGCTGTTGGCGATGTGGTCTTCGTAATAAGCGCAGCTATTGCACGAAACGGACTGGGCCATGGGTATCTCCTTCTTTCAGTATTTCAGTCGGATTTAAAGTTGAGCTTTGGTATCCGAATTTAGAATTATTCTAAACTAGAAATCGGGATAAGCGCAAGCGTCGTTTTCAGGGGTGCGACAAGAAAGACGATCCCATGCACGAACGGTGCCGTCTCGCCGGCGGACACATTTCGTGCCCGGCGACTGAAGCAAGCATGATGGTAAGAATTGCCTGAGGCCGCTCAGGGAGCCTTGCCGGTTCCCTTGCGCGCCTTCTTTGAAGGGCGCACATAGATTTCCAGCCTGTGACTGACTATGTCGAAACCGTGCTGCCGGGCGATCTCATCCTGCAGCCTTTCGATCTCATCGGAGCGGAACTCGATCACGTCGCCGGTCTCGACATTGATCAGGTGGTCGTGATGGTCCTGATCGGCTGTTTCGAAGCGCGCCCGGCCGTCACCGAAAGTATGTTTCTCCAGAACGCCCTTTTCTTCCAGCAGGGACAGCGTGCGATAGACAGTGGCGATCGCGACGCCGGGACTGATCTCGCTGACGCGACGATGCAGTTCCACTGCATCCGGATGGTCCGTCGATTCGGCCAGAACCTGCATGATGACCTTGCGCGGCCCCGTGAGTCGAAGACCATGCTCCTTGCAAAGGTCGGCGATGTCCTTGCTGAATCTCATATCTGCTCTTTGCGATGCATCCGGACCGTAAAAGGCTTCTGCGGCACTCAGGATAGACCTACCCCGTATAGGACGACCTTTCCAGTGACGGCAAGGCGCACCGGCACTGCGCAAAAAGAAAGGGCCCCGAAAACGGGGCCCTGATCTCATCTTGCCAGACCGGTCTACTCCGCTGGTTTCGGCTTCTTGCGGAACAGGGCTGCCAGATTGTCCCACAATTCGATCTTCACGCCCTGACGCTTCATGATCAGCGCCTGCTGGAGAATCGAGAGCAGGTTGTTCCATGCCCAGTAGATGACCAGTCCTGCGGGGAAACCTGCCATCATGAAGGTGAAGATGACGGGCATCCAGTTGAAGATCATGGCCTGCGTCGGGTCCGGCGGCGCCGGGTTCATGCGCATCTGCAGGAACATGGTCACGCCCATCAGCAGCGGCCAGATGCCGATATGCAGCATGGCGGGAACGGTATAGGGCAGCAGGCCGAACAGGTTGAACAGCGAGGTCGGATCGGGTGCCGCCAGATCGTGAATCCAGCCGAAGAACGGCGCGTGGCGCATTTCGATGGTGATGTAGAGCACCTTATAGAGCGCGAAGAACACAGGAATCTGGATCAGCACCGGCCAGCAGCCGGCGATCGGATTGATCTTCTCCGTCTTGTAGAGCTCCATCATCGCCTGCTGCTGCTTCATCCGGTCATCCGCGTATTTCTCGCGGATCTCCGTCATCCTGGGCTGCACCTTCTTCATATTGGCCATCGAGGCGTAGGACTTGTTGGCCAGCGGGAAGAAGATGAGCTTGACGACGACGGTGGTGGCGAGGATCGCCAGACCGAAATTGCCGAGCATCTTGTAGAGCGTGTCGATCAGCCAGAACATCGGCTTGGTGATGAAGTGGAACCAGCCCCAGTCGATGAGCAGGTCGAAGCGGCGGATGCTGCGCTCTTCCTCATAGGCGTTGATGGTCCCGACTTCCTTGGCGCCGGCGAAGACCAGCGATTCGACCGTGGCCGACTGGCCAGCGGCAACCGGAATCGCATCGCTGAGGAAGTCCGCCTGATAGCGCGGGCGGCCATCCTCGAAATAGGCGAAGCGCGGCTGGAAGGGCTGCTTTGCCGTGGGAACGAGCGTAACCGCCCAGTACTTGTCGGTGATGCCAAGCCAGCCGTCGCTGGACTTGCCGGGCGTGTACTGCTTGTCGTCCTCGACGGCGGAATATTTGTGCTCCTGCAGCCCTTCGGTGCCGGTCACGCCGATCAGGCCTTCATGCAGAACGTAGATCGAGGCGGTGGTCGGCTTGTCGAAGCGGGTCACGCGTCCGTAGCTGAACAGGGTAATGTCGCTGGCGCCACTGTTTTCCACGGTGTCCGACACCGTGAACATGTAGTGGGCGTCGATCGAATAGGTGCGCTTGAAGACAAGGCCCTTTTCGTTCGTGTAGGTGAGGGTGACCGGCGTGGCCGGTGTCAGCGAGGCGCCTTCCGGTGCCGTCCACACGGTTTGCGGTCCCGGCACGGAGCCGGTTGCCTCATTGCCGACGAAGCCAAGCTCGGCATAGTAGCCATTGGGCAGCGCAGCGGGATTGAGCAGCTCGATCTCGGGCGAATTCCTGTCGACCGTCTCGCGGTAATCCTTGAGCTTGAGATCGTCGAGGCGTCCGCCGGTCAGATTGATCGAGCCTTCCACGCTGGGCGTCTCGATCCTGACGCGCGGGGTGCCGGCCAGCGCCTGCTCGCGTCCGGCGGGTGCCGTCAGCCCCTCGGTGCCGCCAGCGCCGGGAATGGCTCCTTGTCCGGGGGAAGCCTGACCAGAGGTCTGGCCGGGCGTGGGCACATCGGCGCTTTGTTGCGCCTGCTCCTGCCGGGCCTGCTCGATCTGAGCCGCCTCGCGCTGCTGCTCGATGCGCGGGTTCATATAGAAGACCTGCCAGAGCACCAGAATCAGCACTGACAGCGCAATGGTGATGAAGAAATTGCGATTGTGTTCCATCATGAACCCTATCGTGATCCGCGGATCCGCCGGGAAAGTTCGGCCTTGAGTTGGTCGAATGGCGCGCCGAGCGCATCCAGGCGGCCGACGATCACATAATCATTGCCGCACGTCATGTCATGTGCGGCATGGGTGCGCACGGCTTCTTTCAGCCGCCGTCTGACGCGATTGCGTATGACGGCATTGCCGACTTTCTTGGTGACGGTATAGCCGACGCGTGGCGCAGCAGTGTCGCCCCGATCGAGAACCTCAACGAGAAAAAACCGTCCACGGCGCTTTTCACCACGCCGCACGGCCAGAAATTCCGCACGCTTGAGAAGCCGCCCGGGCTGCGGTCCCGAAGGCTTACAGTCGCCGGGCAACGAACTCGCTTCCGTCAGGCGCTCAGCCGCTTGCGACCACGATTGCGGCGGGCAGCGATGACAGCACGACCACCATTGGTGGCCATACGGGCACGGAAGCCGTGGCGGCGCTTGCGAACGAGCTTGGAGGGTTGGTAGGTACGCTTCATTTATTTAATACCGCGGTGTGCGGCCCTTCTTGATTCTGTCATGTTAAGACAGGAGCTATGCCCGGCCTGCACGCACAACCAAGGTTGCGCCGGGAGTGCAGGCCCGAGCGTGAGCGGCTTATATGGATTGGGGGCCATCGAGTCAATCAGCAGGACTTTCCGGCGCGACACTCTTTCCGGCCATGCCGGAGCACAGACAAGGCTGCCGGGTTCGGCTATCATGAAAATGTGGCCGCAGAGCCCCTGAATGTGGAGACGGATGACTGAGAACCTGCAAAGCGGGCAGGACGAACCGATGCCGGCACGGCATGCGGTTCCGCTCGCGCGCGGGCTTTCCACCAAGCTGCTGCTGCTGACCGTCGTTTTCGTGCTGCTGGCGGAAACCCTCATCTTTCTCCCTTCCGTCGCCAGCTATCGCGTCAGCTGGCTGCGGGACCGGCTGGCGACGGCTGCGGCGGTTTCCATCGTGCTCGTGCAGGGCGATCCGGCCGATTTGTCGCGCGAGGCACAGGATGACGTGCTGACGGCCATCGGGGCCCGGGCCATCGCCGTCAGCGATGGCGGCGTATCGCGCCTTCTGGTGGTGGCCGACATGCCGCCGGAAGTCGACACCCATATCGACATGGCGAATGTGGGCATGTTCGGGGAAGTCGCCGGGGCGCTGGACACGCTGCTTAACGGCGGGGAGCGCATGCTGCGCGTCTACGGACCGGCCGGTGACGATGCCCGCGAGTTCGAGCTGATCATGCCGGACAACGCCCTGCGCGCGGCCATGCTGACCTATGCGCGCAATGTTGCCCTGCTGTCGCTGCTGATCTCGGTGTTTGCAGCGATGCTCGTCTATGCAGCCATGGACCGCATAATGGTGCGCCCCATGCGCAGGCTCGCGCAGTCCATGCTGGACTTCTCGGCAGCCCCCGATGATCCGGCGCGCGTCATCACCCCGGCCGCGCGCGCCGACGAGATCGGCTTTGCCGAGCGCGAGCTGTCCCACATGCAGGAACGCCTGCAAAAGATGCTGGCCGAGCGCCGCCATCTGGCCGATCTCGGCCTTGCCGTTTCCAAGATCAATCACGACATGCGCAACATGCTGGCCTCCGCCCAGCTCATTTCCGACCGTCTGAGCATGTCGAAGGATCCGACGGTGCAGTCCTTCGCGCCGCGGCTGTTGCGGGCGCTGGACCGTGCCGTGTCCTATTCGGAAGGCGTGCTTGCCTATGGTCGCACCCAGGAGCCGCTGCCGGCGCGCCGGCTGGTCAACCTGCATCCGCTGGTGGAGGATCTGCGCGACATCGCGGGCGCCGACAGTGGCGTGGATTTCGTCAACGCCGTGCCGTCCGGATTCGAGATCGATGCGGATCCGGACCAGCTTTTCCGCGTGCTGACAAATCTTGTCCGCAACGCGGTTCAGGCCATGATCGCCGAGGCCGAACGCATCAATGTGCAGCGGCTGACTGTGTCGGCC
>Ga0265293_10012857_pt1 | contig 10997 bp, 12 predicted proteins | sample Munlanlewell138R_FD_192505 | JGI IMG/M metagenome (GOLD analysis project Ga0265293, IMG submission 192505) | Leachate microbial communities from a municipal landfill in Southern Ontario, Canada - Leachate well 138R | ecosystem: Engineered > Solid waste > Landfill > Unclassified | place: Canada... | reverse complement strand
TAAAAGTCAGCGGTTAATAAAAGCGGACCATGGTGGTCATGGTAGTGGTAAAAATAAGGCGGGTAAAAACGCTGAGGATACGATTGTTAAAGTGCCACCAGGAACGGTTATTACTGACCTTGATACTAATTTAATTGTGGCTGATTTATTAAAAGAAGAAGATAATGTGATTGTCGCTTTAGGTGGCCGTGGTGGGCGTGGTAATAAATCTTTTGCGACTAATGCTAATCCAGCCCCTAATATCTCAGAAAAAGGGGAGCCTGGTGAAGTAAAGTTTTTAAAATTAGAATTAAAGTTAATCGCTGATGTTGGTTTAGTTGGGATGCCTAATGTCGGTAAATCAACTATTTTATCTGTGATTTCTAAATCTAAACCGAAGATCGCGGATTATCATTTTACTACTCTAACCCCTAATTTAGGCGTCGTTCAAACGAAAGATAAACGTTCTTTTGTGGTCGCTGATTTACCGGGTTTAATTGAAGGAGCGTCTCGTGGTCATGGCTTAGGTGATCGTTTCTTAAAACATATTGAAAGAACGAGAATTATTGTTCATGTTATTGATATGAGTGGTCAAGAGAAACGCAATCCTTATCAGGATTATATTACTATTAATAAGGAATTAGAGGAATTTAGTCCCAAATTAATACAAAAACCACAAATAATATTAGCTAATAAGATGGATTTACCTAATGCCCCAATTAATTTAAAAAAGTTTAAAGCCAAGGTTCGTTATGGCCGTATTTTTGAAATAGTCGGGCGGGAGAATAAAGGTCTTGATGAGGTTTTAGTCATACTTGCTAATATGCTTGATGAGATTGATCAAACGCCTTTATATGATGATGAAAAATTAGAAAGACATATTCTTTATAAATTCAATCAAGAAAGTCCTTTTAAAATTAAAAGATATAATAATATCTGGTTTGTGCAAGGTGAGGAAGTGGAACGCTTATTAAAAATGACTAAGTTCTCCTCGCCTGATGCCGCTTTACGTTTTACTAGAAAGTTAAGACGATTAGGTATTGATGAGCGTTTAGCGGAAATGGGAGCTAAAGATGGTGATACGGTTCGCATTTTAGACTTTGAATTTACTTATCAGAAAGAAGATTAATAGAGTTTAATATGATTTTTTATTAAAATGGGTTTAATTAATTAATGTTGTTTAATACTATATAAAAATAGTATTGAGGTGAAAAAGATGCATCAAAAAAAGACGTTAACACTCATTAAAGGATTAACCCTTCTAGTAATGATGACATTACTAATAATTTTTTTATTTCCAGTTGGCATGTCGATTTATTTTAAAACGCAGGAAAAAGCTTATGAATTATTTATTAATAAATTAGAACAAGCGGCTACTATTTATGTAAATAATAATACCGATGATTTTGACGGGTTAAAAGAGGTAAACGGTTTTATTTATATTAGTCTTGATGAATTAGTTAAGGCTAATCTATTAACACCACCAGTTATTAATCCTTTAACCAAAGATAGTGTTCCCTTAAATACCATTATTAAAATAACCCAGCTCAGTGATAATAAATATGAAGTAGAGTTGTTTTATGGGCAGGGTTTATAATAAATGCCTTTTTAGTTGTTAAAAGTTATGACTTTTGATATAATCGGGATAATGAATAATAGGGGTGAAGGAATGAGTTTAAAAAACGGACAAGTTCTTTGTTTCTCTTCGTTTAAGGGTGGTGTTGGTAAAACCATAACGGTTTTAAATTTAGCCGGTATATACCATCTATTAGATAAAAAAGTTTTGATTATTGATTTTGATTTATGTGGTGGCGGCGTCGCTTTAGCTTTGAATTTTAAGCCGCGTCATGATCTTTATGATTTAATTGAACATATTAAATTAGATAAATTTACATCATTTGATAACTATGTTTTTGCCTATAACAATAATATTGATGTATTGCCTTCTCCGGTGGATTTAAAGATGGGTTTTAAACTTAATTTGGATTATATTGATGATGTTATTATTGCGGCTAAAACAAAATATGATGTTATTTTAATTGATACGACCCATGCTTTATCTCACCTTAATTTAATGTTGTGGGAATTAAGTGATCTAACTCTCTTTATTATTACTAATGATCCACTTGATTTAAATAATGCACAGTCATTGTTAAAGTTGTTAAAGACCAATCAATTTTCTAATTATAAAATTATTCTAAATAATGCTAGAGATACTAATAAGAATTATTTTTCGTTGTTTGATATTCGTAAAATAATTAAACATCATGTTGATTATACAATTGATAAGTCTTTTAATATTAAGAATATTGATCGCTATATTTTAGAGGGTGAAATTTTACTTTTAAATAAAAAGATTAAAAGATCACAAAAGAATAATTTTAATAAATACGTAAAGATGGCTAAGAGTTTAATTAATGAGACTGGAGGCAAATAGGATGGGTAAAAAAACATTACTAGAGTTTTTCGGGGTAGAAAAAGGTAATATTAAGAAAAATGTTAAATTTAATTATGAGGTTTTTGGAAACAGTTTATTAATTAACAATGCCCAAAAAAAGATTATTCAAAAACTAATTGACCTAAACGTAACGCCTAATTCATATAATGAAGCGGAGATTCAAAAGCTAATTAATGAATTCAATGTATCCGATATTGAAAAAAGTTATCTACGTCATATGGTTGATAATGAGGTTAACGGGTTTGGCCCTTTAACCGATTTAATTAATAATGATGATATTAGTCAAATAATGGTTAATGGTCCGCAACAGGTTTTTGTTGAGTTAGATGGTAAAATTATTAAAGATGATAATGTTGGCTTTTTAAATCGCGAACATATTCGCCAAGTACTAATAAGACTATTAGAGCCACTTGATAAGAAACTAGAGGATTTAGAAGCCGCTTTTAAAGTAGAATTATTAAATAAAATGAAGTTAAGTGTTATTATGCCCCCGATAACTAAAGACGGGCCCGTCTTTACTATTAGAAAAAATCCTAATATTAAAATTGATATTGAGGAACTATTAAGATTAGGAACTCTAACCCCATATATGGCTCGATTTTTAGAGGCCGCCGTTTTAGCTAAATTAAATATTATTATCTGTGGAACTTCCGGCAGCGGGAAGACCACTTTACTAAATGCTTTATCTTATTTAGTCGATGAAAGCGAACGCTTAATTGTGATTGATAATAATAATGAATTAAATATTAAAACCCCGAATGTTGTTATGTTAGAAAGTGATACTCAGTTAACTAATATTACGGTTAATGATTTAGTTTCTTACAGCTTAAATTTAAGACCAGATCGCTTAATAATTGGTGAATTAAAAGGTAAAGAGACTTTTCAGGTAATGAATGCTTTAAATACTGGAATAGAAGGTTTAATAACGACTATGTATGCTGGCTCGGTTTCGGATGCTTTAAATAGATTAGAAACCTTAATCTTAATGGATGGTATTGAAACCTCAAAATTAGTGATTAGAAATTATATTATGAATAATATAGACTTAATTGTTCATATTGATCGCTTAAGTGATGGGCGACGCAAGGTTGTTAATATTTCTGAAATATTAGCGGTCAGTCAAGAGGGTATTAGAGTTCAAGAAATATTTGCTTTCCATAAAAAAGGGTTAATCAATAATAACCAAGTACACGGGGAATTTATCTTATTTAAGTATCTGCCAAAAACATATGAAAAAATAAAAGCCAAGGGAATTAATACTATTAAAGATATATTTAGTGTCTAAAGGAGGTAAAATAGGTTATTTTTATATAAAATTAATATGATACATGTTATAATATTATTGATAGTAGTTTATCTATTTTCTTACTTTGTGTTAAATCAGTCTTATTACTTAGATAAACGATAGTTTTAAGGAAGAAAGGAGTTCATATGAGTAGTTTTATTTACTATTGTTATGTAGGATTAAGGAAGGGAGTTAGTTCAGTACTAATAAGGATTCCATTTTTTGATAAGTATGGTGACCATTATAAGAAATATATGACTAAGAAAGACAAAAAGGATACGTTACCAATTGATTTTATTTCTACTAAATTTCTTCTTGGTTTTTTCTTACTATTAATAGGCTATTTATTTAATTTATATTATAATTTAACCATGTCCGTTGAGAGCGGTTTAGTCATGTTTTTAATTGGTTATATCTTATTAGATATTAGTTTAGAAATGAAAGTGCGAAAAACAAAGACTAGTAAATAACTAATAAAAGGGGGTCAGGTAATGGCTGGTCATTCAAAATGGTCAAATATTAAAAGGCGTAAAGAAGCGCAAGATGCAGTAAGAGGTCAAATATTTCAAAAATTAGCTAAAGAAATATATGTAGCAGCCAAGAGTGGTGATAAAGACCCTAAGAATAATGCTAATCTTAGAATGGTAGTTGAAAAGGCTAAAAGTGCTAATATGCCTAATGATAGAATAGATAAAGCTATAGAAAAGGCTCATAGTGTAGGTAATGCTGAAGATTATGAAAGTGTACTTTATGAAGGTTATGGACCTGGTGGTATAGCGATTATGGTTGATACATTAACTGATAATAGAAATAGAACAGCATCAATGGTAAGAACCGCTTTTACTAAGAACGGTGGTAATTTAGGTACCAATGGTTCCGTTAGTTACTTATTTGAGCGAAAAGGTATTATTGTAGTATCAAATAAGTATAATGAAGAAGATGTAATGATGAATGTAATTGAAAATGGTGCGATAGACTTTAAAGTAAATGATGATAGTTATGAAATTATAACTGAACCAGAGGATTTTATTAAAGCAAAAGAAGGGTTAGAAAAAGATATAGATGAATTTATAGCTTCGGAAATTACTTTTTTACCACAATTGGAAATAGAAGTTAGTGAGGCAATGCAAGAAAAAGTTTTAAATATAATAGAGGCCTTAGAAGAATTAGATGATGTTCAAAATGTATATTATAATATGAAAGAAGAATAAATGATATTTATACGACATAATTTTAAAATAGTTTTTATTTAATATAAAATTCTGAAAATATCTGAAAAGATATTTTTTTATGGTATAATTTTTTTAGAAGAGGTGAATCAATGTACTCATATATAATTGGCAAAGTAATGGCTATTAATAGTAATAGTATTGTTCTTGATAATAATAAAATGGGGTATTTAATTTATACTCCGCTTCCTTATTCTTTTAAGTTAGAGGAAGAAATAAAAGTATATATTTATCAACATATAAAGGAAGATGAGAATACTTTATATGGTTTTAAGGATATTGGGGAGCGGGAATTGTTTTTAAAATTAATTAGTGTTAAGGGTTTAGGCCCTAAAATGGCTTTACCAATATTATCGGTAAGTAGTGTTTCGGGTATTATTGATGCGATTGAAAGAGAAAATATTTTATATTTAAAGAAGTTTCCGCGAATTGGTGATAAAATTGCCCGCCAGATTATTTTAGATTTAAAAGGAAAATTAGTAAAGCAGACCGATAAAATAGCTGAGGAACCATTTACTGATTTAATAGAAGCTTTAAAAGGGTTAGGGTATAAAGTAAATATAATTAATCATATTTTACCAAAGATAAATAGTAATTTAGAATTAGAACAACAAATTAAAGAAGCATTAAGATTGTTACTAAAATAGAAAGGAGAAGGTATGGAAGAGAGAGTTATTACTAATAAGGAATTAAAAGACGATACTTTTGAGGTTAATTTAAGACCGGATAGTATTGATGAATATGTTGGTCAAACGGATGTTACCGATAATATTAGAGTTTTTATTGAGGCCGCTAAGATGCGCGAAGAGTCGTTAGATCATGTATTATTATATGGACCGCCCGGTTTAGGTAAAACCACTTTAGCTTATATTATCGCTAATGAATTAGGGAGCAATATAAAAACCGTTAGTGGTCCAACAATTGAAAAAAGTGGTGATTTAGCCGCGGTTCTTTCTACATTAGAACCAGGTGATGTTTTATTTATTGATGAAATTCACCGCTTACCGCGTTATATTGAGGAAATATTATATCCGGCCATGGAGGATTTTAATCTGGATATTATTGTAGGTAGTGAAACTAGTACCAAAAATATTACCATTAATTTACCCCCTTTTACTTTAGTAGGAGCGACTACTAGAGCGGGTGATTTATCGGCTCCACTAAGAAACCGTTTTGGTATTATTGCCAAACTTAATTATTATACAGTTGATGAACTATTAGCTATTATTAAAAGAACTAGTCGGGTTTTAAAGGTCAAGATTAATGATGAAGCTGCTTTTGAATTAGCGAGTCGCAGTCGGGGCACACCAAGGATTGCCAATCGCTTATTTAAAAGAGTTAGTGATTTTGCCCTAGTTTTAGGTAATGGTCATATTGATAAAAAAATTACACTGGAAGCTTTAACTAAGTTAAAAGTTGATCATTTAGGTTTAGATGATACCGATTATCAACTATTAAGAGCCATAATTGAAAAATTTAATGGAGGACCGGTGGGGATTGAAGCTATATCGTCAGCGATTGGGGAAGAAGTAACAACCATTTTAGATGTTTATGAACCATATTTATTACAAATCGGTTTACTAAAAAGAACGCCAAGGGGAAGAGTAGCTACTAAGTTAGCTTACAAACACTTAAATATTAATCACCAAACGGAACTATTATAGGTGTAATATGAACCTTGATGATTTTAATTACGAACTACCAAAAACTTTAATAGCGCAGACACCTCTTAAGAAACGTGATCAGTCTCGTCTTTTAGTATTAGATAGAAAGACCAATCATATTAAACATGATGTTTTTTATAATGTCATAAACTATTTAAATAAAGGTGATATATTAGTTTTAAATAATTCGAAAGTTATTCCAGTTCGTCTTTTAGGGAGAAAAGAAAAAACAAAGGCGAAGATTGAATTATTATTATTAAAAGAAGAAAATAATATCTGGGAAGCTTTAGTTAAACCGAGTCGTCGCGTTAAAATAAATACGGTTATTAGTTTTGGTGATGGACAACTAAAAGCAAAGTGTGTTCAAGTGTTAAAGGACGGCATAAGTAAGTTTACATTAATATATGATGGCCTTTTATATACATTACTAGATGAGTTAGGTCAGATGCCCTTGCCCCCATATATTACTCAAGCATTAAAGGACAAGGATAGTTATCAAACGGTATACGCTAGAAATAAAGGAAGTGCGGCCGCACCGACAGCGGGTTTTCATTTTACTAAGTCATTACTAGAAAAAACAAAACAGAAAGGGGTCAAAATAGTGCCTATTACTTTACATGTTGGTTTAGGTACTTTTCGTCCCGTTAAAGTAAACAACATTAAAGATCATACGATGCATAGTGAGTTTTATATGATGAGTAAGGAAACGGCGGATATTTTAAATAAAGCAAAAGTAACGAAGAGAAAAATTATAGCCGTTGGGACTACCACCGTTAGAACTCTAGAGGCAATCATAAAAAAACATGGCAAATTTACAGAGTGTTCAGGATGGACCAATATTTTTATTTACCCTGGATATCAATTTAAGGCCATTGATATGTTACTAACAAATTTTCATCTCCCTAAATCAACTTTAATTATGTTAGTTAGTGCTTTAGCGACTAAAGAAAAGGTTATGGGCGCTTACTCTGAGGCAATAAAGGAAAAATACCGTTTCTTTTCATTTGGTGATAGCATGTTGATTAAATAATAAATAGTAATTTCGTTTCGTATTATTGATTTTATTATTTTTGGAAAACACTTGACATTACTAAAAGTTTCCATTAGTATAACTTAATAACTACTATATATGATACTATATTTATACTAGGAACTGATATACTTTTACTGGTTGATAAATTAGAACAAATAAACCTAAAGAGTAGCCAAAAGGCCAGAACATACCTTGAAATACTTAAGGGAAATGAGGAATTACAAGGTTTATATTTAGAAACATTTAATAAAAGAGTGCCGTTAGATGGAAATAACCCTCATCAAGAATCTACACCATCTAGAGAGGCAATCCTATCTAAACGAAGAGATAATTAACAAAGGGATTATATCCCTTTTTTTATATGATATAATAATGCATATACTTTGTTTTATATACTGATAAAGGAGATAATATGGTTAACTTAAAATATGAATTAAAATATCAAGATAAAAATACTAAGGCTCGGTACGGAATCTTACATATGGCGCGTGGTAGTTATGAAACACCTATTTTTATGCCAGTGGGAACCCAAGGTACGGTCAAAACTCTAAGCCCAGAAGAAGTGAAAGCCTGTGGCGCGGGTATTATTTTAGCGAATACTTATCATTTGTGGTTAAGACCAGGAGCTGATATTGTAGAAAAGGCTGGTGGTCTTCATCCATTTATGAATTATGATCGACCTATATTAACCGATAGTGGTGGTTTTCAAGTGTTTAGTTTAGCTAAAAAGAAAGATATTAAGGAAGAAGGGGTGTATTTTAAAAGTCATATTGATGGTAGTAGTTTGTTTTTATCACCTGAAGAATCAATTGCGATTCAAAATAAATTAGGGGCAGATATTATTATGAGTTTTGATGAATGTCCGCCATATCCAGTTACTTATGAGTATATGAAAACTAGTGTTGAGCGGACTTTAAGGTGGGCTAAAAGAGGTAAAAAGGTACATGCTAATACTAAGCAGGCTTTATTTGGGATTGTTCAAGGTGGCGCCTTTTCGGATTTAAGAAAATGGAGTGCTGAGGAAACGGTAAAGTTGGATTTTGATGGTTATGCGATTGGTGGGGTTAGTGTGGGTGAAGATGAGGTTACTAAGTATCAAATGATAGATGCTGCTGTTAGTTATTTACCACCTGATAAGCCACGGTATTTGATGGGGGTTGGTGACCCAGTTGATATTATTGAAGCGGTAATAAGAGGGGTTGATATGTTTGATTGTGTATTGCCAACCCGTCTAGCTAGACATGGCAATGCCTTAACGAAAACTGGTAAAATAAATTTAAGAAATGCTAAGTATAAAGAGGATTTTACTTCCTTAGAAGATAATTGTTCTTGTTATGCTTGCAAGCATTACTCAAAGGCTTACATTAGACATTTATTAATTAGTAAAGAGACTTTAGGCGGGAGATTATTATCTATTCATAATATTTACTTTTTAATTAAGTTAACTGATGAATTAAAAGAGGCTATTAAAGAAAATAGGTTGTTAGAATATCGCGATGAATTTATAACAAGTTGGTATAATAAAAGATAATTTAATATTTGACAAATTTAGTAATTAATAGTAGTATATATAACAATTTAAAAAAGGAGTAATTAGATGATTGGAAATAAGATGTTACCTAAAAAGTATTCAGACATCGATAAAGATTTATATTTAGCTAAAAAGCAGCTATTAAATACTAAAATAATGCTTGGGGTATTTTCTATACCCGTTTTAGCCGAAGTTGGTTCTTTAGTTTTAACTAAAAAAAGCTTTTTTGGATCATTTCCAAAGGGTTTATGGCTCTCTAGCGGCTTTTTAGTAACTGGTAGTTTATTAGTTGTTGATAATTTTATTCGTTACTATAACCAAATAAAATATATTGAAATGGTTAAAGCGCATTTAGATAGTGATTTACTACCTGAAATGATGTTGCATAGACAGCTTAAAGGACTTTCAGATGCTGAGAGATGTAAAGTCAATTGGCAACCTACAATGAAAGGTTTACCTTATATTGATAATTGGAATGAACTACCGTTAAGCACTATAATTAAGATTACTAAAAATGTAAAAGGAATATATAATCAACTCTTCCAAGGCCCAGACAAAATGGTTTGTAAGCCTCATCCAGTAGTGAAAAAAATTTAAATATTATAAAAATTAAACTATTGTTTAATAATTCTAAAAGGGAGTAATAAGATGCCAGTAAATAAACCGCCATTTAAAACCCGTGACAGTATCAATGAAGATTTAAAAGTAGCTCAAAAAAACCTAAAAGAAATATTTAACGGTTATTGGTTTTTTTCTCTTCCCGCTCTAGTTGAAGCTGGTTCCATAATTTTAACTAAGAACAGTTTTATTGGTTCTATTCCACAGGACTTATTAATTACCAGTTCGGTAATGGTAGTTGGTAATATAATAGTTAGTGTCGATGTTATACGTTATTATAATCAAATAAAATATATTAAAATGGTCAAAGCTTTACTAGATAGTGATTTACCGGCTGAGATAACGATATATGAACAACTAAAAGGGGTTTTAGAAGAGACCAAACCACAAATTGACTGGGTATTAACAATGCGACATGGTTTGTCTTATATTAATAATTATCATGTGTTACCATTGTTAGATGCTATTACCATTAGAAAAAACGTTCAAAGGTTATATAAACAGACTGGCATAAATAAAATGGATAACCCAACTAATACTTCGGTTAAAAAAGTTAAATTTTACTAAGAGGGATTCATCCCTCTTTTTTACTTATGCCAAACATCCCGCCTAAAGTAGTCGTACTAATGATAATAAGATAATAAATGAAGCTTTTAAGATTAATATTAGTTTTTAAACCAAGATAAGAGAAAAGAAAGATGAGAAAAGTTAATATTAATCCTAATTTTAATCCTTCTAACCAGCCTTTCTTTTGGGCCTTTTTGCCTATTTTAATCCCACCAATAAAGACAATAATAATAACTAATAAGAACTTTAAATAAGAAACTATGTTATTGGTTAGTATATCATAATAATTAAACAGGGTTAAGAGAAAGGTAGTAATAAGTACCGTAACAATAATATAGCTGATGGTTTTTAGATATTGATATAAACGGGTCATAATAATCATTCCTTTTATTTAAATATACGTTTTGAATAAAAAAATATTCCCCACCCCATAATATATTAGGGTGATAAGACATGGATTATTTAGTAGTTATTACCAGAACGATTTTATTTTATTTTTTAATTGCGATTTTATACCGTTTAATGGGGAAACGTGAGGTAGGCCAATTAGGGATCATTGATTTAATTGTTTCTATTTCTATTGCTCAATTAGCCGTTATTAGTATTGAAAATTATAAAGCGCCTATATTTACA
>Ga0265293_10012856_pt1 | contig 10997 bp, 10 predicted proteins | sample Munlanlewell138R_FD_192505 | JGI IMG/M metagenome (GOLD analysis project Ga0265293, IMG submission 192505) | Leachate microbial communities from a municipal landfill in Southern Ontario, Canada - Leachate well 138R | ecosystem: Engineered > Solid waste > Landfill > Unclassified | place: Canada... | reverse complement strand
TGCCGATATTATTAAGAGCCTTGAAGATGGTTCTTTTTTAGAAAATTTACATAAAGTGGTTGGCGATAAATTAAGATATTTAAGTTTTTGGGGTACGGAGCCTGCTTTAACTTTGCCGATTATTGCAAAAAAATTAGACGATATAGAACGGATGTTTCCGAATGCAAAAAACATCAGCTTTTCAACCTCTATGATAATGCCGGACCCTATAATTGATTTTGCCAAAGAGCTTGAGAAGAGAGGTATGAATCTTGATTTACAGGTATCTATAGACGGGCCGGAATTTATAACTGATGAAAATCGTTTTCCCGGGGCGGCGGAGAAAATACCTGCCAATACTTTGCACTTTATTGAAAAAATGCAGGGCACGAAGACTGAAATATCTTTGCATTGGAAGCCAACTTTGACGATTGAAAATATCCGAGCTATGAACGAGCAACCGGAGAGGATAGACGAGTACCTTTCTTTTTTCCGTGATTTAGAAGAGAAAATATCTAACTTAAATACTGACTCAAAAGTAAATATGAAAAGAGGGGGGTATGTTCCTTCTCTCGCGGTGCCTGGCAAGTACACTTCTGAAGATGGCAAGGATTTTTGCAAATTTTTAAAAATACTTCACGGAAAGGGTTATGAGAGCACTTATACGGGAAGATTGAGAAGGTTGTTTAGTTTTTCCGACGAGCTTGGCGCTAAAAGGAGAATGTTTACTTGTTCCGGCGGAGACTCGAATGTCGGCGTTGGCGATCACTTGCATATTTGCCATAGGAGCTTTTATCTTGATGATCCGAGGTATGTGGAGGCGGTTTTGGAGATGGAGAGCCTGGATAATTGGGATGTTTCCATATTCAATCAGGGAATGGTTGATCATTTGAAGCAATGGTATATGCCTTCAATCGATGATGAGAGGAAGTTGCTTAATTTTGATTACATAATGAGAGGGTATCATGATTTTTGGAAATTAAAGGTGACTACTGTAGAAGTAATGGCGAAAGAACTTGCTTTGGCGGGGCAGGCTGACCCCTTATTTTTAGAGAATAAGAGTTACGCAAGCTTATTTGCATTATTTATGGTGACGGCGCATTCGTGCCCGATGGAGGCGGTACTTAATACGGGTTCGATGCAATTTACGCCGGTTTCGCTAATAAGAATATTTGGCAATGGAGCGTTTAGAGAAATAATTAAAACAGCTTAGAAATATGACATACCAAGAGGAAAACGATAAGTTAGTAGATAGTTTTTTCAAACATACCTTTGGAAAGGGATGGAAGGATCCAGATGCAAAAGGATGCGAGAATTTTAAATCGCTTGAAATATTTTTGAATGATACCTGCAATCTTGCTTGCAAGTATTGCTATCTCCAAAGGTTTGGCGAAAGTCTTTATCCAAAAAGATTGCAGAATCCAGATGTTTTATTGAAAAATATGAGGCTGTTTTTGGATTGGATGAATGAAAATGATTATGTTCCTAGCCATATAGAGCTTTTTTCCGGAGAAGTTTTTGTCCAGGAAGTGGCATGGAAGATAATGGATATGATTCTTGAAAATTATAAAGATAAAGAGAAAAAGCCAGATTGCCTTGTTGTGCCGACTAACTTCACTTTTATTTTATCTGACGAGCTTACGGAGAGGGTAGAAAAAATAATGGCAAAGTCTCGCGAAGTAGGCTTGCCTATGGGGTTGAGCGCTTCTTTTGATGGGAAATATTGCGAAGCAAATAGGCCGTTTAAGATGGGAGAAGAGGTTAGGGATGACGAGTACTACGACAAGACTTTTCAATTTGCCAAAAGGTGGGGAACCGGTTTTCACCCGATGATTTATTCGGAACATATAGAAGACTGGAAACAGAACTGGCTTTGGTTTCAGAAAAATTTTACCAAGCATAAGCTTCCTTGGAGGAATATATATCTTTTAGAGGTAAGAAATGCGGAATGGACTGATAAGCAGATATCTCAACTAAGCGAGTTTTTGGAATTTCTTATAGATTGGACTTTTGAGGGGCCATGTCGCAGAGATGTCGATAATTATATGAATTTTCTTTTTGATTCAGGATTTAATATTTTAAAAAATCCTTTTATAACAATTGGAAGAGGAATAGGATGTTCTATACAATCGGCTATGGCATTAAGATTAGGCGATCTTTCCTGGGTTCCGTGCCATAGAACTTCATATGAACCGTTTAATTTCGGCCATTTCGAAGTTAAAAACGATAAGATAACTTCTTTTAGAGCAAAAAACGTGGATATGCTGACATCTATGTATTCTTTTGATGCCAGCACCCAGCCGTGGTGCGAGCAGTGCCCTCTTAAGAAAATATGCTCTTTCGGGTGTCTTGGCAGCCAGCTAGAGATAACCGGGGATCCGTTTACTCCGATTCCTTCAGTTTGTCAGATGGAGCATATAAAAGTTTTTACTTTAATTAAAAAACATAGAAAAATGGGTATATTAGAGCCAATTCTTTCTAGAATAGGCGAAGAAAAGGCTTATGCTATTAGGCAATTGGAAGAGATAATGGAAAAGGGCAAAAAATAATAAATTTTTGACACTCATATTCAAGGTGTTAATATTAAAAAATAAACAGTTAAAAAAAATGGAGAACAAAGCAAAAAACGCCCTTAAGGGCAATAAAGAAAAAGTAGAGAAAATACTTGAATATAGAGATGAACTTTACAGGGTTATTCCCGGACAGACTATAGGGGAGATGAATAGATGCCTGGAATTTATGGTTCCTCAATTAGAGAAAGCGATAGACGGAGATGATGTTAAGCCTATTAACGAAGAGGTAGCAAAAATTTCCCGCATTTCACGGACTTTTGCCGATGCGGCTATGGAAAAAGAAATAAAACCTATATTTAGGGACTTAGCTGAAAATTTTTTGGCAATTGTGCATAATTGGAATATTGCAACTGTTAAAAATCCGCAAATATCTACAAATGTCAGGCTTACTGACGGCATAATAAAGGCTCAAATGTCCATTATGGACGCAATCCTTGTGTTGCGAAAAACTATTGAAAGGGCAAAAACTACACAGCAATACGAGCCTCCTTCTTTCGAGCTAAGCCGGTCCTATCTTGATAATTTAAAAGAAGCTATTGAAGAGGGAGGGAGCGATGCTTTAGTTGAAAAAAAAGTTAATGATTAAGTAATGGCAACAAGCAGCGAACAAGAAAAAAAGGATCCAAGACTAGAGGCTTTGAATAAGCTTTTAAGCGATTTGGCATATGAAAACTTAAGCGTTCAGGTGGCTGGAGAAGTGAAGCTTATAAAGGATGATTATATTCGCATAAAAAAAGATAATGGAAGTATAAAAGCTTTTTTTAGAGATAAGGATAATATTTTTGTTGCGAAAATAGAGATAGATAAAGACGGAAAAAAGAGTACTAAGGAGCTTTCTTTGGGCGATATAAAGGAGGGCGATAAAGTTAAAGCTTCTTTAGATCTGGATTCTTCAGGGGAATGGCAGGTGATGTCAATTTCTATAAGAAACTAGAATGGAAAAGACGGTTTTATTTGCAGGCAAAGCCGGACAAGGCGTAGACCGGACGGCTGTTTTGTTAAGCAAGATTTTATTTTTAAGCGGCTACCAGTGTTTTGTTTATAGGGATTATTCTTCTCTTATAAGAGGGGGCCATAATTTTAGTATAGTAACTTTTTCAAAAAAGAAGGTTCGCTCTCATAAGAATATCGCTGATATTCTAGTTGCTTTAGATAAAGGGTCTTATGATATGCATAGGAAAAAGCTTAAAGAGGGAGGCAGAGTTTTTTCTTTTGAAAAGACAGGGAGGGATTCAGTATTAATAGAAAGGCCGGAGATGGAGAATATTTCGAATAATGCTCTTCTTGGCGCGCTTGTTGCTTATTTAGATGTTCCTTTTTCTGCAGGAATACAGATTATTAAAAAAGAATTTCCAAGAAGCAATAAAGCAGTAATTGATATTTTTAGAAAGGGCTATGAATTATTAGGCAAGCCGATTGATGCGGATTTAAAAAATAAATTATTTACGGAAGGGTTTATTTTAGACGGAAGCGAAGCTGTCGCCAAAGGGGCGATTGATGCGGGCGTTCAAGATGTTTTTTATTATCCCATGACTCCAGCGACAGGAGCTTTTTCTAAGCTTGAGGAGATTGCGTCTCCGGGCGTTAATGTTTTTCAAATGGAGGATGAAATAGCGGCAGCAAACGCAGCTTTGGGAGCGAGTTATGCGGGGAAAACCGCTTTTACGGGGAGTTCCGGCGGGGGTATGGCGTTGATGGGCGAGGTTGCAAGTTTTGCCGGAATGGCTGAATTGCCGATTGTTTTTTATGCAGCTCAAAGAATGGGGCCTTCAACTGGCGTTCCGACATATACTTCACAGGGAGATATAAAAGCGATAATAAATCTCGGTCCCGGGGAATTTCCTAAAATGGTTCTGGTTCCCGGAGATATAGAAGAGGCTTATAAAGTTACCGGGCAGGCTTTTTATTTTGCAAGGAAATACAGAATGCCCGTATTTATTTTATCGGACAAGCATATAGCTGAAAGCTATACTAATGTCGGCGATTTTTCCCCGGAATTTTCGAAGAGTAATTTTATAAAAAATAATCCTGGAAAATTTTATAAGAGCTATAAAATAACAGAAAGCGGAGTTTCTCCGGCAATTCAGCCGGGCGGACCGGCTGTATTCAGGGTTACCAGCTATGAGCATGATGAAGAGGGCTATACCACGGAAGATTCAGAGCAGGTTAAAACAATGAACGATAAGAGGCTTAGAAAGATGGATTCGGTAAAAAAAGAATTGAGCAACAAGCACTCGGGCATATCTGTTTACGGAAGAGGCAAAAAGGTTATTATTTTTTCCGGTTCTCCGAAAGGGGCTGTCTTGGACGCGCTACCTTTGCTAAGAGATTGGGGGGCGATACAAATAAATAGACTTTATCCTTTTCCTACCGATGAATTGAAAAAGAAAATTAAAAATAAAATTTTTATTACTGTTGAGAATAATGCAACTTCTTTGCTTGCTGACCTTATAAAGGAATCTTGCGGAACAGATATAAAAGGTAGCATTTTAAAATATAATGGAAGGCCGTTTACGGCAGAAGAAATATTGGAGGAGGTTTTAAAATTTTGAGTTTAAGATTGTGAAGTCTGGATTCCTTCTTTCCCTCCTTAACCTTTGGCGAAAGAGGGAATGATATATGTAATATAATTTTATTTTCGCCTTTATTTTTGCCGTTTGGCAAATTAAGAAATTGATATTTACAGGGTTTCTCCGGTTATTATTGTCGCGTTAATGTAAGGCAAAATTGCGGATATATTTTTGTGGTCGTTCTGTTTAATAGTTATAGAACCTTTAGGGCCGGTTCCAAAAATAGTTCTAAATTCTTCTACTGATTTATCTAGCGACCACATTTTATTTGAAAAATTAAATATGTTTTCGCGATTAACGCCGGCTGGGTCTTCATCTTTTTTATTAAGGACTTTAACTATTTCGGAAAATTCTTGAGGAGATTTAGCAATAACGCAATTGAAAAATTGAGCATGCTCTTTAAAGGGAGTTTCAAGAACTACAGGGAGGCATCCGTTAACTAAAGCTTCTCCTGCTACGATGCTTATGCATTCAGTGGTTGACGGGAGCAAAAGGTATTTGGTTTTACTCAAATAATCGCTGATTTCTTTTATGTTGGCGTTGATGACTACTTCCTTAGAAACTTCTTCTGGAATATATTCTTTATTTTGATGGTTTGTAAAAACCTTATCAATTTTTATCCCGTTTTTAATCATCGCTTCTTTGACTTCGGGATGAAATTTTTCTTTTATCCAACGGCCGACAAAAACAAACTTATTAGGCCTTTCGCTGTTAAAAATATTTTTGTTAAATGCGTAAGGATAAGTTATCGGGATAGTTATATTAGCTACCCGGTTTTTATAGAAAAATTGGTATTGGTGGATATAATTAAGACTTAATTGCTTGCAAAAGCTAGGCAGCGGCGATCCATCATGAGATATGTCGAAAACATTATTTTTTTCTTTTTGGATCATACGGTTAAAGTTTATTTCGTATGCTGAATTAAGGACGATTGCGTCGTAATTATCTATAACTTTTGAGATAATGTTTTCTTGAACATTGGCGCATTGGGTATTGTAAAGATCAATTTCGTGGCCTAGTTTTTTAAGAATAAACAAAAAAATATATCCGACTTGCTCTATTCCGGAGCCACATGTTGGATTGTGGTACAATATCTTCATAATTGGGATTATAGATGGATAAATTACAAAATCCAAATTTTCAATATTAAGAATTTAGTAATAAAAGATATGAGAGCTAAACAGGGAAATATGCTGGATATAGGCACTTTGCGGGAAAATACTTGGTGTCCGGGGTGTTTGAATTTTGCGACTCTCGAGATGTTAAAAAGGGCAATTTTAGAACTAAACGAGGAGAAAGAAATAGATATCAATAAAACAGTATTGGTGACTGATATAGGCTGCGGAGGAAAAATATATGACTATATAAATATAAATGCCATTTATGCTTTGCATGGCAGGGTTATCCCAGTAGCTGCTGGGATAAGAGCAGGCAGGCCAGATTTGACTGTAATAGGTTTTGCGGGTGATGGAGGCACGTATGATGAGGGTATGAATCATCTTGTCCATGCGGCGAATAGAAACGTGAATATGGCGATGATAGTTGGCAATAATAGAGTTTTTGCTTTAACAAAAGGCCAGCCCACATCTACTAACCCGAGTTTGTCCGGCATGCCTTTAAATCCACTGCTTATTACTGCTGATTCTGGAGCTTCTTTTGTTGCTAGGGCTTCGGCATACAATCCAAAGGAATTGAAGGAGATTTTAAAGGAAGCAATAATTCATGAAGGTTTTTCTTTAACAGAAATAATTCAGCCTTGTCTCATATTTAAAAACGATGCTGAAGAGATAAAAAACAATACTTATAGCCTTTTAAAAAGCGATACTAATAAGAGTTTAGAAATTCTTAGAGCGGATAAAAAAGGCATACCCACAGGCGTGTTTGTAAGAAAAAAGCGCAATCTTTGGGAGAGCGGATCAATTGCCAAAAGAGACAGTAAGAGCTAGTATTCTTTCGGTATGAAAAAAGTAACATTAGATCTTGATAAATGCGTTGCTTGCGGAATGTGCGTTAAAGTATGTCCCGATGTTTTTGAGGCCGATATGAGTACGTTAAAAGTTGCTTTGAAAGGCGGAACAAAAAATGGGAAGATATGGACGGCAGAAATAGAAGCAAGCGATTGCTTGGATAAAGCGGCGGACATGTGCATGATGAATGCAATATTTGTTGAAGAATAAAACTTCGAATTTATATAACTCATAAATCCTGAAAGATACTAAATACCAAAGCTCCGCTTTCAGCGGAGCTTTGGCTATTGTGGGTTGGCAGTTGATTTTTTATTCCAGATGAAACTGGTCGCGCAGCGAATCAAGCTTTTTCTTGAGAGGGCCAAATTCTTCAAGTTTTAATCCTTCTTCTAAAACCATATCAGCGGCTTCGCGGCTGGCTTTAATAAGAGCTTTATCTTGCAAAGCTTTCATTGTTATATCTGGGAGACCTTTTTGGCTTTGTCCCAGCAGTTCTCCCGGACCTCGGAGCAGAAGGTCTTTTTCTGCCAGTTCGAGCCCATTTTTAGCTTCGGCGAGCGCTTGCAATCTGTTTCTTGCAATATCGGACGAGGATTTGGAAAAAAGCAAGCAAAAAGATTGGTGTTCTCCGCGCCCTACGCGCCCTTTAAATTGGTAGAGTTGGGCTAAACCGAATCGGTCTGCATCTTCAATGACCATAATGGAGGCGTTGGGTATATCTATGCCTACTTCTACAACGGATGTGCAGACTAATATGGATATTTTTCCCTCTTTAAAAGAGAGCATTGTTTTTTCTTTTTCTTTTGCCGGCATTTTTCCGTGGAGCATCCCCATTTTAATTTCGGGAAAAATTTTTGAAGAAAGTCGTTCAAATTCTTCTTTTACATTTTTAACATCGCTCCATGACGAGAGTATTGCTATTTCTTCAGGATCACTAACAGTTTCTATTTTTGGACATATGATAAACGCCTGCCTTCCTTCATTTATTTTTTCTTCTATAAATTTATATGCTTTATTGCGATTTTGCGGGGACACCCATTTTGTAGCTATTTTTTTTCTTCCTTTTGGCAATTCTTCTATTAGGGATATATCAAGATCGCCGAAAAGAGCGATTGCCATGGTTCTGGGGATAGGGGTAGCAGACATGCTTAGAAAATGAGGAGCTTTTTTACTGCTGTTTTTTGTTAGGGCGGATCTCTCCTTAACACCGAATCTGTGCTGTTCATCCACTACGACAAGACCGATATTTTCAGGATTAAATAATGAATTATTTCCGCTTTTCGGCGAGGCAAGCTTTCTTTTTGCTATTAGGGAATGAGTGCCTATTATGATATCCAATTTTTTTTCGGATATCATTTTAGAAATTTCAGAACGCTTAACTTCTGATTCAAGGCCTTCTCCCATAAATATTTTCGCCGAATTTGCCGTCATTAATCCTAAGCGTATATTTCTTTTTCCGAACATTTTTTTGATGGTTGAATAATGTTGTGAGGCGAGTATTTCGGTGGGAGCCATTATTGCAGATTGCAGATTGCTTTTGGCGGTTATTATGGCGGCAATGGCGGCAACTACCGTTTTGCCTGAACCAACGTCGCCTTGGAGAAGGCGGTTCATTGGTTTTCCTGAAGAAATATCTTGCAATATTTCGTATAGCGATCTTTTTTGCGAAAAGGTAAGCTCAAAAGGAAGCGATAATAAAATATCCTTAACTTCTTCTACATCAAATTTAATTTTAGGTGCTCCCATTTCGAGGAGCTGTTTTTTGTTTATTCGATTTAAGAGCTGTATAAGGAAAAGGGTTTCAAAAGAAAATCTTTTTTTTGCTTCGGCGCCTTCTTGAATAGAAGAGGGAAGATGGGCTTTTGCCACAGATTGAGATATATGAGGAATATGCTGTTTCTCAAGTATTTTTTCCGGTATAAATTCGGGCATTTTTTCAGCTAAGCTGATAACTTTACTTGCTACTCTTTGCATCATTGCCGAACTGACGCCTTTAGGCCTGGCATAAATAGGAACTATGCTGCCTATTCTTCCTTTTGTTTTTTTACCGACAACTTCGTAGGTTGGATTAAGAAGTATGAGCTGGCCTTTTTGTTCAGTTACTTTTCCGGAGGCAAATATTTCATCACTAACGTTGAAGCTATATTTAATATATGGCTGATTAAACCAAGTTGCTTTTATCTTGCCTGTTTTTCCGATTAATTCGGCTTGGGTTATGGAAAGCTTTTTTTGCCATATCCTTTTGGTAAAAAATTTGCCAACTTTAGCTTTTATTACAACATTTTGGCCTGGGTATATATCTTTAATAGGAATCGGATTACTCCAATCCTCATACCTGACAGGGAAATGCCAGAGGATGTCACTAGCTGTTTTAATGCCTGCCTGTTCCAGTTTTTTTGCCGTGCCTGGAGGCACTCCTTTGATAGATTTTAGCGGGGTATCTATATTTATTTCCTCGGACATTTGTTTAAATCTTACATTGAATTGGGAAAGTTGTTAAAAAGATGACTAAATTTATTGGTCTTGATTAATTTATAAAAATGTGGTCTAATTGCCCAAAGATTGAACATTGAAAAATAAAGAGGGGGTGTTTTGAATGCAGGGTATAACGGGAAGTTTTGAGGCTTTAACTAAAGATAATCCTTTTTCTTTGAAATTAAGCGAAGCAAAGAATTATTTGCGCAATTTTTTTCCAGAGGAGGCAGAGATGGTCGAGAGAAGGCTTAAATACATCTATTTTATAAGGCCGAATAAAAACTCGGACAAAGGCCCCAATGATATGGTTATATATTATCCAGTTGTCAGATATGAAGACGGGAAAGAGCCATCTTTTGGAGAATATATATTGACTCCAAAATATGCCAGCAGAATAAGCAAGTATGATCTTGCAGAAAAACTGGTAGAAGCGGCTTATACTATTCATTGTTTGGGAGAGGGCGTTGAAAAAGAAGAGACTTTAAACGAAATAGGCAAAAGATTAGAAAAACTTAGCAAAAAAGATTCCGCAAGGAAAAGACCGTTTCTAAGGATTATAGACGGAGGAAGAGCGTGCTGAATATACTAAAGATACAAAAACGGACGAAAGTCCGTTTTTTTTATTAAATACATATTTATGCGGATAATAGAGACACTGATTATGCGGATAAAGAATGTGAGATATATACGGATAGCTTATTGAAAAAAAGTTTCAAGGTGTTATTATTTTGGCTGACTTTTGTCGCCCGTTTGCGGCAGGCGTTAAAAACAGGTTTTTAACGGATCGCTAGCTCAATCGGCAGAGCAGACGCCTCTTAAGCGTAAGGTTCTGGGTTCGATTCCCAGGCGATCCACAATTTAAAGCGCTGCACTTTTGTGCGGCGCTTTAAATTATTGTATAGATGTGTTGTGGGAATCGAACGCCGGACTGATGATTTTTCAGCAGAAAAATCGAAGGAGGCGCGGCCGGAGACCGATTTTGAGCGACGGCGAAAAATCGAGTCGATGGGATTCCCAGGCGATCCACAATTTTGAGCGATGGTGAAAAATTGAGCCGAGGGGAATTCTAGGCGATTTATTGCTTTGTTATAAAGAAATATTTGATACAACTTCGCGAAATTAGAGGATGGACTTAAGGGATTATTAAGTGGCATAGTTATCGTATGCTCTCGTGGTGAAACGGATATCATTACTGGCTTCGAACCAGTCGTTGGGGGTTCGAATCCCTCCGAGAGCACAAAGATTTGTTAATAACATAAAATTAGTCGAAGGAGGATTCGAACGTTGGAGGGGGTCGGGGAACCATTCTAAATGGTTCCCCGTGTAGGAAAATTTTAGAAACCGTGGGTTTCTAAAACGAAGCGAGCCTAGAGTCGAGCGGAGTTGTGAGATTTCCCTCCGAGAGCACAAAGATTTGTTAATAACATAAAATT
>Ga0265293_10012855_pt1 | contig 10998 bp, 12 predicted proteins | sample Munlanlewell138R_FD_192505 | JGI IMG/M metagenome (GOLD analysis project Ga0265293, IMG submission 192505) | Leachate microbial communities from a municipal landfill in Southern Ontario, Canada - Leachate well 138R | ecosystem: Engineered > Solid waste > Landfill > Unclassified | place: Canada... | reverse complement strand
TCCTGATCCAGGAAGACGGGCGCAACATGCCAATCGATGCGTTGGTGAATCTTCGGCCAGAACAGGGCCAGGCAATCGGGCAGCCAGGTTTGCAGCGCTTGCTTCCACACACCATCGAGGTCGGGCGTGGGGGCGGCCTCCTGCGCCAAGTCGTCCGGCGCCGGTTCCCGCAAAACGCAGGAGGCCGATGGACCGGGCAAGGGCCACCAGCGTGCCGAAGATCGAGAAAGTGCGGGAGATTGCGTGGGGAAAACCCGAAAACGATCGGACATGACGCGTCGGCTGAAAAGAAAGGGCACGCGCCATCATGAACTGCCCAACTCTCCTCGGCCATGCGTAAAAGCCGAGGTCAGTCGCCAAACACCGCCTCGATGGTCTCGGCCCGCAACACATTCAGCGCCCATTGTTGAAGCGCCTCGGTATCGGCCTGGGCAATGCGCGCCAGGGCCCACTCGGGTAAGGAGCCGAATTTTTGCTGGAGCAGCGTTTGTAGAACGAGAGCGGCGCCTTCGAACTTGCCTTCTTGCCGCCCTTCCTGTCGTCCTTCCTGCCGAGCATCGGCAAACCAATCTTTGACACGTTCTGCCCGCATGGTGTGTACCTCCGAGAGGGATTGCGCCTGGAGCAAGGTTTCGTCAATTTTACCGCTCCGCGCCAGGATGGCGACCTCGCGAACCCAGGTCGCCAGCGTGCGGCGTAGCGCTGCGTGCTCATCCTCAGGCAGCAGGGCGTCCAGCCGGGGAATCAGATCCACCAGGCCCTGCAGATTGTCTTCGCGCTCCATTTGGAAGAATACCGCGCAAGCATTCGCCAGCTCTTGCAAACGACGGGGATCGAGCCGGTTGATCTCGACGAGCAGGAACTCGAAGGTGGGATTGAAGGAGCGCAGTGTCTCGGGAACCGGCGGCAGATACTGCCACAGCGAGGTCGGGCTATTCCAGCGTCGCTTGCCGTTGTAGAGCACGATAGGCAGCACCAGCGGGTACGGACCGGTGGCGGCAATCTCTCCCGCGTCGATCAAGGCGTTGAGAGTCAGTACGTAGTACTCCAGGCCGCGCAGCGGCATGCGAGGATCGGGCCGGCCCTGTTGCTCGAACAGGATGTAGAGATAGACCCACTCGGGTTGCCCCCTCGTGGTACGTTGATTGCGCCGCCGCAACCGCCACACGGTGTCACCCGCCCTGCGTTCCAGGCGCCCGTTCACCCATTGCGTGTTCTTGCTCTCCAGCGATTCCAGATCCCAACCGGCCAGCAGCTCAGGCGGCAAGAATCCTCGAATGAACTGCAACATCATGTGCCGGTCGCCAAACAGCTTGCGGTAGGTCTCGTCATGGCGCTGGCGTACCGCCCGGATGACACTATCGGCGCGGCCCACGGTGGCTCTTCCGACAGGTTTGACGGACTGGGGCGAGTTAAAACTGGCGGACTTGCCGTGGTCTTGCCCGGCGGATTCCTGGGACGCAGGTTGGGGAGGCTTGGTGGGCATGGCGGAGCACCGAACGCAGCAGCTGCCAGCATGCCCTCCGCAGCCGCAAGCCGCCATGCCGGAAGATACGGACAGACCCCGAGAGCGAGAAGGCCATCAACGCCGATGCGCGCAACGGCCCACTCAGGCCTGGAGCCGAACCTACCCCCTCACCAAACCTCAGCCGGAATCGCATCCGGGCAGGGGTTGCTCTTGCCCACCGCGATGAGTTGCAACCGCTGCGCCGCCTCCCGGGCAAACGCCTGAAACTGCTCGGCGCTTTTGAGCGCCCGCTCGTTGGCGACCGCGGCGCAGAACGTCCAGGCCTGGGTATTGGTTTTATCGCTGTTGGCCAGCGCCAGGTATTTCTCGGCAATCGCCTGGTGAGGGTTAACGCTCGGCGCCGTGTCGATCCGCCGCAGGATGTCGGATCGATCGCTGCCCACCACGCCGGCCCGGAGGCGGTTGGGGTCGACAATCGCCAGGTAATACGTGCGATCGTGGTCGGGGTGGCGATAGGTATAGCGGCTCTTGCCGTCAAAGGCATAGCGCGTCACGCGGTTGGGCTCGGTCACCACCAGTTCCCGGCCCTCCTGGCTCACCCGAATGCGGTAATTGCCCCCTTCCAGCTGAAACTGCCCCGCCGCCAGGCCGCTGGGCACGGGCGGCGCCTTGGGCTCTGCGGCGGGAGTGGGCGCAGGCGCGGCCGCAGCCTTAACAGCCACAGGCGACTCAGCGGCCGGTGCCTTGGCGGCAACCGGCGCCGCCGCCTTGGCCGAAACGGGCGCAGCAACCGACGCAACTGCTTCAGGCGCCGGCGCCTTCGCAGCGGCCGCTGGCGCGGACTTCTCGGCAGCCGCCACCGCAGCGTCCGGACGCGATGGCAACGGGATGGGCGTCGGCTCGAGCAACTGACCGGTGCGCTCCCATTTGAACAGCACTTGCTGCACCTCAACAAACGTGGCGCTGGCATGCTCGCGCATTTGCGCGTCGGTCATCCACGGCTCTGTTGCCTGGAGCCGGGCGATATGGCTCTGGGTAAAACTCTGGCGGTAATCGTCGCTAAACAGGTAGGCCTCTCGATACGCCTGGGCGCTGAGGCATCCACTGAGCACCACCGCCGCCACCATGGCCAGCACCACCACTCGACAACCCGCAGCAAAGCCTTTCATGAACTCCTCCCCCTGGCCAGCCTAGTTCTCACGCACAGGCTTTGGCGAATCCGGCGGCTGGGCCAGCTTGGCGCGGTTCTCACGAAAACGCGCGTGGCACTCCAGGCACCGATAAACGTTGATCGATGGAAAAAGCTTTTCCCAACCTTTTTTCCTGGCCCCGAAGATCCCAAACCCCTTGCACTTCGGGCACTGCAAATAATGATGTGGCATAGCTTGCCGAACAAGAAATACCCGCAGAATGGTTTAAACGACCGCGGCCCATAACGGCCACGGCAGCGTATGAAGGCAAAAGGGACACAACAAAAGGCCCATGGAGATGACAGCCCCAGAGGCGAAGTAACAAAAACTTATTGTATATCACGAGCTGGAAATAGGGATTGAGACAATTGTGAGCTTCAGATGAAATATAACGAGATTCATTGAGAGCAAAATATAAAACAACAAGAGAATAAGAAACCAACTCTCAAAATAACCCAACGAAATGAAACCGCGAGCCCCCTCCGCCAGCCCTTCCCCAAAACCCGCGGCTTCTTGAAAAAACGCGTCGCCGTCAGCCCCCATCCGCCACACAACCGGCCATTCCAGGCCGTTTCACACCCCCAACTGACCTTCCCTCTGTTTTTCGCCTTCCAACGATCCCGAGTTATGCAGCCAGCCTTTCCGTCTGTTGAGTCTTGATCCAGTCCCGAAGAAATTGCTCCGGGGAGACCAATCCAAGCGAGGAATGGCGACGGCTGCGGTTGTAAAACACTTCAATGTATTCGAACAGATCCGCCTTCGCCTCCTGATGCGTCCGGTAGCGGGTGGCGTGAACCCGTTCATTTTTCAAACTGTTGAAGAAGCTTTCCGTGGGGGCATTGTCCCAGCAGTTTCCCTTGCGGCTCATGGAGCTGCGCATTCCGTAGGCGACCAGTTTGCACTGGAACTCATGGCTGGCGTACTGACTGCCACGATCCGAATGGAACAACGCCCCGGGCGCGGGCCGGCGCCGGAACCAGGCCATTGTCAGCGCGTCGGTCACCAGATCGGCTGTCATGCGCGGTTTGATCGACCAACCCACCACTTCCCTGTTGAACAGATCCAGCATAACGGCCAGGTACAGCCAGCCCTCGTCGGTCCAGATGTACGTGATGTCCGCACTGAACACCCGATTCGGCTGGGCAGGGGTGAAGGCTCGGTTCAGCACATTAGGAGCAACTGGCAGCTTGTGCTTCGAATCGGTCGTCACCCTGTAACGGCGCTTGTGCCGCGCCCGGATGCCGTGCTCACGCATCAACCGCTCCACACGGGACTTGCCGGCTGGATAGCCCCGGTCGCGGATCTCCCGGGTCATGCGCGGCGAGCCGTAGGCGCCCTTGACCTGGGCGTGCACCGTACGAATCACCGTGAGCAATTGCGTGTCCGTCAATCGCTTCCTGACCGGCGTGCCTCCCCGCTTCCACGCACGATAGCCATTCACACTGACCGACAGTGCGCCACACAACGACAACAGCGGATATTGTCTGACCTGCTGGTCTATCCACGCATACCTCACAGCAGGTCCTTCGCGAAGTATGCTGCCGCTTTTTTTGCGATCTCAAGCTCCATCTGCAAACGCTTGTTCTCCGCTCGCAGACGCGATAATTCCATTTGCTCGGGTGTCACCGGCTTGCCCGCCCGGGCGTTGAGCTTGCCCGATTCCCCGGCCTTCACCCAGTTGCGCAAAGTCTGCTCCGAGACGCCCAGCTCGCGCGCCACCACGGTCACGCCTTGCCCATCCTTCACGCGTTGCACAGCAGCCAGCTTGAACTCCGCCGTGTATACCTGCTTCGGTACCTTGAACATGCTGATTTCCTTCCTTTCCGTCGAGTTTATACGCGACCTATTGGAAGGCGAAATTTCAGGGGAAGCTCAATGGCAGCTCCATCGGCTACCTCACGGCCGGCAATGCGCTGGGCGCACTCATCATTCTGGTGGTGGGCTCTGGCGTGCTGAAACGCGTGGGTGGCACCCGCATGCTGCAACTTAGCCTGTTTCTGGGCGCCGTTTGCCTGGGGCTGTTTCTATCGCCCAGCATCGCCCTGGCCCTGGCGGCCTGCTTTGTCATCGGCATCAGCACGGGGGTGGCCAGCCCGGCCGGCAGCGAGGTGCTGCAACGCTTTTCGCCGCCCGGCATGCGCAATCTGATTTTCTCGATCAAGCAAGCCGGCGTTCCGTTGGGGGGCATGGTGGCAGGCCTCACCGTGCCGCTCATTGTTGCCTTGGCAGGCTGGCGCATGGCGCTGGTGGTTTGCGCCCTGATGGTGATCGTGCCCACCGCCCTGACCTGGCGCCTGAGCGCCACCATCGACACCCGCAGCCCGGCGCAGCGCACGCCCGGAAGGTGGCTGCCTACCCGGCAATCCCTGCGCGGCTTGGGCGAACCGCTGATCATCCTCACGCAAAACCGCAACTTGCTGCGCATGGCCATCGTTGGCAGCCTGTTTGCCGTTGCGCAAAGCGCCTGGTTTACCTTCAGCGTCATTTTTCTGGTGGATCGGCTGGGCTACTCGCTCACGCTGGCGGGTGCCATCTTCGCCGCCATGCAGATCGGCGGCATCCTGGGGCGTATTGTTCTGGGGCCACGGCCACGTTGTCGATGGCAGCGGTGTTCTCGGCTGCCACCACCGCCCTGCTGGGCTTCACCACCCCCGACTGGCCGTTGTGGGCCCTGATTCTGCTCGCCTTCGTGGCGGGCTGCACCGCCGCCAGCTGGAACGGGGTGCAAATTGCCGAGGTGGCCCGCCATTCGCCGCCCGATCGCATTGCCGAAACCTCGGCCGGCTCGGCGGTGCTGGTGAGCGTGACCAATATCGTGGCCCCCGCCGCGTTTGCCCTGTTCGTAGCGGCCACCGGCCACTATCACCTGGCGTTCGTGGGCGCTGGCGTGTGTTCGTTGCTGGTGCTGGTGTTCTTGCCGCGTGAGCGGCGCTAGGCCGCAGCCCCTTACGGGCGTTGAACCTCGAAAGCCTCGCGCATGTAGGCCTGGGCATCGTGCAAAATCCTGGCGCCCAAGGGGGCCAGCCGGCCGTGGTGCTGCAGCTGGGCACAACAATCCCAGAATGCCAGCACGCTGTCTTCCAGCAACGAAGCGAGTAATGCCAGATCGTGGGCACCGTGCTCCGGCGCGTGCGTTTCATACCATTGCAAGCAGGCCTCGAGCGCCAGAGCTTCGCGCGCCGACACAAACGCCGCATGATAAATGCCATCCAGCGGACGCAAATCCTCACGCAGGGGCGAGCCAAAACGCTCCTCCGGTGGATTCAACACCAGGGGTTGCTCTCGGGCCTGGGCAAAGAGCACCAGATGCCCGCATTCATGAACCAGCGTTTTGTAAACCTGTGGCCAGCCGGCGTGCGCCGCCAGGTTGATGCCGATGGCACCCCAGGCAGCAAACGACGACACGCCGCCGAAACTCAGGCGGCAATCGGCGCCAGCACGGGCCAGCACAATATCTTGCAAAGTCAGGGAAAGCTCGGCAAACAGCTCGGGGGCAGCGTGCTGCAACACCTGCAAAGCTTGCGCCACCAACGCCCGACCCTGCTGTAAATCGGCCGGGCTCACAGCCTGCAACGCCATGGCATTGTCGGGCTCGGTATCCCACCAGCGCAACAGCGCCTGCTGCTCTGCCGCTGAAAAAAAAGGCTCGCCCAAGGTGACCACCCTGGGTGCCATCATCGCACCCGCTAACCCAGGGTGGGCAGCCTGGCTCAGGCTTACCCAGCACGCCTGCCCACGTGCCAACGCGACCCCAGGCTCAACGCCGAACTGACCCTCGAGGCTTTGGGCCAGGGCCAGCAGATCAAAATAGGCAGTGAAATGCGCCGGCGAAGCCGCCTGCGGCTGAACCGCACCCGCAGCCGCGACGCTCGCAGCGAAAGGCCCTTGACCCAAGACTTCAAGCTGACGCTCGAGGCTGGCCAACAGGGCCGAAGCCATGGACAACCGTAACGCTGTGGCGCGCTGCCGCGACGGCAAGAACAGGTTGGCCATGGCAAGCACCCGCTACAACAGAAAACGCGCTGAACCAGCGCTCAGCGCTTTTCCGCCTGGCGGCGCACCACCGTACGTTGCTCGGTAGCCACCGGCAACTTTTCGGTTGACTCGACTTTAGGCGCACCAACTTTCGCTACCATGGGCAGAAAAGCGACGGAACCGTAAGGGGCGAGCAAAGGGCTTTTTTGGGTCTGCTTCATGAACACAACTCCTCTTGTGGGATGGTCGGCAAACAGCAGCCGGTCGAAGCAACCGGCAAACCAGTGTAACCTCATCCTCACTTCCAGCACACCCTGAGTTTGTCATGTTTCATCGCTATGGTTACCGCGCTGGCCTGCGTCAGGTCACCCTCGAAGTCAGTCTGGCATTCGACCTGCCGCCCCGCCTTAACCTGAGCCGCCTGGATCAATGGCTGGAACACGCCTTCGATGCTCACACGCCCTCGTTGGCCAGCGTGTGGGCCGCCGCCGGCAAGGCCCCCGCACAGCACGTGGCCTGCGCCCAACTCCTGCTTCGTGTGCTGGCTCTCTACCAGATGCTGTGCCGTGCCAGCAACCTGCCCTGCCTGGAGCCCGGGCGTATCGATCGCCTGCAAGCGCAGGGCAGCCGCTGGCAAGCCCGGCTTTGGCTGCCTGCGCTACAGAACCTGCCGCCCACCGCCTTTCAGAACCTGGCGCGCCACGCGCTCAGGCTGGCCCGCACGCTGCTGCAAACCCCCATCACAACCGACAACCAGCAAGCGCTGTACCAGGCAATCAACGAAAAGATCGTTGACCCTGCCAAAGCGCTACTGCCGGGCGGCCATGCCATTCATCTAATCATCGAACAGGCGTTTCGCGCCGGCATCCCCTTCGAATACCTTGGCACCGGCCTGCTCCAACTGGGCTGGGGCAACAAAGCCCAAGTCACGCTGCGCAGCGCTTCGCATGCCGACTCTGCCGTTGGCGCCAGAATTTGTTCAGACAAGCTCCACACCGCCAACCTGTTGAGGCAGGCGGGGTTTCCGGTGCCGGAGCACGAGCTGATCCAATCCACCGAGGGCGCGCTGGCGGCCGCCGAGCGCCTGGGCTGGCCGGTGGTGGTCAAGCCCGCCAATCGCGAGCGCGGCGAAGGGGTCACCATCAACCTCCGCGATTCGCGGGCGCTGCTGGCCGCCATCACAGCGGCCCAGGCCTTCAGCCCCCGGGTGCTGGTCGAACAACAAGTCTCCGGCACCTGCCACCGCTTGCTCATCGTGGGCCACCACCTGCTCTACGCCTCGCGGCGCGACCCAAAATCCGTGACGGGCGATGGCCAGCACACGGTCCGCCAGCTGGTAGATCACGCCAACGCCGCCGAGCAAGCGCTGCCCCCCTGGCGCCGCAAGAAAGCCTTTCCGCTCGACGCGCTGGCACTCGATTGTTTGGCCAAAGCTGGCCTGGCACCCGGCGACACCCCCGCGACGGGGCAAATGGTGCCCTTGCGGCCTTTCACATCGGCCGAATGGGGCGGCTCCGCCGAAGACATCAGCGACCACGTGCACCCCGACAACATCGCGCTGGCCCGCAGCGCCGCACAAGTGCTGGGCCTTACGGTGGCCGGCATCGACCTGATCACCCACGACATTCACCGCCCCTGGCACGAAACCGGCGCCATGATCAACGAGGTGAACTTTACGCCCTACCTCGGCGGCGCCCTGCCCGAGGCGCGGGCCCTGGCCTACGTGCACACGCTGTTACCCGACGGCGGGCGCCTGCCGATCCATGCGGTGCTGGGCAGCGGTGATCTCTGGCCTCACGCCAGAGCCTTGCAACAGCAGCTTCTGGCCCAGGGCCAGGCCGCCCATCTTTGCAGTACGCAAACCGTGGAAACCCCCGCCGGCCAAGCCCTGCCCCTGGCGTGCCACGGCCTGTTTCAACGCAGCATCGCGCTCCTGCGCCGCCGCGAAGTGCAGGCACTGATCGTGGTGCTCGACAGCCCGGAATGGCTGGAAACCGGCCTGCCCCTGGATCGCATCGACGCCCTGCACCTTGTGGGCGACGTCTCGACGCCACCGCTGCAAACGTTGTTGGCGCTGCTAACCCCGCATTGCCACACGATATTTGGCGGTGCAGCCACCTCGCACTGACCTGCGCCAGGCAGGCCTTGGCACCTAACACGGCCATCGCGGCCATGAGATACTTCCTGCGCGTTTCTGGATGCAACGTCCTTGGCGACGGAGGTTAGAACCACCCTCCCAAACCTGATCTGGATCCTACCCGCGCAGGGAAGCCGACTCGCTCAGCCATCGGGTTCCCTGCTGCGGCCATCTCTGACCTCTGGAGAACCCGAATGCTGTTAAAAGACGAACTGGTGGTGATCACGGGAGCCAGCCGTGGCCTGGGTGCCGCGGTGGCTCGCGCCGCGCACCGCGAAGGCGCCTGGGTCGTGATCAATTACCTCCGCAGCGCTGGCCTGGCGGCCGATCTGGTGAATGAACTGGGTGGCCGCGCCGTGGCCGTGCAAGCCGATGTCCGGAATCCGGCTGACGTTCAACGAATGATCCAGCAAGCCGAAGCCTGGGCAACCCGCCCCGTTACCGGGCTCGTGAACAACGCCCTGATAGACTTCCAGTTCAACGGTGACGCCCGCGACAAGCTGGAAACCCTGGAATGGTCGGCCATGCACCAGCAACTGGAAGGGGCTGTGGGTGGCAGCCTCAACACCCTGAAAGCCTGCTTCGCCAGCATGCGCAAAGCCGGCAAGGGTTCCGTTGTTAATATTGGCACAAATCTCTTCCAGAACCCTGTCGTACCCTACCACGACTACACGGCGTCAAAAGGTGCCCTGCTGGCCTTAACCCGCACGGCGGCACATGAGTGGGGCCCGCACGGCATTCGGGTCAACATGGTCTCGGGTGGCCTGCTGCGCACCACCAGCGCCAGCGCGGCCACCCCGGATGCCGTGTTCGACCTGATCGCCGCCAGCACACCGTTGCGTCAGGTCACCACCCCGGATGAAATGGCGGATGCCGTGCTCTTCCTGCTCAGCAGCCTGGCCCGAGGGGTAACCGGGCAGAACCTGGTGGTGGATGGTGGGTTGGTGATGAACTGACCGGGCGCCATTCACAGCCGCGTATCCTTTTGCAAGCCAAACATCCGCTCAATCAAACGGCCCTCGCCATGTTCACCTCCCCTCCACTGGCCCGACGCTTCATCGATGCCTACATGGGCTTTCTTGGCACACTGCTGCCGGATTCGGCCAAAGCCGGCAAAGACTCCAGCCAGTGGCTGACTCAAGCCCGCCGGCTTTACCTGGAAAACCCCGCTGCGCTGGCGCAGTACCGGGCGCAACATCCCGACGCCGATGCCGAGATACTCGACGCCATCGCGACCATGAAGATACAGCGCTGGATTTACCTGAGAGACACGACGGCCTACTCGGTGTGGATGGATCAGGCCTGTGAGCAAAGTTATGGCGTGCTCGGGCTCACCCAGCGCATCCGCGATATCACCCCAGGCGGGAGCGGCGTCGTGCTGACCGCAGGGCTGATGCCCTTAGGCGGCCGATGGGTCACTGACGGGCTGATCGAGAACCTGGTGTGGCTGGGCCAGAACATCCGACGCGATTGCACGGCACGCTACACGTACCTGAGGCAGAGCGGCCAATTTAGTACCGGCCCGGCATAACGCTGTTCATGACACGAACCTTGGCGCGAATAAAGACAGAGCGTCGCGAAGTAGTTGATTGCGCCAGTTATACAACGTCGGTCGCGACACGCCGACGGTTACCGCCAAATCCTTTGCAGAACCTTCCCGAGTGTTCAAGGCAATCACTGCCTCTTGCTTCTCGATACGGTTATGAGCGTTGGCAGAACTGTTGCCAGCGATCGTTCTGGCAAACTCCGGACGCAGTTCCCGGATCCAGAGGCGCAACGCCTGCCGGCTCGGATAGCCCAGGCACCGGATGGTATGCATCAGACAATGGCCCTGCTCGACATAGTGAGCCACAGCCCGGCGCTTTTGCTCATCCGTGTACTGACGTTTGGCGCGTTGATAGCCTCGCTGGAAATCCTGGTTCTGCTCGAATTCCGCACACCAGGCCTTGAGCGAATTCTTGGTGGGGTATCCCAGCTGACGCTGGGTCGCCGCCATGCGACGACCTAGCTTCTGATAGAGCTTGACGGCCCGCAGTCGATCCTCATACGAATACATGAACTACTCCCAAAGTAGTCCAAGATTTTGTCCGCACCTCCCCTGTGCAGGTTGCGCTGGGTCATTACATCCATTCCATTGTTAATGGGGTAGAGCCAGCCCGTTGATGCCTGCGGGGTACACAGGGGGTACACGAACCCAGAAAGCAAAAAGGCCACCCGGTTAAAGGCGG
>Ga0265293_10012854_pt1 | contig 10998 bp, 8 predicted proteins | sample Munlanlewell138R_FD_192505 | JGI IMG/M metagenome (GOLD analysis project Ga0265293, IMG submission 192505) | Leachate microbial communities from a municipal landfill in Southern Ontario, Canada - Leachate well 138R | ecosystem: Engineered > Solid waste > Landfill > Unclassified | place: Canada... | reverse complement strand
GTCGAGTGATATCTTCAGCCGCCCGATCGATGTTGATCAATTTCACATGATCTTCGGTGGAGTACAGAAGAACCTCGGCCCGGCAGGGGCGACGTTCCTCCTCTTTAAGAAGGATTGGCTGAAGGAGCAAACTCCGAATCTGCCATCCTACTTTGACTACGCCCTTCATGCAAAGAACAAGGGCTTAGCAAACACCCCACCAGTCTTCTCGATCTGGGCGATTAAACTCGTCTTAGAGTGGATCGAGCGAAATGGTGGCGTTGAAGGGATGCAAGAGCGGGCAAAGAAGAAGAGTGATATGATCTACTCCGTCATCGATTCGACGTCGTTCTACAAGAGTCCTGTTGATCAGCAGTATCGCTCCCCGATGAATGTTGTCTTCCGCCTCCCTAGTGAAGAGCTTGAAACCCTCTTTGTCAGTGAGTCAAAGAAAGAGGGGATGCTGGGCCTCAAAGGCCACCGCTCCGTTGGTGGCTTACGGGCGAGTCTCTATAACGCCTTAGAGGTTGATGCAGTGTCAGCCTTGGCTGAGTTTATGCACGAGTTTGAGAAAAAGCATGGATAAGAATATGAAAATAAAAATGGACGAGACCAACAAGGCGATCCTTCGCCAACTCATCGATGGGCGTAAGCCCTTCAGTGCAATCGCCGATGAGTTGACCATCACCGAAAACACCGTTCGCTCGCGGGTGAACAAGTTAATCGATGAAGAGATTCTCCAAATCTCTGGCTTGATTCGCGCCGAAATGATCCCTGGCCTCCAAGTTGTCTTCATGGGAGTAAAACTCTCTACCCTCGACTTGGAGCGGAAGGCGCGGGAGTTTGCCACCCTAAGGGGGGTGATCTCCTGCGTAGTGGTCACTGGGCGATACGACCTGATCGTCCAGCTCGTCTTAAGCGAAGAGGAAGATCTAAGCCTCCTTGATTTCTTTAAAGAAGAGCTGGCGAAGATGAGTGAAGTACTTGAGGTCGAGACGTTCGTCGTCTACCAATCGGAAAACTATCGAATTCCCTACGTTCTCTAAGAGAAACCGACTGGAGGAAACGGGGCAGGTATGGTATACTTGCCCCGTCTTACGATGTTGCATCAACTATAGCTTGAGGAGAATAACCCCATGGCAGATTTGTCCACTACCTATTTAGGCTTACCCATTAAGAACCCACTCGTTGCGGCGAGTAGCCCACTGACTGCATCCCTTGATAGCTTAAAGAAGCTTGAAGATGCCAATGTTGGCGCCGTCGTCTTAAAATCGATCTTTGAAGAGCAGATTGAACTCGATGGTCTTGATGCAGTAAAAGAAGCTGAAGGGTTTCTTGGACACACCGATGGGTATGAGTTTGTAAAGGCGAGCTCAATGGAACAGCAGATCGATGCGTACCTTGCCCTCTTAGAGGGAGCGAAGAAAAGCCTCTCGATTCCAGTAATCGCCTCAATTAACTGCTACCGCGATGGCACGTGGCTTGAATACGCAAAGCGCTTCATTAACCTTGGCGCTGATGCGATCGAGCTTAACTACTACGTCGTCGGAGCGAACCTTGAAGAAGAAGGCTCGTTCGTTGAAAAAGAGTTCCTCCAACTCGTTCGCTCGGCCCGTAAATCGATTAGCGTTCCCCTGAGTATTAAAATGGGCTCGGCGTACTCTTCCTTAGCGAATATGCTTCGCCGCTTCGATGAAGAAGAGATCGATGGAGCGGTCCTCTTTAACCGCTTCTACAGCCCGGACATTGATATCGAACGAATGAAGATGACCCAAGCTCAGATGATTAGCACCAAGGATGAGTACACCCTTGCCCTCCGGTGGATCGCCTTAATGAGTGAAGAGCTCCGCTACGACCTCATCGGAGCGACGGGGATTCACAGTGCCCGTACGGCAATTAAACTCCTCCTTGCAGGAGCGAAAGCCCTCCAAGTGTGCTCAGTCTTAATGAAAGAGGGCCTTGGCAGCGTGAATACGATCCTCACTGGAATCGATGAGTGGATGGATAAACACTCCTTTGAGGATATTGAAGCGTTTAGAGGCCACTTAGCGAAAGAGTATAAAGCTGATGGATCACAATGGACTCGGGTCCAGTATCTGAAAACGATGCTTGAGTCCCAAAGGATGTAGCATATGGATTTGGCTTCCTACCGTGACATTTCTCCCTACCATGGCCAAGATCTTCTCGATGCCATCGCTCGGGTAAAAGGTCATGAGAAGGGAATTGCCACCTTCCTCGCCTCCTTTGATCCCCCGCGAACGAATGATCAACGCCTTGCTTTGCAGGAGCTGGTAAAGTACATCATCGCCCTTCTTGATGAAGTGACGACGTACGAGCAGTTTCAGCGCTCTATTACCGCAGGAATCTTCCTACCGAAGATCGTTGAGAAGTCGGTAACAGCGTTTACGTTCAGTGGTTTAGAGAACCTTGAGAAAGATCAAGCGTACCTCTACATGTCCAACCACCGCGACATCGTCCTCGATTGCGCCCTCATCGATTTAGCGCTCGCCCAAGGGGATATGATGCTGATGGAGATGGCAATCGGGGATAACCTCTTAACGAATCAATTTATCACCGATCTCTTTAAGCTCAATGGGGGAGTCGTCGTCAAGCGCGATCTTCCGATGCGGGAGAAGTACCTTGAATCACTGCGCCTCTCTTCGTACTTCGTTGAGTTGATCAGTGAACGAAATCAATCGATTTGGGTCGCTCAAAAGAGCGGGCGAAGTAAAGATGGAATTGATGTCACTAATCCCGCGATTATCAAGATGCTGCACCTTTCGCAGAAGAAGAAAGGGGTGAGCTTCAGTGAAGTCATACAGCGGACGAAGATCGTTCCTGTTGCAGTGAGCTATGAATACGATCCTCTTGATGTGAATAAAGCTGCTGAGCAGCTGCGTAAGCACAGTGATAAGCGTCAGTATGAAGATGTAATCTCCATGACGAAAGGCCTGAGGGGCTTTAAGGGACGAATCCACATCAGCTTTGGAACCCCCCTTACCGACCGCGCCTATACGAGTCCTGAAGAAGTTGCCCTTGAGATCGACCGCCAGATTCATACGAACTACACCCTCTGGCCAACGAACTACTACGCCTATGATTACGTCAATAGTAGTTCAGCGTACGCTGAGCACTATCAAAACTTCGACGGCGAAGCGTTCTTAAATCGCTTTAAATTCCGTCGAGAGGAGGTCCGGGACTTTGCCCTGAATGCGTATGCAAACCCAGTTCGATCGTTCTTATCGCAACAACATCCGTAATATAGCCCTTGGTATTCTCTTCATTCTCCTGATTCTAAGCCTCAGTGCGTGTAATCAAGAGGAGTTTGAAGTGTTAAACGTCGACTCCGCCCTTTCAGCACTCTACTTTTTACCGGAAGGGGAGCACGCAACCATCCTCACATTGAGTTTTGAAGTCACCAGTGATGATTCGGTTGTCGAAGTCCAGATCATCACACCCGATAAAAACTCCCGGTGGGTTGTCTCAGCGCAGAAGGATGAAGCCGGACGCTTTACTGTTGGCCCGCTTTCAATGGGAAAAGGAAACGCCTTAAGCGCTGGTGATTACTCGATGATCGTCCTCAACAGCCGCGGCAAAACAATTGACCACACCTTCACTGTCCGACCTCTCTCAACGGATATCGATCCTCAAGAGTGGGGTAATTACGATGTGAATGAACGACTCCTCACCCTGAACCGGAGCGGAAGCTTACAAGTCGGGGATGCCCGTCTTGAGCTAGCACAAGGAGAGGCGTACCGCATCGCCGATGGAATCGATGAGTTCTACGTCTCCTTTGACCACGATTCAACAATTGTTCGAGTGACTCTTTAAGTTCGCCCAACTGTTTTCTTTAAATCTTCTTTATTAAGGCGGATCACGAACGTCCGCCCGTGGGGACAGATTGGCTCTTCTAAGGCAAAGACAGCTTTTAAAAGTTCAATAGCCGCTCCACGATCGATACGGTCCCCCGCTTTAATCGCAGCGTGGCACGCAACAACAGCGTAGAGGCCTTTTTCGATTTCACTGCGCTCACCGCGCATCTCTTGAATGAAGCTCACCACGTCAGCTTCGATCGAGCGGTAGAGCGCAGGTACGCCAACGAGTTCCCACGAAAGATCACCAACGCGATTGAGCTTAATTCCCAGATTAACATACTCATCTTGGTTCGCCAAAAGGTACTCATCAATTGAGCGTTCGACGTCGAAGGCGAGGGGGATCATAAGGTTTTGAATTGGTTGTTTCGAGCGCACCTGATCATACAAGATTCGTTCATGGGCGGCGTGTTGATCAACAAGGAATAAATCATCCCCTTTTTGAGCAATGAGGAAGAGGTCAAAGCTTTGACCGAGGTAGATAAACTCCTCTTCTGTTTGTTGAATCGTCCATACATCTTCGCTTTGAGCGCTGCGTTGGGCTTCAAACTTGGGCTCCCTCAGCGCTTCTTTTGCTTTGGCAAACCACCCAGGATCAATGGCTTCCTTCGGCTCATACCGTGCTCCTTCATGGGCGTAGCTCATCGTAGAACCACTATGTTGGTAGCGCGGTGGCTCTTCAAAGAGTGTTGGTGAGCTTTCTTCTTTTTCGAGGAGGCGGGGAATTGGGCGGCCTACTTGGGAAGAGACCATCGAAACAACTTGGTGGTGAACCTCCGCTTTGTTCCTAAGGCGCACTTCGCGTTTGGTTGGGTGGATATTGAAATCTACCAGCGTTGGATCGATTGTAATAAAGAGATAGCAGTAGGGGAAGGAGCCCCCAGGGAGAAGATCAGAGTAGCCGTAGGTGACCGCTTGGACGAGGGCGTACTCATCAACGGGGCGCTTGTTCACAAATATCTTGATGTGGGAGCGGTCACTGCGCCACAGTGCTGCCGAAGAAGCAACTGCGTAGAGGCTAAAGCGACTGCCTTCATCATGTAACTCAATAAGCTCATGGGCGACGATGTGTTGGTTCGTTGAAAGGATATTCACCACCCGCTCTTTAGCACTGGAGCGCGGTAAATCGAGGCGGAGCTTCGAATCAACGATGAGCTTAAAGGCGACATCGGGGAAGGCAAGGGCTTTTTCTTGTAAGACGGTGCGGACCATCGTTGCTTCAGTCCCAGGGCGCTTAAGAAATTGTCGCCGAGCGGGAAGCTCACCAAAGAGGTCTTTGACGATAACAAGCGTCCCCTCGGTTGTGGTGGAAGGAAGAATCTCTCCTCGCTTTCCATTATCAACGGTAATCTCAAAACCCCGCGAGGCGATGGTGATTGCGCTAACGGCAGCGATGGAATAGAGCGCTTCGCCCCGAAAGCCCATACTTGAGATGTGGTATAGATCTTCAAGACTCGCGATTTTACTCGTTGCATGACTCTCACAGAGCAGTGGTAAATCTTCCTTAGCGATTCCTGCTCCATCATCGAGGATTCTAATTTCATCAATGCCCCCCGAAAGGAGGGCAACGGTGATCTCTTTCGAGCCAGCATCCAAGCTGTTGTCGATCAGCTCCCGGATTACTGAGGCGGGTCGTTCAATTACCTCACCTGCAGCAATCCGCTGTGCGACTAAGGGATCTAAGCGCGCAATGGCCATCCTAGAACGTACCCTCCAGTCGGACTTTTACTCCAACATCAACGGTGGGCCTTTGGCCGTGGAGGTCGATCGGGAGATTCAAGCGAGCACCAAAGGTGAACATCTTGTACGTGTACGACGCCTCGACGAAGGAAGAGGTCCACGGACTGACAAAGAGGCTCAGAAGCTCAGCTCCTCCGGCGACCTCTTTAATTGCATCAATGAGGCCGACTTGGCTTGCACCAAGACCGAATGTAAAGACATCGCCACTGTAGGTGAAGCCGAGTTGGCTAAAGTCAGCACTGCGACTTTTTCCAGTGACAGTTGCAATGGTGAAGTCGGAGGTAAAGGGTACGTTGAGGATTAAGCTAATCGCAAGCTTATTGCTCTTGTACGTCCCAGAGGCGTAAAGGTCTACTAAGCCATCGTGATCAAGGCCTTCATAGGCTTCAGCAATTGAGTTAAAGTGCATTAAGTGATTCTTCCCACCGGCGAGGGAGGCCATGATTTGCGCGTTAAACGGCTCGTGGTCAACCATCAATCCAACACCGAGTTGGTGGTTGGGGAAAAAGTATGTGGTGTTTAAATCAAAGAATTCTTCAACCTTTACCTCAGGATAGACCGGCAAATAGCCGCTAGCTAAGAGGAGGGCTGAGAACTTCGTCAGGCGGGTATTAATAATCGGGAAGGTGAACTCTAAGAGGGGGAAGAGATCGATGTTCATGTCCGAAGAATCAGGTTCGAAAAACGCCAATGTGCCAAGGGCAATACTCATCGGATATGAGCCACCAAGAGTGTACTCTAACACTGTCGATCCTAGTTGGCTTCCTTGGTCGTTTAAGAGGTTGGTGAAGCGCAAATCATCGAAGCTCGTATTTAAACGCAGGCCACCGATGGTAATTGAGTTGTACGCTGCCATCTTACCGGAGGGGAACATTGGAGCGATGAAGGGGGCGAGCTGCGTCCCTGGGTATCCACCTTCTTCGATCAATAAGTAGAAAGGGCTACTCGAGTAGCCAAACTTCAAGTAATCAATGATTCCGAAGATGTACGAAGCGATGCCTAAGGCGGAGGTATCAATATCTAAGAAGTTTGTATCAAAACTGGTGAAGTTCGTTGTTTCCACTTGCGCTTTAAGCCGAAGGGCGAAGGAGTTGTAGGTAACAAAGGGTTTGACTTCGAGGCGATGGTTAGGCCAGAAGGAATCACCTTCTAAGGGAAAGGTGAGGGTGTAGCCCGCTTCAAGACCGTAGCTGCCTTTATTCTCTTTCGTATTGCTCTGACTAACCCTCAGTGAGCCCGTTTGAACAACTGGAGGTGCAACCACAACAGGGGCGGGCTCAGTTCGTTCAATAACTGGCTCTAACGCCACCGGGGGAGGGGGAAGAAGAAGCTCTTCTTCAACAGGAAGGATAATCTCCTCTTCAACAGGGAGAATTACCTCTTCTTCGACGACAGGCTCTTCTTCAACGTATCCAAGTTCAATCGTCCAGTAGACCATCTCAGGGGGTTGGGGAATCCGGATCGCTGGTTCTTCTTCTACGACAACAACAGAAAGGGGGGCTTCTTCAATGACTGGCTTTGCGATGCGGCGGCGGTCAACTTCATAGGAAGCAAGTTTCCGTGTTTGAAGGCGGGGGGTTGCGAGCTCAAGCTCGTAGTTTGGGTCAATCGTGGTTGCTTTGTAGGTGATTAAGTTTGTTGCTTTCAGCGGAACATCAAAGCTTACTGCCCGCTCATCGGTAGCAGTAGAAACGACGTACACCTCTCCCGGGCTGGAAAGTTCATAGAGCGTCGCTGGTGTGATGATTGAAAGCTCACCACTCGTTGTCTTCGCTGAAATCGCTCCATCGATTAAGAGAAGGGTCGTATCCCAACTAGTAAGCTCATCGAGGATGAGGATTGAATCACCGTGGAGGTTAATGTCCCCTCGGCTCGTTTCTAAGAGCAAAGGTGAGTCCCCTGTAACTATAATTGTACCTAACTGGATTGAATCAAGATCCAAGTCTTCGAGGTCAATTGCTCTTCCATTCGGATCAAAGAGGCGTAGGGAGGAGAGTTCGCCGTCGACAACCCGCACATACTCTTGAGCGAAAACGCTTAAAGGAATAATGAGGATGAGCAAGGTAGCGATGATAAAGATTCTACGTCGGTTCATGGTCGCTCCTAAACGCTGTTTTTAAAGGAGGACAACCCTCACAACAGCGTCAATAGTCGATGTAAGGCGAGCATGTTCATCATAAGCAAACGTGGCACCAAGTGAAATAACATACGGCTTCACCTTGATTAGCGCAAGCACTTGGATGTCTACTGATCGTAGAGTCGTAAGCCCTTCGAAGAACCCTTCGCCTTTTGTAGTAGAATAAAGCTTTTCATACCTCAAGTCCAGAGATAGAAGATTGAAGATGAGGTGGTCAAAGCGGAGATTTGCAAACATTCGGTTGTTTTCGAAGCTTCCGTTGATCAAGTCGCTCGCAATTTTTGCTCCAAAAAAGACTTCTTGCTTCGGCCAGGTGAAGGAAAGGGCTCCTTCAAAGCGGCTTGAACCAAAGGGAAGGATTAGCTGCTGGGCGGAAGAAACGGCCCATTCGTTGGTGAAAAATGACGCCCAGTATTGACCGTACAACGGGGCAGTAATTGAGGCGTTATAGGTGAAAAGCGAGCCAAGTCGACCGTGGATACCGCTCCGAATTCCTAGGCCAATTTCGGGGGCAGAGACGTCAAAGCCCTGGAAGAGGAAGTCAGTAAAGACGTCCGCTTTTATAATCTTTGTATCAACGAGGGGAAGGGCAAAATCGAGGCCGAAGAAGTGGCGTCGAATCTCCTCCTCTTCAAGGGTTCTTAGACCCGTTGCGTAGGAGAGTCCAAGCTGGAGGGTGGAGAGGTAGCGCTCATGGGCGAAGGGTGTCGAGTAGATTCGCCACGCATTCATCGTTGGTTCAAAGACGTTATCAACGAGGAGGTGGAAGCCGCTGGGGACCTTTGTAATACTCTGGGCGTCAATCATCATATTGATCCCAGGTTTTGAGGAAAGAATGCCCACTGTGCGATCAACGTATCCGCTGATTAGTGCTCCATCACCAAGGGTTGGGCCAAGGAGCTTTCCATAGCGGAAAAAGAGTGGATCATAGGGATTGCCAAACTGGAAGGTTTGAATAAAGCGGCTGTAGTGTGCTGCTACTTTGATTCCGTACTGCCAATTGGATTCATCTTCACCCCGCTCAGGGACGGACCAATCAGAAAAATCAAAGTCGAGGTTGAAGGGGTCGAACTCGAAACTCCCTTTCAGTGTTAAATTTAAGCGCGTAGAGAAGGGACCAAGGGAAAAGGATGGATTTACGATAATTCCAAAGGTTCCATCAGAGAACGCGACAGCTTGGACAAAGCCACTATCATCCCCACTATCAGCAAGGAGGCCGTCAAGGGGATTTAGGATAGTAATAGATGTTGAATGGTCGGGCACACTGAGCGGATCCTCGCCTTCAGGGGAAGCATCTTCAGCTGCCCAAGCACTTGAGAGGATCAACACAAGAGTAATACATAGAAGCGCGCCAAGGCGAGTTCGAGCCGAACGTTTCATCATACTAATCATACCATTAAACTAGAAAATGGGACAGTCGTTACACATATTCTCAAAAGTGATGGGCTTTATAGATGTGTTCGCGGGTAAGGGAGTCAATGTTTGAAAGTTCAGCGATAATCGGTTTTAGCTGGGAGCGAATATTCGTTTGATCGTACGGACACACCGGTTTAATGATTGGAAGGTCATACGCCGCCGCTAAGCGCTGGGGAAGGCGTTCATGGACTTCAATCATTGGGCGAATAATCTCAATCTCCCCGCCAAAAAACTCCTGGACGGGCTTCATCGTATCAAAGGAGGCGCGGAAGCAGAGATTCATCAGTGATGTTTCCACTAAGTCATCTAAGTGATGGCCCATCGCAATCTTTTTAATTCCTTCCTTAGCCGCCCAATCAAAGAGAATTCGGCGGCGGTTTCGGCTACAGAGGTAGCAGTTAAACTCATCGCCAAACGAGGCGCAGTGCTGCTGTTCATCGACGATGTGAAACTCATAGCCAAGGTCGGTGAAGAAGCTCTTCAATCGTGGCCGAAATTCATCACAGATGGGGTGCTCAATCCAGTTAATCATCACTGCCTTAAGCGTGTAGTCGATCGGTAGCCACTTCTTCCGAAGCGAGAGGGCGAGGGCAAGGGCGAGGCTATCCTTCCCACCACTGGCGGCGAGGAGGATCGTATCGCCCTCGGTAATCATCGAGTAGCGATTAATCGCTTTACCGGTTGCTTTAACAAAGCGAAGAACCCACGGTGGCAGGTTACCGTCTAATAGGGTTTGATAAGCGAGTTGATCACTCATGAAGGCTCTCCCAACTTTTCTGGATTGCTTGATGGTCACACCGAGACTCAGCGAAGATTCGAACCATCCGTAATGAGGAGGTGAATTCAAGAGCGCGACTACGGTTAAAGAGTGGGTCAACGCGTTCAAAGGTTCCGAGGTATGTTCCATCTTTGACGACGGGAATGTCTGATTCAAAGGAGACGTGCTCGGGAATATCGATGACGAGTGATCCTCGGCCAAGGCCGCACGTTGTCTCAATGTGTTCTTCCAACGCTCGTCGATGGGTTAGAGAAACAGCTTTCTGATGAAGGCTCTTCTCTTTATCAAACGCCTCTTCAACAACGGGGGTGTAAAGCTGGTTAGATCGAACTGCAGCAATTAGCTGTGAAAGTGGACGCTCTTCACTGCCGAGGAGGAAGAAGCTCTCATCATCTAAATCATAGAGCTCCTCTTCTTGAATTTTCCCATCACTGAGGTTTTCGTAGAGATAGCGCTTGATCATCGCCGTTGCACTGCGCGTTGCGCGGTGCCAATAGACGTTGCGGTACATCAGATACTTAGAAAAGAGGAGGTGCTCAACTGATCCAAGGGCAGAGGCGTTAATTGCGAGTGCACCATCAAAGATTAAGAGGTGCTCAGTGATGTAGGAGACGTCCTGCACTCCATAGGGAACCCCGGCAAAATACGCATCACGGTTGAGGTAGTCGAGTTTATCGGGATCTAGTGCCCCACTGAGCATTGAGCGATAGAGTAAGAGCTCTGGATCGTCAGTGGGGAGACTTTCATCAATAATAATTTTAATCAGAGTAGGATCTAAATCAGAAGCTATGAGTGCATCATGAAGGATCTTGTCCCGATCTAGTAAATGCGTAGCGAGCTCTTCGTGGCTGAGAAGGGGGAGTTCCTTGAGGCTATGAGTGAAGGGGAAGTGTCCGATATCGTGAAGAAGGACAGCAGCGAGGAAGTGATGCACTCCTTTGAGGGTAAAGCGTCCTTCATCGCATACGCGGCGAAGTATACTTTCAATCATTTCCTTAGCGAGGTGAAAGACTCCGAGGCTGTGATTTAAGCGGGTGTGGACGGCCCCAGGATAGAGGTGGAAGGCAACGCCTAAT
>Ga0265293_10012853_pt1 | contig 10998 bp, 7 predicted proteins | sample Munlanlewell138R_FD_192505 | JGI IMG/M metagenome (GOLD analysis project Ga0265293, IMG submission 192505) | Leachate microbial communities from a municipal landfill in Southern Ontario, Canada - Leachate well 138R | ecosystem: Engineered > Solid waste > Landfill > Unclassified | place: Canada... | reverse complement strand
GACCTTAAAAAGCGCGGAGTTCAGGATATATTCATCGCTTGCCATGACAACCTAAAAGGGCTTGGAGACGCAATAAATGCAATATTTCCGAAAACAAAGCAGCAGCTTTGCATAGTTCATCAGATTCGGAATTCGACCAAATTTGTGCAGTACAAGGACAGAAAGGCAATCTGCGCCGACCTAAAGAAAATCTATGGCGCAGTTAATCTTGATGATGCAGAGTATGCAAAAGAGGAATTTAGGGAAAAATGGGATAAGAAGTATCCGTCCATTCTGCGATCCTGGGATGCAAATTGGGCGGAGCTTACTACGTTTTTCAGTTACCCCGAACAAATCCGAAATCTAGTGTATACAACGAATGCAGTGGAGGCGTACCATAGAATGGTGCGGAAATTTACGAAAACAAAGTCAATTTTCCCCACCGATGATTCGATACGAAAGGTGGTTTTTCTCTCGGTGAAAGAAATCACAAAAAAGTGGACGCAACCACCAAGAGATTGGGCAATGGCATACAGCCAGATTATGATATTCTTTGCAGACAGGTTTGCGGCGTAAGACCTTGAGGGCTCTGCCCTCAAACTCCCGGGGTTTATCCGCCAAGGGCTTACCGGTAGATTGGAAAAACCGGCGAATCCGAAGACTCGCCGATCTACCGTATAAGTCGCAGCAAGCGTTGGGGCGCTCCCCAGCGTAGCCCGATTTATGCTGCAATATAAGTATTGACAATTGAATGGTAGGTTATTCCATTTACACTAAAGAATTTTCACTCCCGAGGAAAACCGGTTAGATCGTAAACTTTTTATGTGTTTTATGTGATGCGATTTCTGTAAATAATAACATAATATTTGAATACGCTTCATATATTATGCTTTAATTTCCGCCTATAAGCTTCATTATAAACTTCATCATCAGCACGTGCACCAACAATAACAATGGTCATTATTTCGTTCTGTTCTTTCAAGGCATAGATAACTCGTATACCAATATCGCGATATTTTATTTTGTATAGTCCAGATAAATCTTTTCCTTTCTGATTTCGTAGAAGCTTGCCATATCCGCCTTTATATTTTGCAACAGGATTCTGCACAACTTTATTTATTCCTTTAACAACTTGTGCCCTGACACCCCTGTCAATGCAAGCAAGATCGGATAGTGCTTCTGGCAAAAATTCTATTTTCCACATATTATTCAATCTCCAGATCTTCTGCATTTTCGATGTCTTTATGCGTAAGACACATTTGTAGCAGAGCTTCCTCATACGGTATACCATCACCGGGTTCATAATTGGCAAGACGTTGCTCCGCAAGATTCAGCAAAATACTATTCTCTTCAATTTCCAAGAGGCGCTGGTATTCGTCAGGTGAAAGAATTATAGCAGAAGGAGTATTGTTTTTTAACACAACAATGCGGTGTTCGGTTTTCAAGCGGTCAAATATTTTTGCAGCCTGCCCTTTATTGAATTGTGTAATTGGTACTAAATTTTTTAAAATATTACCAACACTCATTATAACAACTCCTCTAAAAAATAATCTACATTAATATTATACGTAAAAACATAAATAATCAATACTTTATAATGACAATTTATCAACAAATAAATAGTTTTTGTGTCTATTCAATCAGTCGATTTTCATCGGTTGATTTTTATGCAAATAACCTAAAATACTGCTATACAGCCTTGAAAAGCTCAGGGGGCATCGAGTTCCGCTCGCTTTTGGCTAGATTTGCTTCGCAAATAGCATAGTTAAGTAATTTCGTGACTTCGTGAAAGGTACGAACATTACTAAACTCTAAGGCATTTTAAACTTAGTTTTCCTAGGGCTCGCTGTAATTAGCTGTATTAGAGGTGAGTTTGCATTTAACATACTTGGGGTACTAACTGAATAGACACAACTATAGCAGATAGTTGTTTTTAGTATTAAATTTTGATTTGCACGTTTTATCACAACCTGATATAATAAGAAATGCAGTATAGGAAATATTTGTTATCATCTACTATCATTAAAACGATTTTAAGAATATAATTTTGGCATTTTTAGAAGTAAAGCAACATATCAAGTTCAAATGCTGGAACGAAAGCATATAATTTAAATGTGATAAATGCTATAAATCTGTTTGTCAGAAGGCATTGGAGTATTTAGTTGAGGGCATTGGAGAGGAGTGTGTGCTTAGTAAATGAAATATTATACCAAAACTAATGCTGTATTTTTAAAAACATTTATCTACAATGTGCTTCTTGTTGTAATAACTGCTGTGACATTTGGCTATGGGTCGTACAAGTATTTTATTACTGATTTTAACAGAGATATGCTAAAAGTTAATGATAAGCTGCTTGCGCAAATTGCAAGGGAAGTCGAAGAAAATGTTGTTGAAAAAGTTAATCGGCTTTCTATGGATCTGATAGTGCCAAATTACAATAATGATCTTCTTTTCTTTTTTAATAATAGTGTTAAAGGCAATCATTCAAAAATATACTTTATAAGAGACTACTTGGGCAACATTAGTTCCTCGTATTCAGATATTGTAGAGTCAATATATGTTTTTTACGGTGCCAGCAATATGTTAATATCGTCCAGAACGGGGGTTTGCTATTTTGAAAATGTTTCGAGTGATTTATTTTATGAAGATGATTTGAAACTGCTAGGGGTTAGTATCAACGAAAACGTCGTATGGGTTGATATGAAAAGTCCGCTGGCAAACTTGGAAAATAACAGTTTTGATTTGGATTGTCTTACCTTTGTAAGGTTTTATCCTGGCAGCAGGTCGATTCATGATAATATAGGATTCATTGCAATAAAAATTAATAAACACAAGCTAGCTAATATTATAAGGCAATATATGCCTGAAGAGCTTGGAAGTGTATTTATATTAGATGAAGGTGGAAATTTCATAGCAGGTGGTCCTAATGAAAAGCTGGAGAATGAAAATAATTATATAAATAGAGTCATATCCTCAAAAAAGGACTACGAACATTTTACAATAAGAATAAATGGTGCGCCATCGGTCATTTCTCACTTATTGCTTAACTATAATGGGTGGAGACTTGTGAACATAATTTCAGAAGTAAAATTTTATGAAAGACTATACTCTTTACGATTTATATTATTTATGATTTGCATAATTACAATTTTTACAGGCTTCTTAATTGCAAATTATTTTGCAAAGATTACATATAAACCACTGAAGATGGCAGTTAGCAAGGTAAAAAAACTTTATGATGTCCCTTATAGGATTACTCGCTCAGAGCGCAATGAATACACTTTCTTAGAAAATGCAGTTATGAATCTTTCTATAAAGGTGCAGGATCTTAAAGGAGTAATTGATGCTAACCTGCCATTAATAAAGCATAACCTAATTTTAAATTTGTTGAGTAATAGTATCAATAGTATGTCTGAGTATAATGAGAAATTGAAAATGATTGGAGTATCTTCAAATGCACCTTTTTACGGGTTGATTATTATTCAAATACCTAAGGTTTCTATGGATAAGATGAGTATAGAAAACAGCCAATATGTTAAATACACCATAATAGAGCAAATTGAGAAATATTCTGATGGTCTAAATTTTATTATTGCAGCCGAATTGCCGGACTATAAGTTAGCAGTTTTATTGAACTCACATAAGTGGGATAATAATGTCTTGGAGAACTTTTGCAGACAAATATATGAATATGCGATTGAGAGATTCCGATTCCGGTTGTTGTTTTCGATTAATGGTTTTGAAAATGACCCGCTTAAACTGTACCTGAGTTACAAAGAAACTATAGGTGCGCTTAAATATGCATACTATTTACCTAATAGTAATATTCTACATGTAGAAAAAATAAATAAAAGAGAGAATAATAATTCTATAATACCTGAGGAAATTTTAGATGAATTTTCTAGGGGATTAATATCATTAGATATTAATCTTTCACAGGAATCGCTCTTAAGACTTTTAAAAGAAGTGAAAGAAGGACTATACTCTGCGGATCATTGTAATAAAAGGATTCTTGATATTCTGTATACTTTCTCAAATTATTGTCATATAAAAAATTTAAGTAATGAGGTTTGCGCAACCGAAAACTTGTATACGGAGTTCTATAAACTAGAAAATGTCGACCTGTTTTATCAGTGGATGCTAAACAATATTTGTGTTGTAATTGAACACATGAAGGAGCGAAGTTTACACAGAGCAGGTGAGATAGTTGAAAAAGTTAAAAACTATATTAGAGATAACATAGGAAATGATCTTTCTCTTAATGTACTTTCAAAAAATGTATTTTTAAGTCCTGCCTATCTAAGCAGGATTTTTAAAGAAGAAACAGGTATAAATATAACAGAATATATAAATGAGAACAGAATGAATGAAGCAAAAGAACTAATTCTTAATACAGACTTGAATATCGAACAAATTGCAAAAAAAACAGGTTACAATAGTGTCAACTATTTTAATAATAAATTCAAGGAAACCTATGGAGAGCCTCCTAAGAAGTATAAATACAACCGTGTACTATAATCTTATAGAAAAAAACTCTAAGCAGTGACTTGTAATAGGCAAGTTCAGATTTTATGTAATATGAAAAACAAATCATTCATATAGATTTTAGCAAATTTAATATTGGGCGCTACGGATCTATAGTGATCTTCATTTAACCACCTGACTATGATGAAAGTGAATAAAAAATCTTAAGAAAGTAGAAAAAATGCAATTGCATTCTTGTGTATATAAAATGTAATATGTATCTGTGCTTAATGGTAAGTATTTGAAACTGCATAGAGGGAGTACGGCAATGAATATTATAGGGAAGCCCCTTGATAAATTATCAAATATGTTTAGAAGAGTAAAAAAGAGCAGACTTTACAAAAATTATTGGGAAAGTAGATATCTTTTTTTGATGCTGGTGCCCGCTGTAATATATTATATCGTTTTTCACTACATGCCAATCTACGGAGTACAGATTGCGTTCAAGAATTTTAGATTTAACAAAGGTATTTGGGGAAGCCCATGGATAGGATTTCAGCATTTTATAGATATATTTGCCTTGGAAAGCTTCTGGGAAGTGTTTTCAAATACTATAATAATAAGCATTTACAAACTTATATTTGGCTTTCCTGCTCAAATTTTACTTGCAATCTTGCTAAATGAAATAAGACATGAAAGATTTAAAAAGACTGTACAAACAATCAGTTATCTTCCACATTTTATTTCATGGGTAATACTGGCAGGGGTATTTACGCAGTTCCTATCTCCTTCTATAGGACCTGTGAATGTACTGCTAAGAACTATTAAGATGAAACCGATTTATTTTATGGCTGATTTGCGCTGGTTTAGAACAATTCTTGTTTCAACTGATGTATGGAAAACCGTAGGATGGAACTCCATTATATACTTGGCGGCATTAACAGGAATAAATCCAGAGCTATATGAAGCATCAATAGTTGATGGAGCAAGCCGTTTAAAAAGAATAATATATATTACTATTCCATCGCTTGCTCCTGTTATAACAATTATGCTCATTTTTGCGGTAGGTAATTTAATAAAGGATGATTTTGACCAGGTTTATAACATGTACAACGCATCTGTATATAAAGTGGCAGATGTGATAAGTACTTATACATATCGCAAAGGTCTTATTGACATGGAATATAGTTTTTCAACAGCTGTTGGGCTTTTCAAGAATGTACTTTCATTTATATTGATTATTATAGCAAATTGGACAGCAAAACATATCAATGAATATGGAATTTGGTAATTAATCTTCATTGGAGGTAAAATTCAAATGGTTATTAAGCGAAAAAAAGGCGAGGTTGTTTTTGATATTTTTAATTATTTATTTTTGAGTTTATTTTGTGCCTCCACACTCTATCCATTTATATTCCTTCTACTTGTTTCTCTTGGAGTGTCCGGCATGCATAATTCAATAAATCCATTTAAGTCAATTAACACCGCAAATTTATCTGCATACATTCACGTTATAGGAAATGAATATATTATTTATGGTTTTATTAGCACACTTAAGCGCACACTTATAGGAACCCCTCTGACATTAATTGTATCAATTTTAACTGCTTATCCATTATCGAAAAGGAACTTCCCTAATAGAGGATTTTGGACTGGATTTATGGTTTTTACCATGTTTTTTAATGGAGGAATAGTACCTAATTACCTGCTTATAAGGAGTCTTGGGTTGATAGACAAGATTTGGGCGCTTGTGTTGCCCCATCTTATAGCGACATTTACTATGATAATTATGCGCAACTATTTCATGTCTCTGCCAGATAGCCTGGAGGAAGCTGCAAAAATCGATGGAGCAAATGATTTTATTATATTGTTTATGATACTTGTACCTATTTGCGCCCCGATTATAGCGACTGTAACCTTATGGACTGTTGTATATCATTGGAATGCATGGTTTGACAGTATGATATATATTACATCATCCAAAAAACAGGTTCTCCAGGTTGCTTTAAGGCGTATTGTGTTGGAGGGGATGCAACATACGATGGAATTTCAGGCAGAGGGAGACAGTTTTATTAGTCCTGATACTATTAAGGCAGCAGTTGTTATGGTGGTATCAATCCCGATAATTATTGCTTATCCTTTTGCCCAGAAATACTTTGTAAAAGGCATAATGATGGGATCGCTAAAAGGATAAGAGTTTGTGTAGAATTTCATAAAAAGATCCGAATCTTTATAGGAAAATTAAAAAAGAAGAACGGAGAAAGGAGCATTGATGCCGATGATTTAATGTTTGTTTCGCTGTAGTGTAAGTTAAAAATTCATGAAGGGAGTTATCAAAAAATGAAAAAGGTTTATTTACAACTATGTTCTATTTTTATTGCATTATTGCTTATTATTTCAATTTCAGCATGTAACATTACCGGAACTGATGTTGATAAAAGTATTCGAAATACATCTGTTGAAAATGAAATAAGTGAGGATGGGTATGAAAAATATGCACCTATACCGGGAAAGCAATACACTATCACATGGACATCCCAGCAATCGGCACCTCTCGGGGACAACCCGGAGATATTGGATTACTGGAATGAAAAACTCGATGTAAATATTGTTATCTGGAATATTGAAAACACAAGGTACGCAGAAATATTGAACTTAAAAGTTGCATCAGGGGAAATACCTGATGAAATGCTCATTACAAGCTTTGTAAACTTTCAAAAGCTTCATGATCAAGAGATGCTAGCGAAGTTACCTGAACCTGTAATAAAAAAATACGCACCTGACCTTGTAAAGCATATTGAAAATGATTCTCTAGGCGCATTTAAATATGCTAAAATTGATGGGGAGATCCATGCCATCCCATTTATAGGATATAATGATAAATTTCGTGCAGCAGTTGTTTGGAGAGCAGATTGGCTTGAAAATGTTGGTATAAAAAAGGTGCCTGAAACTATTGATGAGTTTGAAGAAGCGTTTTATAAGTTTGCTAAAGAGGATCCCGATAAGAACAATGAGAATGATACGTTTGGATTGTCGGAATCAGCTTTTAGTGCAATTTTTGGGGCGTACGGATATATCCCTTCATATTGCAGTCCAATACATCAAGGAAAACCCATGTGGCAATTAAGAGAAGGCAAAATGGTATTTTCATCAGTTCAACCAGAGGTAAAGGAAGCACTTAGAAAATTAAACAAGTGGTATATGGATGGTGTACTGGATCCTGAATTTATTACGGGAGAAAATAAGGGCGGACCGGTAAACATAACTCATGCATTTGCTAATGGTAGAATCGGATACACTTCCCATGGGTTTTACTATAATTGGGCAGAGGAGAATGAGGAAGTCTCAAGAAACTTAGATGAGCTGTTCAAGTCTAACAAGGACGCAAAGCTTGCCTATGGGTTACCTCCAATAGGTCCGGAAGGCATAAGAGGGGTTTATAAGAGAAATGCAATTTTGGGAAGCTTCAGAGCAATAGGTAAGCATGTTGAAAGCGAGCCGGATAAAATAGGAAAAATCTTAGAGGTCATGAACGCTTTGAATGGGACATATGAATCCTGGCTTACATGTAGGTTGGGATTTGAAGGTAAGCAATGGGAATTAGTAGATGGAAAGGTGAAGGCTATAGGGAAATATGTAGACCCGAAGGAAGTGGCTAAATTAGGAGGGCATACTGTGTTGCAATTGTTGGCACCATTTGAATTTATGTCAAAATATCTTACAAAATCTACTGCTTGGGCAATAAGAAATCAATATGACAAATATGGTATTCATACCGAGCTTTGCGGAGCTCTTCCCTCTGAAGGCAAGTATTTAACGGAACTTGACAAAATTGAAAGGGAAGCATTTATTGCAATTATAACAGGTGACAAACCGATTGATTATTTTGATGAATTTGTAGAGAAATGGAAGAAGTCCGGAGGAGAACAGCTTGAAAAAGAAGCTAATGAGTGGTATGAGATAATCAATCAGCAATAAAATCATAATCCTGAACATTATAAAAATTACAGGGTGATCAACATCATGGAGAAAAAGTAACTCCACTTTTCTCCATGATGTTGCATGAACGACTAGGGCATACTTCCTGAAGGAGTTACAAAACTATAAAGTCAACCATAATCAACTACAATTGGGAAGTATAAATAAAATAATAAATTCTATTTTGAAACCTCTAAATTACTGTTTTCATTTAACAAAAAGGTGATGCGTTTAATTATATCACGGGGTGACAAAATTAGATACACACCAATGTAAAGTATAGGGATAATGGGCAGTTATAAAAAAGTGAGGAAGAAAGATCCAATATTTAAATAATGTGTTGAAACACTCGCAGTTATTTTAAGTGGGACGCATTAATAATGAAATTAATGCTGGAGTGCTATGAAAGGATTGATTATATGAATAAAAAAAGCAAACCGAATTTTCTAATTTTTATGACCGCTCAACAAAGGGGCGATATGGTTTATCCTTATGGTAGAGCTTATACGCCAAACCTTGATAGATTCGCGAAAGAAGGAATAACCTTTAGCAGAACCTACTGTCCTTCTCCTCACTGTTGCCCTTCCAGAGCCACCTTTTTTTCAGGACTATATCCTTCAGAGCATGGCGTGTGGAATAATGTGGATGTAGGAATTGCTTTATCTCATGGACTTAATAAGGGGGTTCGACTTTTTAGCGAGGATCTAAAAGAAGCGGGATACAGACTGTACTACTCAGGAAAATGGCATGTAAGCGCTATTGAAAATCCCGATGAGCGAGGATGGGAAATATCTTTACTTACTGCACCTAAATCAGAAGTTATAAAAGAAAATGGTAACTGGCATGCTTCTGATCTGGAGAAAGCTCGCTGGGACAGGTACCGGGCATTAGCCACAAGGCAGGAAAACTGTAATCGTGAGGAAGGACAGATACTTCGCCCGGGTTATTTTGATTATACACAATACGGTCAAAGCGAAAATCCATTTAGGGATAATGAAATAACAGTCGATGGTATTGATATTATTCACAATCGAAAAAAGACGAATGAGCCATGGTGCCAATATATTGGTACATTGGGACCCCATGATCCCTATTTTGTACCCAAACGGTTTCTGGATAGGTATGATATCAATGACATTGAGCTGCCACAAAGCTTTAACGACAGGATGGAGGATAAGCCATCGTTGTACAGAAGAACACGAGATAGGTTTGACCAGCTGACTGAGCGCGAACATAAAGAATCCCTGCGTCACTACCTGGCCTTTTGCACATATGAGGATTATCTATTTGGAGAGGTGTTAAAGGCTTTGGAGGAAAAAGGTGAGACGGAAAATACAGTTGTTGTCTACCTTTCAGACCATGGCGATTATGCAGGCGACCATGGTTTATGGTGCAAAGGGCTGCCATCCTTCAGTACCAATTATCACATTCCCGCAATAATAAGATGGCCGATCGGAATAAAGAACGCGGGCAGGATTGAAGAAAGCTTTGTTTCGTTGGCTGACTTTGCTCCAACTTTCTTGGAATTAGCAGGAATTTCTACTCAAAGGAAATTTACCGGTAAAAGCCTTGTTCCTTTCTTGTTGAATGAAAAACCTGATGATTGGAGAGATGCAATATTCACCCAGACCAATGGTAATGAGCTTTATGGCATCCAAAGAGCTGTGCTTACAAAGGATTGGAAGTTTGTATGGAATGGATTCGATTATGACGAATTATATGATTTGAAGAAAGATCCCCATGAAATGAATAATATTGCGAGTAGCAATGAGTTCCGGAATGTAATACGCAGTATGAGCCAAAAAATATGGCGGTTTGCCCATGAACAAAGAGACGTTAGCATAAATTGGTACATTCTGGCTGGATTAGCTTCGTTTGGACCTTCATATGCTTTTCGGGAGGATATGTAGGATAAAAAGGCAATAAATGAAACTTCTAATATAGTAAAAAAACAAGGTAGAATTAGGTATATTATCATAATTATCACAAGACAAACGCAGTATTTGAAATAGTATAAATAAATAGCAACTTTATGTTATCTATATGTTATCTATAGTTGTTTTATTTTAAACTTTTATTTGCATTTTCTAAAAAAAAGTGATATATTTAATTATATCATAAAGTGATAAAATTAGAGACACAGCAATGTAAAGGACGGGAATAATGGATAGTTTAAGATGTGAGAAAAAAAGACCGAATATTATACTGATAACAACGGATCAGCAGCGTTATGATACTATTGGGGCACATGGATATTCCTATATGCAAACACCTAATATTGATAAACTGGCTGATGAAGGAGTATCTTTTATGCAGTGTTACTGCACTGCCCCCTCATGCGTGCCATCTAGAGCCAGCTTTTTTAATGCCAAATATCCTCATGCTCTGGATGTCTACAATAACTTTTGCGAATGGGAAAGCTCTTGGGTTGAGCTGCTGCAAAAGGAAGGGTATCACACGGTCAATATAGGAAAAATGCACACAGTGCCTCATAATACTCCTTGTGGCTTCGATGAACGTTTTGTTGTTGAAAACAAGGATCGACCGCTCGAATTGGAAAACCTTCATGGTGGGTTT
>Ga0265293_10012852_pt1 | contig 10999 bp, 11 predicted proteins | sample Munlanlewell138R_FD_192505 | JGI IMG/M metagenome (GOLD analysis project Ga0265293, IMG submission 192505) | Leachate microbial communities from a municipal landfill in Southern Ontario, Canada - Leachate well 138R | ecosystem: Engineered > Solid waste > Landfill > Unclassified | place: Canada... | reverse complement strand
TTTGATCTTCTTGTTTGCTGCCATGTTGATTCCGCGCCTGATGGCTGAAATCACCTGGATGCAGATTGGCCTGGTCGCCTTGCTGTTTGTAGTGACCTTGCTGGCACGGGCTGTCATGGTGTTTGCCGTGTTGCCCTTGCTGGGGCGCACCCGCTTTGGGACCCGAGTCAGTCGTCCCTATCGGGTGGTGATTCTGTGGGGTGGGCTGCGTGGTGCTGTCTCCTTGGCGTTGGCCTTGGCCGTCACCGAGCAACACGCTATCCCGCATGATGTGCGCCAGTTCATCGGCGTGGCCACGACGGGCTTTGTGTTGCTGACTTTGTTTGTGAACGGGATCAGTCTGCGGCCTTTGATTCGTCGTTTGGGTCTGAACCAACTGACTCCTCTGGAGCGCCATTTGCGCGATCAGGCGGTGAGTCTGGCCCTGGAAGAGCTGCGCGACAAGACCGAGGAACTGGGTCGGCAAGAGCAAATCAAGCCACAAGTTATCGAGCGCCTGTGTACCGTTTTTGAGGTCAGTCAGGCCGGTGTGGCGTCGGGTCAGATCCAAAGCCTGACCGAGGCGCAGAAAGTGAAAATGGGCATGGCGATTCTATCGGCCCGTGAAGTGGAGCTGTTTTACGAGCAGTTGAAATCGCAGATTGTGGACTGGAAAACAGCCGAGTCCTTGTTAAGCCGGGCCGAGCGCATGAACGATACGGTGCGTCAGGCGGGTTTGGCTGGTTTTGAGGCCGCCATTGCATCAGACCTGCGTTACTCCCGAGGGTTTCGTTATGCGTTGCGCTTGCATTATCTATTTGGCCGGCAAGGCTGGCTGGTCCGGGAACTGGACAAGCGTTTCTCGAACCTGATCGCCAAGCGGTCAGTGGCCCAGCGTTTGATACAGTTTGCCCAAACGGAGCTGGCTCCCTTATTGGGGCAGCAGGCCACCGGTACGATTGTGCAGGCCCATAAATTGCGTCTGTCGCAACTGGAAGATGCCTTGCATTCCTTGACGCTGCAATACCCTGTGTTTGCACAATGGTTGCAGGAATCCTATCTGGCACGAGTGGCGGCGGCACAAGAGCGGGCCCATTATCGCACCATGCTGTCGCACTCTCTGATTACCAGCGAGATGTACGCGGATCTGGTCAAACAGATCACGCAACGCTGGCGCTATCTGGAGGAGCGTCCCACCCTGGACATGACCATGAGTGCCATGGAGTTGATTGCCCAGGTGCCCATGTTCGATGGCATTTCCGAGCAGGCCAAAAAAGAACTGGCGCGACGCTTGCGCCCACGTCTGGCTCTGCCGGACCAGAAGATTCATCTGCGCTACGGCGGCATGCGCGTCATGTTCTTTGTGGCTTCCGGAGCACTGGAGCTGACCTTGCCCGATGGCAGTCTGGTCGAATTGGGAACAGGGCAGACGATTGGCGAGGTGAATGTCGTCGAGCATAGCGACCATGCGGGCGAAGTCCGCTCTCTGGGCTATAGCCGCCTGCTGATGCTGACCGAGCGCGACTTCGACACCTTGCGTGGCAAAGATCCTATCTTCAGTGAAAAGATCGAGGCAGTCGTGCGTCAACGCCAGCGAGCCTACCAAGTCTGGCAAGAGTTTGAGTCCGGCCAACGCCAGCACGAAGCACTGCCACCGCTATTCGGTTTGGCGCATGCTTTGAGTGAGGCGGAGAATTTTGTAGGGCCGCCGTTACCACCTAAGACGCAAGAAAGTTGAGTAGAGACAACGCCTGCTTTTAGCGGGCGTTGTCTCCCTTTAGCAAGGCCATCAAGCCTAGATTGATGAAGACCTTTTCGCGCCCGACAGTGACTTCGTTCAGGATTTTCAAGGCGACAAGATCTTTCAGTATTTTTGATGCGGTTTGCCGTTGTGCAATTCCTTGCTCCACTAGGTTTGGGATTCGGCAATACGGCTGCATAAAAATTAGATCAACCAGTTCATGGCTGTATATCTTCGGGGCTTCGTTGCGAAGTCGCTCCCGCGTGTTGTCTATGAGGTCGCAGATTGCGTTGATTTTTGCAGCGGTCCATTCAGATGTGCAGTGGATAGCTTCCAACATGTACAAAATCCACGGTTCCCATTGATGCTCTGTTGTTACTTGCAGGAGTAAACGGTAGTACTCCTGCTTATTTTGAATGATGTAACGACTCAAATAGAGGATAGGGACTTCCAACAAGTTTTCAGAGATCAAGAACAGCAGGTTCAGTATCCGGCCCGTTCGTCCATTACCGTCACTGAACGGGTGGATAGCTTCAAATTGATAGTGCATGACTGCCATGCGAACAAGAGGGTCGATATCTCTTTGTTGATGAATGAAGTTCTCCCAGTCTGAGAGAAGATCACGTATCGTCGCTTCTCCTTGAGGTGGGGTATAGATAATTTGCTGGGTTGCATCATTCATCAAGGCGGTTCCTGGCACCTTGCGGATATCCATGGCCACACCCTTGATCGTTTGGCATATGTCCACAGCCGTGGCTGTTGTCAGAGGTCTTTCTTTGAGGGAGCGATACCCTTTGTGTAACGCTGTACGGTAACGCAGGGCTTCTTTTGTTGCCGGATCAGCCTGTGTGTTCGAGGCGTCGTTCGCGTATTGGAAGAGCCGGTCTGCCGTTGTGACGATGTTCTCGATTTCTGAGCTTGCCTGTGCTTCCAGCATGGGGATGATATTGATCAGCATTTCCTGGTTCGGAATGCGCTTTGCCATGCCTTTTAATTCTGCTAACGATGCCTGTGCCTGGATACAGGCTTTCAGAATGGCCTTGGTTTCAATGTCAGCTTGTGGTGGGAGCCGGGGCAGATCGTTGTACGGCACTTGTGGATTGAACATACTTAGGTCCCTAAAGAAACATGTGGATCACGCTATGAATTCTATTGAGACCTGCCTGATATGTCGATTTTTTTCTATTTTTTAAACACATATGAGTTATGTGTACAAGCGATAGACATGTTTTTGAGATACGTCGAAAAATAGTGTTTTTTCCAACATGTCTCAAAAGTCCACGTATTACACCTTGTGTTGCTCAGATCAAGCGCACCCAGTGATCCACTAGCAGCGCCCCAAACAGAACCGCCAGATAAATGATGGAAAAGCGGAACAGCTTACGGGACAGTTCATCGCTGTAGTGGCGGTGTAGTTGATGGGCGTATTGAATGAAACGGGCGCCCAGCAAAAGGGCGGTAACCAGGTACAGAGGGCCGCTCATGCGGATGATAAAGGGCAGCAGGCTGGAGGCCATCAGGATGTAGCTGTAGAGCAGTACATGCAGCGTCGTAAATGTTTTGCCATGGGTGACGGGCAGCATGGGCAGGCCGGCGCGCTGGTAGTCGTGTTGACGGTAGAGCGCCAAGGCCCAGAAGTGCGGGGGCGTCCAGATAAAGATAATCAGCACCAGCAGCCAGGCTTCTGCCGGTACAGCGTTGGCGATGGCGGCCCAGCCCAAAGCAGGCGGCATGGCACCGGACAAACCACCGATCACGATGTTTTGTGGGGTCAGGGGTTTGAGGATCACGGTATAGATCACCGCGTAACCAATGAAGGTGGCCAGGGTCAGCCACATGGTCAGCGGATTGACCCAGTAGTACAGCACCAGCATGCCTATGCCGCCCAGCAAACCGGACATGGCCAGCACTTGGGGTGGGGTAATGGTGCCGCGTGCCGTACCGCGTCGGGCGGTGCGCAGCATGCGGGCATCAATCTGGCTTTCGATCAGGCAATTGATGGCAAAGGCGGCAGCCGCCAGCATCCATATGCCTAGCGTGCCTGCGACCACCGTACCCGGATCGGGCAGGCCGGGAGCAGCCAGAAACATGCCGATTACGGCACAGAAAACAGCCAGTTGGGTGACTCGTGGTTTAGTCAGTACCAGATACTGGCGCAGGAGCGAGGCGGGAGCCAGGGTAGCGGTGTTTGTCATACTGTATTCCTTGGGGGACAGTCGACTTGCGGGAAAGCCGTACCAACAGGGTGACGCAGCATAAAACGAGACCGGCAGCTCCCCCATTATGCAGGACGGCAATCAAAAGAGGCCACTGGAAAAAGATCGTGGTTAACCCCGTGATGAGCTGGGCCAACAGCAACAAAAGGACTAATGTTGCCGGGCGACGCAGTACGGGATCGGCGCGCAGTTTCCACGCGACTGAACCCAAAATCAGAAACACCAGAAAGGCCATATTTCTATGAACCCAGTGAATGGCGGTCAGTGCAGCCTGGGAAATCATCTCGCCAGAAGGCAGCTCGCCCAGCGCGCGAAACAGCGAAAACCCGCCATGCAAATCCATCTCGGGTATCCATTGGCCGTGGCATTGCGGAAAGTCCATGCAGGCCAGCGCCGCATAGTTGGTGCTGACCCATCCACCCAGGCCGATCTGAATCGTTAGCAGAATGAAGGCGCCAATCAGCCAAGGTCGCCAGCGGCGGGTGACAGGAGACACCGGCGGGCCGGGGTTCTCGCGTACGGCCAGCCAGGTCATCAAGGCCAGTACGCTCATGCCGCCCAGCAAGTGGGTGGTGACGATAATAGGCATCAATTTGTGGGTGACGGTCCAGGCACCAAAGGCACCTTGCACGCAGACGGCCAGCAAGGTGAACAGGGCCAGCCGAGCCGAATGGCCCAAGGTGTGACGATGCCGCCAGGCCATCCAGACGATGGCAATAATCAACATGCCCAAGGCCGCGCCCACATAGCGGTGAATCATTTCAATCCAGGCCTTGCCCCAACTGACTGGGCCATAAGGCATGGCTTGATAGGCTTGCTCGATATGTGCGCTCGCGCCTAGCGGCGAGAGTTTGCCATAGCAACCGGGCCAGTCCGGGCAGCCCAGGCCCGAATCTGTCAGACGGACAAAAGCGCCGAACATGATCAGGTCCAAGGTCAGGAACCAGGTCAGGTAGACCAGTTTGCGGTAGCGTTGGCGGATATCGGCCATAAACTTATCCGATGCGTGAGTTGTTCAGCAGTTTGCGTATGTCGGTGCGAACTTTGATAGGGTCGGCATCACCGGGGAAAACCATCATTAAATTGCCATTGGGGTCGATGATCCACATGCCATTTTTGACTGCTTGTTCGGCAGCACGGCTGTCGGTTCCAGGGGCTAGAAACTCGGCCAACTGGCCCGGATCGGCGCGCAGCATATGAGTGCCTAGATAGGCTTCCAGAATTTGTTCCGAAGGCTGGCCTTGGTCCGTCACAAACCAGACGCGGGCGAGTCGGTCTACATTCTTACCCTGGCTGGCATGGGAGTTGCGCAGGATAAACAGCTTGCGTACGCAGCTTTCGGGGCAGGCGCTCTCGTCGGCACTGACCAGTACCCAGCGGCCCCGCAGGGACTGCAGATCAAAGGCCTCGCCTTGCAGAGTCTGCAAGGGTAGGGTGGCAGGTGTCGGTACGCTACGTTGTGGCTCAATCAACTGACCATAGGCATTGCTTTGCTCAGGCCGCAGCCCCAACGAAGGCATGTAGTAGGCCGCCAGCGCAAACAGTACCGGTGCCAGACTGACTGCCAGCAGCAGATACAACGGAGTCAGGGAACGCGGGCGGGCAGGGGTTTGAGTCGTGTCCACGTCAGGTTTTCCTTGTAGGGGCAAAGTTGGGTCTGGAGCGTCGTAGCCATTTCCACGCTACACCGATCCAGGCACACAGGGCAATCAGGGCAAAACCGAACCATTGCAGGGCATAGCCCCGGTTCTTTTCAAAGTCGATATTCGGGTCGGGCCAGTTGGTTTGCAACTGCGAGGCGGGGGCGGTCTGGGCCAGCACACGGGGCAGTACAGGCAGATCAATGCGGCTGCGCAGATCTTCCAGGGCCAGGTTCTGCACCACAGGGAGCGTACCAGAAGGGCTGGGCAAGTGCTCGGGCAAGGGGCTGCTGCCTAGCTCAAACAGACGCGGCACGCGTTCCAGCAATTCACCGGAGATGGTTTCGGAGCCGGACGGTGCGTCCGGTACGCTAGGCGCCTGTCCCGGTACGCGAGCCAGCCAACCTCGGAGTACGAGCAGGCTGGAGCCTGCCAGATCACCTTCGTCCAGCACAAAAGGAGTCGCAATCCAGTAGCCTGGCTTACCTTTGAAATTGCGATTATCCAGGAGTACAGTTAACTCACTGCGCCAGGAGCCGTGCACGGCGACAGACTGCCACAAGGCACCTTTATCCAGGCTGGCCTGGGAATCAATATGAAGGGGAGCTTGTTGGCGGCCTTGTTCAATTTGTTGTGCCAGGCTTTGACGTTCCTGCGCGCGGCTCAGTTGCCAACGCCCCAGGCTAATGAACAGCAGCATCAGCAAACCCAGACAAATCAGGGCAAGCAGGGGTCGAGTCGAAGAAGAACGAGAATTGTTGCTGGACATCCATTCAACCTGAAGCGGGGGAGACGTAATGCGTGTGCTAGTTCTGATCGTGTTTCTGGGGATTATTGTGTCGCTGGGTTCGGCCCTGGTGTATTTGATGCGGGACCGGGGTAACTCCAATCGCATGGCCTATGCCTTGACCTGGCGAGTGGGCTTGTCCGTGGCCCTGTTCCTGTTTGTGTTGCTGGCCCATTATCTGGGTTGGATTGAAAGCACCGGCGTGCCCTTGGCCTGAAGTAAAAACCCAGGCCCGAAGAAATGGGCCTGGGGCATGAATCACTAGAACCAGTAGACGTACAGATACAAGCCCAACCACACCACATCCACAAAGTGCCAATACCAGGCGGCACCTTCAAAACCAAAGTGGTGCTCGGCGGTAAAGTGACCGCGCATCAACCGTATCAGCATCACCGTTAGCATGGTGGCACCGATAATCACGTGAAAGCCGTGAAAACCCGTCAGCATATAGAACAGGGCCCCATAGGCGCCGGAGGTGAACTTCAGGTTCAGTTCGGCGTAGGCGTGCAGGTACTCGTAGGCCTGGCAGGCCACAAAGGCAAAGCCCAGTGCGACCGTCATGAACAGCCAGAAGATTGCGCTGCTACGCTTGCTGGCGCGCAGTGCATGGTGAGCGATGGTCAGGGTAACGCCCGAGGTCAGCAGCAAAGCCGTGTTGATCGTAGGCAGCCATAGCGGGCCGACTGTCTGGAACGGAGCGATCGTGCCCGCTGGCCCCTGATTGGGCCATGTCCCGGTAAAGTCCGGCCAGAGCAGGGCGCGGTGATCCAGATCGCTTAACAGCGGTGTGGAAATTTCGCGGGTATACCAGAGTGCCCCGAAAAAGGCGGCAAAAAACATGACTTCGGAAAAGATGAACCAGGACATGCTCCAGCGATAGGAGATGTCTACGCGTGTGCTGTTCAGGCCCGTTTCGGATTCACGCACGGCGTCGCTGAACCAGAAGAACAGGACCAGCAGGAAGCTGAGAATCCCGACCAGGAACACCCAGAAACCGCCCGGCCAGTTATTGATCCAGGTTGCCGCACCCAGCAGCGTCAGACATAGGGAAAGGCTGGCGCGTACCGGGTGTCCCGACAAGCCGGGGACGTAGTAATACGGCGCCTTGGATGGGTGAGCCGTAGTCTCGACATGCATAGTGTTCTCCTTCGGGTCATGTGCCCTGGGGCACAGTATCCGGCCAGGGTTCAGCCGGCCTGACCAATGAACCAGCGGGCCACCATAATCAGGCCCACAACGAAAACAACCGTGGCGATCAAGGCGGCAATAATCAGATAGACCGGATTGATCTTGGCAATGTCCTGTTCATGGTCGCTGCCACGACGGACTCCAAAAAAACCCCAGGCAATGGCTTTCAATGTCTGGAAAAAACTGAGCTTGCGCCGTGTGAGGTCCCGAAAATCGTCATCCATATCACTGTCCTAGAAATTGACTGCCCTTTAGAAAGGTCCAGGCCATGATGGCAATGACGAACACGGCCAGGAGCAATCCCAGACGGCGGTTGCGACGGCGTTGTTCGGGGGTCATGGGCGTTCCTCCAGTGTTACTTGACGACAGGGGGGACTTCAAAGGTGTGATGCGGGGCGGGCGAGGGCACCGTCCATTCCAGACCTTCTGCGCCTTCCCAGGGCTTGGCACTGGCCACTTCCCCTTTACCGCGAGCGGCCTGGATCACGATGTAGATCAATAGCAGTTGCGACAGGCCAAACCAGAAGGCGCCAATGGTGGCAATCTGGTGGAAATCCGTGAACTGACCAGCGTAGTCCACATAGCGGCGTGGCATGCCTGCCAGACCCAGAAAGTGCATGGGGAAGAAGGTCACGTTGAACGAGATCATGGTGGACCAGAAGTGGATCTTGCCCAGACGTTCGTTGTACATGCGGCCTGTCCACTTGGGCAGCCAGTAGTAGGCACCACCAAACAGGGCAAAGAGCGATCCGGCTACCAGCACATAGTGGAAATGAGCCACCACGTAATAGGTGTCGTGAACCGCAATATCAATGGGGGCTACGGCCAGGATCAGGCCGGTAAAGCCGCCAATCGTGAACACGAAGATAAAGCCGATGGAAAACAGCATGGGCGTTTCAAAAGACAGCGAACCGCGCCACATGGTGGCCACCCAGTTAAAGATTTTCACCCCGGTCGGAATGGAAATCAGCATGGTGGCGTACATGAAATACAACTGCCCGGTTACTGGCATGCCGGTGGTGAACATGTGGTGCGCCCACACCAGGAAGGACAGAATTGCAATGGCGGCGGTTGCATACACCATGGAGGCATAGCCAAACAGGGCCTTGCGCGAGAAGGCCGGCACGATGGCCGACACAATCCCGAAGGCCGGCAAGATCATGATGTAGACCTCGGGGTGACCAAAGAACCAGAAAATGTGCTGGTACAGAACCGGATCGCCACCACCGGCTGCGTTAAAGAAGTGGGTGCCAAAGTGGCGGTCGGTCAGCAGCATGGTCACGGCAGCGGCCAGCACAGGCATGACCGCAATCAACAGGTACGCGGTAATCAGCCAGGTCCAGCAAAACAGCGGCATTTTCATCAGCGTCATGCCAGGGGCGCGCATGTTCAATACCGTCACCACAATATTGATGGCTCCCATGATGGAGGACGCGCCCAGAATATGAACCGCAAAAATAGTGAAGTCCATGCCGGGGCCCATCTGCAAGGACAGCGGTGCATACATGGTCCAGCCACCGGCAGGTGCGCCGCCCGGCACAAAGAAAGATGCGGTAAACAGAATCGCGCCTACGGGCAGCAGCCAGAAGCTGAAGTTGTTCATGCGGGCAAAGGCCATGTCCGAGGCACCGATTTGCAACGGAATCATCCAGTTGGCAAAGCCCACAAAGGCCGGCATGATCGCGCCGAAAATCATGATCAGGCCGTGCATGGTGGTGAACTGGTTAAACAGCTCGGGCCGGAAAAATTGCAAGCCCGGCTGGAACAGTTCAGTACGCAGCAGCAAGGCCAGCACGCCGCCCTCCAGCAACATCACAAAGGAGAAGATCAGGTACATGGTCCCGATGTCTTTGTGATTGGTGGCGAACAGCCAGCGACGCCAGCCGCTAGGGGTGGCATGGGCATGATGGTGATCATCATGTCCGCTCGGGTTCGCTACATGGTCGACGGTGACGCTACTCATGCTTGACTCCTTGCTGCACTCCCCCTGGCCGTAGTCAGGGATGGATTGATAGTGTGATAGGCGGTGCGCGCAGAATTAGCGCTGTTGCTGGACATCGGCGGGCATCACGACAGGATCAGGCCCTTTGCCCGCGTTGCCCCAGGCATTGCGTGTGTAGGTAATGACCGCTGCAATCTGAACGTCGTTAAGTTGGTTGCGGAAGGCGGCCATCGCGGTGCCAGGGTGACCATTTAACACCGTGTCAATCTGGCCTTTTTTGGGGGCAAGGACAAACTTCGTATCGCCATCCAGAGCGGGGAAGGTGCCGGGCATGCCTTTACCGTTGGCCTGGTGGCAAGCCACGCAGTTTTGCGCAAAGATCTGTTGGCCGCGCTCGATCAACTCGTCTTTTGTCCACTCTTTATTGGGATCGTCGGCCTGGGCAGTCATCAAGTCGTTCTGCTCTTTGGCCCACGTGTCGTAGTCGTCTTGCTCCATCACTTGCACCACGATGGGCATGTAGGCATGGTCCTTGCCGCACAGCTCGGCACATTGGCCACGGTAGGTGCCGACCTTATCCGCACGGAACCAGGTATCGCGCAAAAAACCAGGGATGGCATCTTGCTTGACGCCAAACTCGGGCACCATCCAGGAATGGATGACATCCTCGGCAGTGAGCATGACGCGCACTTTCTTGTTGACCGGCACGACCAGTGGCTTGTCCACTTCCATCAGATAGTTGGGGCCAATGGGTTCGCGACCTTCAATCTGGGCGCGGGGGGTGGACAGGTTGGACAGGTATTTCACGCCAGTGGCCGGGCCGTCCAGATACTCGTAGCCCCATTTCCACTGATAACCCGTGACTTTGACGGTCAGATCGGCGCTGCTGGTGTCCTTCATGGCCACCACCGTTTTGGTGGCAGGCAGCGCCATGCCGATCACGATCAGAAAGGGGATGATAGTCCAGGCTACTTCCACCCCCAGGTGCTCGTGAAAGCGCGCGGCAATTGCACCCTTGGACTTGCGATGCCGGATGATGGAATAGAACATCACACCGAACACGCCAATAAAGATGATGGTACAGATAATCAGCATCATCCAATGCAGCCAGGCAATGTCCTGGGCGATGGGGGTAACCCCGTTATGCAAATTGAGCTGATTGATACGGGGGCCACCTTCCATATTGGTGACCTGAGCCAAGCTAGGCCCTGCCGTCGAACAGGCAGTCAGAGCAAATAAACTTCTCCACATCTTCATTGTTGTCCCTCTTTTGGTGTTGCCATGCCAAACCGGGGTTCGGCTGCGTCAACGCTCCGAAAAATCCAACGCTGGAAGAAACTGCTGTGTTGCAGTGGCGGGCTTGTGGCAGTTAGGGCCTGCCCGCTCGAAGTTTTTAATTGCTTATTTGTTCACGGAAATTATATAGAACTTGCTTTAGCCTTCAAGGGCAGGGTATGTCCCTAGACGACAAGGTTGGACTAAACGCTACAAAAGCCGTAACGGAGC
>Ga0265293_10012850_pt1 | contig 10999 bp, 9 predicted proteins | sample Munlanlewell138R_FD_192505 | JGI IMG/M metagenome (GOLD analysis project Ga0265293, IMG submission 192505) | Leachate microbial communities from a municipal landfill in Southern Ontario, Canada - Leachate well 138R | ecosystem: Engineered > Solid waste > Landfill > Unclassified | place: Canada... | reverse complement strand
ATTCCTACCAATTTAAAATTTTTCAGGGCTAATTATCATGGGCAAAATTATTGGCATTGACCTGGGTACCACCAACAGCTGCGTTGCAGTCATGGATGGCGGCAAGGTCAAGATCATCGAAAACGCCGAGGGCACACGCACAACCCCATCGATTGTTGCGTACATGCAAGACGGTGAAATTCTGGTGGGCGCGCCCGCCAAGCGCCAGGCGGTTACCAATCCGGCCAACACACTGTATGCCGTCAAGCGTCTTATCGGCCGCAAGTTTGAAGAAAAAGCAGTGCAAAAAGACATCGACCTGATGCCTTATAAAATTGTCAAGGCAGACAATGGCGATGCGTGGGTTGAAGCGCAAGGCAAAAAGCTTGCGCCTCCCCAGGTATCAGCCGACGTTCTTCGTAAAATGAAGAAAACCGCCGAAGACTATCTGGGCGAAGAAGTGACTGAAGCGGTCATTACCGTGCCTGCCTACTTCAACGACAGCCAGCGCCAGGCCACCAAAGATGCGGGCCGTATCGCCGGTCTTGAGGTCAAGCGCATCATCAACGAACCAACCGCTGCAGCATTGGCGTTTGGTCTCGACAAATCCGAAAAGGGCGATCGCAAAATTGCGGTATACGACCTGGGCGGTGGCACGTTCGACATTTCCATCATTGAAATCGCAGACCTTGACGGTGAAAAGCAGTTTGAAGTGCTGTCGACCAATGGTGATACGTTCCTGGGTGGTGAAGACTTTGACCAGCGCATCATCGACTACATCATCGACGAGTTCAAAAAAGAAAGCGGCGTTGACTTGTCCAAAGACATCCTGGCCTTGCAGCGCCTGAAAGAGGCCGCCGAAAAAGCCAAGATCGAACTCTCGTCCACGCAGCAGACCGAAATCAATCTGCCGTACATCACGGCCGATGCCTCCGGTCCCAAGCATCTGGCGCTGAAGATTTCCCGCTCCAAACTCGAGGCTTTGGTTGAAGAGCTCATCGAGCGCACCATCGAGCCTTGCCGCATTGCAATCAAAGATGCCGGCGTGAAAGTGTCTGAAATTGACGACGTGATTCTTGTCGGTGGCATGACTCGCATGCCCAAGGTGCAGGAAAAGGTCAAAGAGTTCTTTGGTCGTGATCCACGTAAAGACGTCAACCCCGACGAAGCGGTGGCTGCAGGTGCCGCGGTACAGGGTTCGGTATTGTCCGGTGATCGCAAAGATGTTCTGTTGCTCGACGTGACACCGCTGTCACTGGGTATTGAAACGCTGGGCGGCGTCATGACCAAAATGATCAACAAGAACACCACGATTCCCACCCGCTTCTCGCAGGTGTTCTCGACCGCCGATGACAATCAGCCGGCGGTGACGATCAAGGTGTTCCAGGGCGAACGCGAAATTGCTGCCGGTAACAAGGCGCTGGGCGAGTTCAACCTTGAAGGTATCCCGCCATCGCCACGAGGCGTGCCGCAAATTGAGGTGACCTTCGACATCGATGCCAACGGTATCTTGCATGTGTCCGCAAAAGACAAGGGTACCGGCAAAGAGAACAAAATCACCATCAAGGCCAACTCGGGTCTTAGCGATGATGAGATCGAACGCATGGTCAAAGATGCCGAGGCGCACGCCGAGGAAGATCACCGCATTGCCGAGCTGGCCATGTCGCGCAATCAGGCTGAAGGTCTTATTCACTCCACACGCAAGTCGCTGGAAGAGTACGGCAGCCAGCTCGATGACGCCGAAAAAGAAGCCATTGAAACCGCCATCAAAGATCTCGAAGAGGTCTTGAAAGAAGGTGACAAGGAAGCGATTGATGCCAAGGTCGAGGCTCTGACAACGGCAGCCCAGAAGCTGGGTGAAAAAATGTACGCCGACATGCAGGCCGAGGCTGCCGCACAGGGCGGGGCAGAAGGCGCAACGGGCAAGCCCGCCGACGACAACGTCGTTGATGCTGACTTCAAAGAAGTAAAGCGCGACCAGTAAGGTCTGACCTTGCTGGTCAAGGCCCGGTTTCTGGTCTTTACCGGAAATCGGGCATTCTTATTCATGTATACGCAAGGCGTCCTGGTGGCGCACTGAACAATTATGGCAAAACGCGACTTTTACGAAATTCTGGGCGTAGGCAAGAACGCGACCGATGACGAACTGAAAAAGGCTTATCGCAAACTCGCGATGAAGTACCACCCTGACCGCAACCCGGACAGCAAGGAAGCCGAAGAAAAGTTCAAAGAGGTCAAAGAGGCCTACGAGATCCTGACGGACGAAAGCAAGCGCGCTGCCTACGATCGTTTCGGTCACGCCGGTGTCGACCCCAACGCGGCCGGTGCCGGTGGCATGGGCGGTATGGGGGGCGCAGGTTTTGCGGATGCCTTCGGTGATATTTTTGGCGAAATTTTCGGCGGCGCCGGTGGCGGTGGCCGTCGCGGTGGCCCGCAAGTGTATCGGGGGGCCGACCTCAAATACACCCTCGATATCACGCTTGAACAGGCTGCCAACGGGTTTGATACCGAAATCCGTGTGCCCAGCTGGGAAAACTGTGACACCTGCAAGGGCTCGGGGGCAAAACCCGGCACCAAGCCACAAACCTGCCGTACGTGCGGCGGCAGTGGGGCCGTTCGCATGCAGCAGGGTTTTTTCAGCGTTCAGCAAACCTGCCCGACCTGTCATGGCAGTGGTCAGGAAATCACCGACCCGTGCGCCGCATGCGATGGCGTTGGCCGCATCCGCAAAAACAAAACCTTGCAGGTCAAGATTCCGGCGGGTATTGATGACGGCATGCGCATCCGTTCGGCCGGTAATGGCGAGCCCGGTGTCAATGGCGGGCCTCCGGGCGATCTGTATGTCGAAATTCATCTCAAGCAACACCCGATTTTCCAGCGTGATGGCGAAGACCTGCATTGTGAGCTGACCATTCCGTTCACAACGGCAGCGCTGGGTGGCGATATTGAGGTCCCCACCTTGTCGGGCAAGGGCTCCATCACCATTCCCGAAGGCACGCAAACGGGCAAGACCTTCCGTTTGCGTGGCAAAGGGGTTAAAGGTGTGCGTTCCAGCTACCCGGGTGATCTGTATTGTCACGTTGTGGTCGAGACCCCGGTGCGGCTTACTGAAGACCAGAAGAAACTGTTGCGCCAGTTCGAGGCGTCATTGAGCCAGGGGGGTGAAAAGCACTCGCCTAAAAGTGACTCCTGGACAGACAAGGTCAAAAGTTTTTTCAGCTGATGCGGCGTAAGGCGGCGTCGCACAGGTCCGATACCTGAACGCCTGTTTCCAAAAAACTGCCCTGGTTCGTTGATGAGCCCGGGCAGTTTTCATTGGGTAAGGCACAGACCTGGCCAGCGCGGCCGAGCTGTCGTGCCGGGTGTTGCCGGCAGCCGATCAGTGTTCAGGGAAGCAATGATCGGCTATGCAGGCGTTTCAGCGGTTTTCGAAATCGCCGGCAAACGCCGCGCTGAAGGCGTCGGGTTTCAGGTAGGTGCGCAGTGCCCGGTTCACGTCATCGGCCGTCATGTTCTGCAAGGTGTCATCCACCCTGGCTGACCAGGCGAAAGTGCGGCCCTCTTGCAGGTAATTCATCCAGACGGCAGACAGGGTGTCGTCATCACTGCGGTTCAGGCGGCGCAGGTTCAAGAGCGCCCGGGTTGCTTCCTGAACTTCTTCTTGTGTGAAACCGTCTTGCAGGGCTTTGTTGAGCTCTTCGTTCAGCGCTGCTTTGAATCGTTCCGCGTTCTCGGGGGCCAGAATGCCTGAAATGCCCCAGGCACCTGAAGGTTCGTAGGCCGATGCACTGACGTTCGACCCGACCCCATAAGAAATGCCTTCCTGAACCCGGATGCGTTCCCATAGCCGTGAGCGGGTGGAGCCGCCCAGTAGATAGTTGGCGACATACAGTGCGTGATAGTCGGGGTTGTCATCTTGCAGGTTGAGCGGCAGGGTGGCAACGTAAATGGCATTGGCCTTGTCGGGTGTGTTCAGGGTGAACGAGGCCGGTGTGATGGCCCGGTAGGGGTTGTCAAGCCGGCGGTAGGCCGGGGCTTTTTGCCACTGATCAAAACCTTGAGCCAGGGCGCCACGTACCGCGCCTGGGTCAAATGCACCTACCGCTGTGAATTTCAGCGTTCCGGTGCCATAAAAGCGCTTATGGAACTGAACCAGGTCGTCACGCGTCAGCGCGTGCAGTTCGTCGAGGCTTTCTGTAAACGTAGGGGTATAGCGTGGGTCGGCTTTTGGCCAGGGATTGTCATAGCGTGCCAGAACCTGCGAGGCCAGGGTTCCGGGTTCGGCCATGGCGCTGCTGATTGACGTGGCAACCTGGGTTTTCCAGGTATCAAGCTCTTCGGCCGGGAAGGCCGGTTCGCGCAATATATGTGCGACCAGCTCAATGACAGCGGGCAGATGCTTGTCGGGTGCTGAAATGTCGGCAACAACATTGCCGGCACCCCCGCTCAGGCTCAGGTCGGCCTGAAGCGCAATCAGGCGATCTTGTATTTCCTGACGCGACAGTTTCAGGGTGCCTTGGTCAAGCAGTGACGCCACGGCGTTTGCAGCAGTGCGTTGGCCCTGCAGCAAGTCGGCGTTGCCGAACTGCATCAGCAGGCGGGCTTCAGCACGGTTACCCCGGGTGGGCTTGGACAGCAGGGCCAGCTCGATCGATGTGCCGTCGGCAAGAACCAGCGGGTCGCGCAGGGTTTGGGTATCGATTGCAGCCGGGCTGGAGTCAAAGGCGGCAACATTTTCTGCGGCAGCGCGTCCGGTGTAGTCATTAAGTAGACGAGCCGGTTCGGCGTGAGCAGGCAGTGGCGCGCGTTGTGGCTCAGTGGTCGGGATATACAATCCTTCGGTGCGGTTGTCGGGTACCAGGTACTGCACGCAAAGGCGCTGAACATCGTCGAGCGATGTTTTTTCTATTTGGTCACGCTGCCAGAAAAACAGTCGCCAGTCACCGAGCGCGCTGGCTTCAGACAGGGCGGCGGCCAGGTGCGCCGGGTCGGCGTGAATTTGCGACCATTGGGTCTGGCTGCGGGCCTTGACGCGGTCCAGTTCCTGTTGGGTGAACGGGGTCTGCGCAACATCGGCCAACACGGAATTGAGGGCGTCTAGTGCCGGGTACGGGTCGACGCCGGTTTCAAGCTGGGCACCAAACAGGGCGTAGCCGGGTTGGCGCATGCCGCGGGCATAGCCAAAGGTGCGTGCGGCCAGTTTTTTATCGACCAGGGCTTTGTAAAGCCGGCCCGAGGGGACGTCAGTCAGGATGGAGGCACCAAGATCGAGGGCAACAAACTCGGGGCTGGCCGCCGGCGGGATGTGGTACTGGGTGACTACCAGCGGTGTGCCGCCATTGCGGCGAACCACCACACGCCGTTCACCTTCCTGTACGGGCTCAACCGTGTATTCGGGGGGAAGCTGACGTGTCGGACGGGGCACTGGTTTAAAGGCATCGGCAATGGTGGCCAGCGTATGGGCCGGATTGAACTTGCCGGAAACAATCAGGATGGCGTTGTCGGGCTGGTAGTACTGGCGGTAAAACGCCCGTAATTGTTCGATATCGACGTTTTCGACGTCAGAACGTGCACCGATGGTGTCCTTGCCGTAGTTGTGCCATTGGTAGGCCACGGCCTGGGATTTTTGCATGACCGTCTGGAACGGGTTGTTTTCACCCGCTTCCATTTCGTTGCGTACCACTGTCATTTCGGCGTCAAGGTCTTTGCGCGAAATGGTGGCGTTGACCATGACGTCGGCTTGCCAGCGAATATACCAGTCGATCAGGTCGGGGTCGGCCGCAAACGAAGCGAAGTAGTTGGTGCGGTCTTCCGACGTGGTGCCATTGGCGCGCAAGCCGCGTTTTGAGAATTCGGCCAGGGCATTGGGCAGCGAAGGCGTACCCCGGAACAGCATGTGTTCGAGCAGGTGGGCCATGCCGGTTTCACCGTAGTTTTCGTGGCGCGCGCCGACCAGATAGGTCATGTTGACGGTTACCGAGGCTTTGGCATCATCAGGGCTAAGCAAGACCTTCAGCCCGTTGGGCAAGGTGAACTCATGGGTCCCTTCCACAGAGGGCCCGGCAACGACACCGGCAGGCAGGGGCCACTCTGTTGCCCGCGTCGGTGTTGTGGTTGATGCAGCAACAGCGGCTTCTGCAGCCGGAGCCGTGTCAGAAGCCAGGGCGGTCTGCTGCGGCAAGGTCGTTGCATCACGGGCATGGCCGATAGCTGGCAAGGCGCCCATAAGCAGGCCGGTAATGCACAGTGTCAGTAGCCCGTTTCGCAGGCGGGATTCAAGGCGTGATTCAGACATCAGACAATTTCCATTGAGGTTATTTGGACAGGTGGCGCATGGCGTTTTCGAGCCCGCTGACGGTCACGCTGTACATGTGGTCGTGCATCAGGTTCTTGATAATGGCGATGGACTGCCGGTAGGGCCAGTAGCCTTCGGGTTCCGGGTTCAGCCAGACCGATTTTGGCCAGTGGTCAAGCAACCGTTGCAGCCATGCAGCGCCGGTTTCTTTGTTGTGATGCTCAACCGAGCCCCCGGGGTGAAGTATTTCGTAGGGGCTCATGGTGGCATCGCCCACCAGAATCAGGCGCCAGTCATCGTTATAACGACGTATGACATCCCAGGTTTCGAAACGTTCAGCATGACGCCGGCTGTTGGTCTTCCACAGGTACTCGTAGGGGCAGTTGTGAAAATAGTAAACGTCAAGGTGATGGAATTCGCTGCGGGCGGCCGCAAACAGCTCTTCAACACGCTGGATGTGGTCATCCATGCTACCCCCGACATCAAGCAGCATTAATACCTTGACGGCGTTATGTCGCTCGGGAACCATGCGCAGGTCGAGAAAGCCCGCATTTTTGGCGGTATGGCTGATGGTGTCATCCAGGTCCAGTTCAAGTTCGGCCCCTTCGCGGGCAAAGCGGCGCAGGCGCCGCAGGGCCATCTTGAAGTTGCGTGTGCCCAGTTCCTGGCTGTCGTCGTAGTCACGAAACTCGCGCTTTTCCCAAACCTTCACGGCTGAGCGGTTGCCGGCCGAAGGGCCGCCTACCCGGATGCCCTCTGGATGGTAGCCGCCATGACCAAACGCCGAGGTACCGCCGGTGCCGATCCATTTGTTGCCGCCGGCATGGCGTTCTTTCTGATCTTCGAGCCGTTTCTTGAACAGCTCCATCAGCTTATCCCAACCGTGCTTTTCAATGGCAGCTTTTTCGTCGGCAGACAGGTGTTTCTGGAATTCCTTGATCAGCCAGTCGAGCGGAATTTCCTTGTCAAGCGGCAGGCTGGCTTCAAGCGTTTGGTAGAACTGGCCGAAGGCCTGGTCGAACCGGTCGAACAGGGTTTCGTCCTTGATCAGTGTCATGCGCGACAGATGATAAAAATCGTCGAGTGTGGGCGGCATGACATTGCTTTGCAATGCACGCAGCAAGGTCAGGTATTCGTTGACAGACACCGGCAGGCGGTGGTTGCGCAGATGGTAGAAGAAGTCCAGCAGCATGACAGTACCCGGGCGTTAGCGACGACCGGCGCGGGCAATGGCGGCCAGGCGTTGCAGAAGGGTCAGGTCTTGTTCATTTTTCAGCAGGGCGCCGGCCATGACGGGCAGGTCCTGGTCAGGACGAACGATATCGTCAGCGCTGAGCGATTCGTTCATCAGCAAGCGCAGCCAGTCGAGAAATTCGGACGTGGATGGCTTTTTCTTCAGGCCGGGGGCGTCACGCAAGGCAAAAAAGGTGTCAAGCGCCGCGGCCAGCACATCGCGACGGATGTCGGGGTAGTGGACATTGACGATATCTTGCAGGGTATCGCGGTCGGGGAAACTGATGTAGTGGAAAAAACAGCGGCGCAGGAAGGCGTCGGGCAGGTCTTTTTCGTTATTGGATGTGATGATGATCAGTGGGCGATGCCTTGCCTTGATGGTTTCACGGGTTTCGTACACATGGAATTCCATTTGGTCCAGTTCGCGCAGCAGGTCGTTCGGGAATTCGATGTCGGCCTTGTCGATTTCGTCGATCAGCACGACGGTGGGTTGTTCCGCTTCGAAGGCCTGCCAAAGCACGCCTTTGACAATGTAGTTGGCAATGTCATGCACTTTGTCATCGCCCAGCTGCGAGTCACGCAGGCGTGAAACGGCGTCGTATTCGTATAGCCCCTGGTGCGCCTTGGTGGTTGATTTGATATGCCATTGCAGCAAGGGGCGACCCAGGGCGGCGGCTACTTCTTCGGCCAGCATGGTTTTGCCAGTACCCGGCTCGCCCTTGATCAGCAAAGGCCGTTGCAGGGCCAGTGCAGCATTTACGGCAAGCTTCAGATCGTCGGTTGCAACATAGCGATCGGTGCCGGTAAAGCGTTGTTCGGCGGGGGCAGGTGCAGCGGCATTCATGGGCATATTCCGTATTAAAATGGTTGGTTGGAGATAACAGTGTGTGATCAATAGCGATCCTTGCAACAATTATCGTACAATCCAACGGTTCGTCGGTCACCTGTGCAGGTGAGCGGCCTTTTATTTACCGCCAAACAAGAGCTACTATGAAGTTGCGAACAAATTTCAAGCGCACTCTGTCTGCGCTAGCCGTTACGGCAACCTGTGCGTTCGTGGGCCAGGCCCACGCAGCCGATGCGGCTATCGTTGGCGATGCCAAAGCCGCCGTAAATAAAGTGTCCATGTGTATCGGTTGTCATGGCATCAAAGACTACAAAGCCAGCTTCCCCGAGGTCTATCACGTGCCCAAAATCGCGGGTCAAAACGCTGAATACATTGTGGCGGCCTTGAAAGAATATGCCAGTGGCGCGCGCAGCTTCCCCACCATGGAAGCCATCGCAAAAAGCCTGTCTGAACAAGACATGGCTGATCTTGCCGCGTATTACGCAAAATCCAAATAACCGGGGGCGACAATGAAAAAATTCACACTTGCCCTTTTGGGTTCTGTCCTGTTTGCAGCCGGCGCAGCCCAGGCCGCTGATCTTGCTGCCGGCAAAGCGGCATTTGAAAAGTTCAACTGTGCCAGCTGCCACGGCGCTGATGCCAAAACATCGCTCATGCCAAGCTATCCCATTCTTGCGGGTCAGCAGGCGTCTTACCTCGAGCACGCCCTGAAAGCCTACAAGCGTGGTCAGGCCGGTGCCCCGGCAACGGCCAACGTGCGCAAGAACGCCATCATGGGTGGCATGGCTGCGCCGTTGTCCGGCGCTGACATCAAAAACATGGCGGCGTGGCTGGCAACCTTGCCTTCGCCGCTCGAAATTCGTCAGTAAGTTTCCGGTCGTGGTTGCCAATGGGGAAAGGCGGTTTTAACCCCCAGCGGTAACTCCAGACAAAAAAGCAGGGCCCGGGTGTTTTCCCGGGCCCTGCTTTTTTGTTGGCTCCAGCATGTCGCCAGGCTTGATCGTGCTGTGCTGTGGTTGTTCGAGGTTAAGGCCGGTGGTATCCAAAGGGCTTAACCATGACGGCTGGTGCGTCGACGGATCAGGTCAAGGTAGATGTCGTTACTGAACGGAGTGCCCAGGCGCTGGGCTTCCCAGACCACCTCGCCCAGACATTCCATGATGTCGTGAGCCGCGTCATGCGGACCAATGCGTTGGGCCAGGGCATCGTGTGCAGCCAGAATTCCGGGTGGTTGGTCAACCGACAGTTGTTCGGAAATGGCCAGATGCATTGAAAGATGCAAGAACGGGTTGGTCTGGCCAGCCTCTACGGTGTAGTCGGCATTCAGCGCATCGGGGCGCTCGAGTTCGGCATGATATTCCGGGTGCTGCAGGATCCAGTCGACAGCCATGCTTTCAAGCGGGCTGAGCAGCGTATGTTGCCGGTGTTTTTGCCAGGCCTCGCAAAAGAACTGACGGACCTGTTCGCGGGAGGGATTGAATAACATGGGGTGCCGGGGGGTGAAAAGCAAGGCTTCATTTTATCGTTATGGCCGCAGTTGTGTTTGTGTGTGCCAGACAGGGTAACAAGTCGGCGGCTCGCGTGTCCGAAAGGGTTTCGGTTTTGTTTGCCATGGCACTTATCGCCGGTTGACAATAGCCAATAAGGGCAAGCACACAATGTGCGAGGTTACCGCACATTGTGCGGGCGGCGACCTGGCCCTTCATGATCAGTTGAGGCCCGTTTTGGGCCAGAGACAATTTTTCAAACTCGAGGAGACAGCGTGGACAAACAGCGCGTTTTAATTACAGCCGGAGCCTCCGGTATTGGTCTGGCCATTGCGCGTGCGTTTCATGCGCGCGGGGCCCGTGTTTATGTCTGTGATATTGACGAGGCGGCCCTGGCTGCATTGCAAACTGCGTTGCCGGATGTACACACTGCCCTGTGCGATATCGGCAGTCGGGCTGAAATCGAAAAGATGGTTCCTGACGCTGCTGTGCGGTTGGGCGGCATTGATGTTCTGGTCAATAACGCGGGTATTCCCGGGCCAACTTCGCCGGTCGAGTCCTTTGACCCTGATGCCTGGGATCGGGTGATGCAGATTAATCTGAACGGCACCTTCAATGTCACCCGCATGGCGGTTCCGTACTTGCGCGAATCGAAGGGTGGGTCTGTCATCAATATGTCGTCTGTTGCAGGGCGGTTTGGTTATCCCAACCGTTCAGCATATTCCACCAGCAAATGGGGGCTGATAGGCTTCACCAAAAGCCTGTCTATCGAGCTGGGCATCGACGGTATTCGTGTCAACGCCTTGTTGCCAGGTGCGACCGACGGGCCCAGATTCCAGCACGTCCTGGAAGGTCGGGCGCGCATCAGTGGCCGGTCCCTGGACGCCGTGGCGGCCGACGCCATGTCGTCGCAGTCATTGAAATATCTGGTTGATCCCGCTCACATTGCCGATATGGCCGTGTTCCTGGCCTCTGAAAGCGGCCGTTCGATCTCGGGTCAGGCCTTGTCAATTGATGGCGACATGCAACATACCGCGACCTGATCGTATTTGCCCTGGTTTGATTCGTCGGAGCAGGGTCGGGCAGAGTATTTACGCCGAATGGCGTTAAGAAAAATGTCATCTTCAATGACAGCCTGTGTAAAGCCGGGAGAATCAG
>Ga0265293_10012849_pt1 | contig 10999 bp, 8 predicted proteins | sample Munlanlewell138R_FD_192505 | JGI IMG/M metagenome (GOLD analysis project Ga0265293, IMG submission 192505) | Leachate microbial communities from a municipal landfill in Southern Ontario, Canada - Leachate well 138R | ecosystem: Engineered > Solid waste > Landfill > Unclassified | place: Canada... | reverse complement strand
AATTCAACAATCAGCTTAATGGAGCATTAAGTACAACACGGCAAGTATCGCGTGCCATAATCAGCTCTTCATTAGTAGGAATAACGTAAACTTTAACCTTAGCGTCTTTCTTACTTATGAGACCTTCTTTTCCGCCTACGGTAGAAGCATTTTTCTTATTATCAATATCAATTCCGAGCCAGTCGAGACCTTCACATACTCTCTGACGAATTTCAACCGCATTTTCTCCGATTCCGCCTGTAAAACAAATGGCATCAACACCATTCATAGCGGCAATATAAGCTCCGATGTACTTTTTGATTCGTTGGCTGAACATTTTTACTGCAAGTATTGCTCGTCTGTCTTGGTGTTCAGCTTCTTCTTCGAGTAAATCTCGCATATCGTTAGTCAATCCGGAGATACCCATAATTCCGCTTCTCTTGTTTAGCATATTGAATACTTCGTCTATTGTTGATGCTTCTTTATGAGAAATAAATTCCACGACTGACGGGTCAATATCACCGCAACGAGTGCCCATGATTAATCCTTCCAATGGTGTGAATCCCATTGAAGTATCTATTGATTTTCCACCCTTTATCGCACAAGCCGAAGCACCGTTTCCGAGATGTAATGTGATTATGTTAGTCTTTTCCTTTCCGAGTCCTTCTAATACTCTGTATCTGTAAGCTACGAACCTATGGGAAGTGCCATGGAAACCGTATCTTCTGATTTTATATCTTCTATAATACTGATATGGTATTGCATAAAGATAATTTTCCTCAGGCATAGTTTGATGAAATGAAGTGTCGAAAATTGCAACCTGTGGAATAGATAATCCGAAAACTTCACGTGCGGCCTTGATACCTTTGATATTAGCAGGATTATGCAGAGGAGCCAAATCAATATTGTCTTCCAAGCATTTAATTACCTCGTTGTCAATTTTTACTGATTGATTAAATGTTTCACCACCGTGGACAGTTCTATGACCTACTGCGTGTATATCTTCGAGTGAATTAATACCCGGAATTTTGGCTTCTTCAGATGTAATCCAATTCAATAGATGCATGATTGCAGACTTATGGTCACGAATTGGAGCTGTTGTTTTAAATGTTGCCTGTCCGTCGGCTTTATAGGAGATTAATGCCTGACTGCCAATTCTTTCAATCAAGCCTTTGGCTAACTGTTTATCAGCCTGCTTTTCAATTAATTCCAAATCCGTCTGGACAATCTGAAATTTCAAAGACGAACTTCCGCAATTAATTACTAGTATGTTCATATTAATACCATTATTATTGACAAAAAAATGCAAAATAATACAATACAAATATAACACAATAATATATATTAAAATAAAATAATTATGAATTTATGTTATTATTTTCCCGTTATTGTCAAAATAATTCCGTCTGTGAGCCAATTAGCTATTGCTTGTCTGTTATTCGGTTCGATAATACGGATTTGGTCACGGGGGTTTTGAATATTCCCGATTTCAATAAATACACATACAGGAATTACGTTTCTTATCATATACAAATTACGTGAGCTGACTGAACCTTCATATCCTCTACCGGGTTGTGCTTTATCATATTTCTGCTTTATTGTTTTCTTTAGATTTTCAGCCATCGTTTTTCCCGCACTGCTGCTATAATGATGGTAGAAGAAAATATCAACTTTTTTCCCCGTATATCTTGAATCAACATGAGTTTCAATGCAATATTGCTTCAAGCCTTTCGATGAATTTGATTTATAAAGATTATTGATTATGTTTGTGCGTTGAGCAAGTCTTTCGATTTGTTGAGTCGGGATGGCTACGTTTCCGTAATGAAACTCGTCGAATGAATTTTTCAGATACTTTTCATCTCTAATACCGTCATTCGGGTCTTGCACAATGACATAGACCTCTGCACCGTGTTCGATTAGTTTTCTTGCAAGTCGCAAAGAAACATCATAAGCATATTCATCTTCGTGGAGCTCGACACCATCTTTGAAACCGACAGCACCAGGGTCAATTCCACCATGACCGCTTACTATATAGAATATACAATCGGACAGACTGTTATCTATGATTTCAACATTTTTGTAATTTTCACCAAAAAGGGGTTCAACTATATTTTTATTGATTGCTTTTATCTTTTTTTGGATTTTATCTGAAGGCGAATTTGTGGTTACAAGTTCAACCGGAACCCAAAGCTCCATACTGCGACGATAATCTCCCTTCTTCAAACCTTTTCTTTGCATCTTCAGATTATAGTTCTGAATTTTCTTAGCATAGTCATAATCATCAATACCAAGTGTTGTACGGATACTTGTACCGTTATATTTATAAATCTTAATAGGTAAAACATATTCTCTGCCGGAATAAATGCTGCTGTTTTTACCGATATATTTTTCATTATTAATTTTGAAGAAATCAAGATTATAGCCGGAAGCATGAAGGCCGTAACGTATCAATATATTACTTATCCCGTCACCATTTTTTGCTTTACATGTTACAAATTCGTTCTCGGCTGAGACTTTATAAAAAGATATGAACACAGCAATAGATACATACAACAATAGCCGCAAGGCTGTTACTTGTTTTTGACCGAAATGCTGTATATTAAATTTGAATATTTTCGATTTCATCAATGAAAATGTTATATGAGAATGATTATAAATCTGCTATAATCAAAAGTTCTGAAAAATTTGCAAAAGAAATATATTCAAAGATACTCACTATCAATATAATATCAAAGCCTTAGAACGTTATTATAAAACTAATATATCAAAATTATGAATTTATTTGTATAAAATGGATAGAAATAATACTATTTTAGATAGAATTAAAAGCGGAGTACTTCTTTTTGACGGCGGATTCGGTACCGAGCTTTATAATCGAGGCGTTTTCATAAATCGTTGTTTTGATGAGGTAAACTTATCAAATCCAGTTTTAGTAAAACAAATACATGAAGACTATATTAAAGCCGGTGCAGATGTAATCGAAACAAACACGTTTGGCGCAAATAGATATAAGTTGTCAAAATATCAAATGAGTGACAAAGTATATTCTATAAACTTACGTGGTGCAGAAATTGCTAAAGATGCCGCCGGTGCAGATACACTCGTGGCTGGTGCAATAGGTCCTCTTGGTATAAAGATTGAACCTTTAGGAAAAACATCAATTGATGAAGCAAAAGAAGCATTCACTGAGCAGATTGAAGGATTGGTTGATGGTGGTGTAGATTTGCTGATATTTGAAACCTTTATATATCACGAAGAACTGATTATTGCTGTTGAAGCTGCAAAAGAAGTTTGCAATCTGCCGATTATAGCACAAATGACAATTGATGAAGATTGCACATCTCTGACAGGAGCAGAACCGCAATTTATATTACCTCTTATTGACAAATCCGGTGCAGATGTTATAGGAGTCAATTCAACTGTCGGACCACAAGTAATGTTACGATGGCTTGAAATAGTACGTCCATTGACGAATAAAGCACTTTCGGTTATGCCAAGTGCCGGTAAACCAAGAAATATTGACGGAAGGAATATTTATTTGACCTCGCCGGAATATATGGGAGAATATGCTAAGCACTTCATACAAGCAGGTGCTTCCATTATCGGCGGATGTGTCGGAACCGGACCTGAGCACATCAAGCGTATGCGTAATATGATTAATGCTATTAAGCAGGAAGACAGAAAATTTGAATTTAAGAAAGTTGCTGTAGTTCCACCTGATGATATTACTCTAATCCCTACACACCTGAAGTCAAGATTGGCAAGAAGATTGAGCTCAGGACATTTTGTTACATTTGTGGAGCTTTTGCCACCGCATGGCTTGGTGTCGGAGCCGGTCTTGGAAAAGGCAAAGGAGATGTTTTATGATGGAATTGACGTAATAAATATTCCTGACGGTCCGAGAGCAAGTGCCAGGATGTCTGCTCTTTCTCTTGCTATTCAAATACAGACCAAAATAGGTATCGAAGCTGTTTTGCACTATGTATGTAGAGACAGGAATGTCATAGGAATACAGTCAGACCTTTTAGGTGCTTATGCTCTTGGGCTTAAAAACATTCTCGCTATAACAGGTGACCCACCAAAGCTTGGAAATTATCCAGACGCCACAGCCGTTTTTGATGTTGATTCCATCGGATTAGTCAATATTATCAACAGGTTAAATCATGGACTTGATATTTCTGGAAGTCCTATCGGAATACCTTCAGGTTATTTCATCGGTGTTGGAGCAAACCCCGGTGCAGTAAATTTAGAAGAAGAAATACGCAGATTGGATTGGAAAGTCGAGGCAGGTGCTGAATATATAGTTACTCAACCAGTATTTGATATAAGTATTTTCGAAAATTTTCTGAATCAAATTAAGCACATTAATATTCCCGTTATTGCAGGTCTTTGGCCTCTCACATCCATAAGGAATGCTGAATTCATGAATAATGAAATACCGGGATGCAATGTACCAGAGCATATTATGGCTCGTTTACGTAAACATGCTGAGTCTAAGGAAGATTCAATAAAGGTCGGAATCGAAATTGCACGTGAAACTTTGGAGATTATGAAGTCTTATATTAGTGGTGTTCAGATTTCTGCACCATTTGGAAGGGTCAAGAGTGTAAGTGATGTAATGCAAGGATTTATTCTGCCTTGATTGTTGAATTCAAATATTTACAATAAATATGATTAAGCACTCTTCGTGTATTAAAATTCTTATAATAATTTTTAATTAAAAGTATGATTTCACCTGATATTGAAGCATATAACGAAAAGCAAAAATCACCATACAGTGATATTTGTCAACTTATTGCAGCCGAAATAGACTATTCACTGTCTGAAGCTAAAAATAAGATTTGGCATGCTCATCCGGTATGGTTCATAGATGATAATCCAATTGTCGGATACAGCTTGCAGAGGCTGGGGATACGCTTGATGTTTTGGAGTGGTGCGGATTTTGAAGAGCCCTTATTAAATGTTCTCGGCACAAAGTTTAAAGATGCCTCAATATTTTTCAATAATGTAAGTGATGTCAATATCAATGACTTGCAGCGATGGCTCGAAAAATCAAAGACCATTCAGTGGGACTATAAAAATTTGATAAAAAGAAAGGGTAAACTCAAAAGATTGATATAACTTATTGATTTTCAGACTTACTCATTGATTATGTTATTTTAATTGATTGGTAAGAATTTCATCTATGTAGAGATGAATTAATTGATTGAAGATTTTAATTGAATTACACTTACTTTTGATGTAATGCAGGAATTTATTAAATATGCAAGACATAAGTCAATTGATTCGAGTGTCAATCACCATTATTCATTAGAAGTCATTGACATCCTAAACGAAAATAATTAATGGAAAGGATTATATGTTGTAGTTCTTGAAGAACTATTGACAATGTTTCAATTGTAAGCGATGCAAGCTCTCAAGGAACTTAAGCATATCTTAGAAATTATGAAAATGGACAATTTTGATATGTTTGGAAAAACAATGCAAAGATGCTTTGGGATAATTCATGAATAAGCTGAGAGATAAAATCTTTTTCTCGAATATTTTACAAACAAGGTATATGAAGCCGGGATATGTACTTAGTATTGATATGCCTTTACATGAAGGAAATTATTTCTAAATAATAATACTGAAATTTAATTTATACAGTAATTTTTATTTGTTTATTATCATAATTAATATTATTTTTGAAGTCTGTTTTATTGACATTTAGAAATAAAACTGCCGGAGTAGCTCAGGTGGTTAGAGCAACGGAATCATAATCCGTGTGTCGGGGGTTCAAGTCCCTCCTCCGGTACCAAAATTTAAGGCTGTGTATATCACAGCCTTATTTGTTTCAGGTAATTTAGAGGTCAATTAATGAATAATGTTCTTGTCGTAGCATATTATTTTCCACCATCCGGTGGTCCGGGCGTTCAAAGAGTACTGAAACATATAAAATATCTTCCTGAGTTCGGTTGGAATCCCATTGTATTGACCGTTGCTAACGGAGATTACCCTGCGAAGGACCTGTCTTTAATGGAACAAGTCCCCAATGATGTCAAAGTATATCGTACGCGAATCATCGAACCATATAATATTTACAGGACGCTTACAGGTAAGAGCAAAGATACTGCTATTGATGTCAACGTCATCAAGAAAGAAGGACAGAAAATCAGCTTCGTCGAAAAGTTATCGGAGTTTATTCGCTCAACCTTTTTTATTCCTGACGCGAGAATTGGCTGGATGTTAACTGTCCGAAAGGATATCGAGAAGATTTTCAAAGAAAATGATATTCATGCAGTTTACAGCTCTTCCCCACCTTACACTTGTTCAATAATTGGTCGTCATATAAAGAATAAATACAAAATTCCTTGGATAGCAGGATTCCGAGACCCTTGGACGGGATTTATATCATCTCCGGTGCGGTGGTCTGTTCCTGCAAGAATTGATCGTAATATGGAAAAAAGTGTTTTTTCTAAAGCGGATTTAATAGAATGTGCTTGGGAAGGAATCATCAAAGATGCTGTTAGTAAATTTCCTGATTTGGACAGTAACAAATTTCTTCACATTCCAAACGGCTTTGACTCGAGCGACTTTCCGACAATCGAACACAAGAACAATGATGAGTTTACGATAACATATACAGGTTCCATGTACGGCAGGCGTAATCCTCAAGCATTATTTGAGGCAGTCGCTGAACTAATTAATAATTCAAAAATTAAAAGAGACAAAGTGAAGTTTAAATTTATCGGGAGGTTCGGCAACGAAATATTCGATATGTTTGAGCAATCCGGCTTCAGTGACAGAATTGAAGTTATCAATTATCTCCCGCACAGTGAGAGCATCAATCAGCTGTTGCAGTCCGACTTATTATTGTTAGTTGTGGATGAGTCAAAGGAATCTAAAGAAATTGTCCCCGGTAAAGTTTATGAATATATCGGTGTCAAGAAACCTATTTTAGGAATAGGACCGGAAGATGGAGCAGTAGGAAGACTGCTATCAGAAACTAATACCGGATTGATGGCTCATCAAAGCAATGTCCAAAAAATATCCGCATTGTTTGAAAAATTCTATAAGGCATGGGAGAAAAATACGGTTCTAATATCATCAAATACTGAAAAGATTTCTGCTTATGAGCGCCGTAATGCTGCTAAAATGCTGGCTACAAATCTTAATAAAATTACAAACCCCTGATTCTGGATGTCAGGGGTTTTATTTACTAATTAATCTATATTGTATGATTTAAGTTGTCTTCTCAAAACGAGTTTGTCATCTATGTACATCACACGTTCTACCAATCCAACGCCGACTTTCCAAGCATCAATCACAATAGTACCGTCATTTATAGTATAGCTGACTTTATGACAGGAAAAAGTACCTGCTGGCACCGAAACATTTTCATTCAATCCTATACACTTAACCACGCATGTATCATGAGTAAATGTGTGAGAAAGATTTGTAAAATGATGATAAATAGCATTCCATGACTGATTAAGAACCAATGGTAATTTAACCAATCTGTCTCGGTAAATCAAATTAAATGGGTCATTGTAACTACCATAAGTATATAGACCTTCTCTATCTAAACTGAAAAACAACTGATGTTTGACTTCGCCGTTTACATCGTATTCTGCCTGACAAAATGCTTTATGTTGTTTTCCGTGAATATCTGCATCACTTAGTCTGATTATGCGTTTCACTGCAGTACTCACTACAGCTTCATCGGAATACATTGATGAATCTAAGTATTGCCATTCGTTTCCTACTTTCAGTGGGAGTAAGTCATCGGAGAATATGGGAGTATTGTTATTTGTGGACGCATTGTCGCTACATGATGTAATAAGCAAGGTTGCAAGACAAAAAATCGCAAGTAATTTTGACATCATACAAATCCTGTGTAGTAATTATTAAAATGAAAATTTTATGAATTTCAAATATAAAGATTATCACTTAATTAATCAACATATAATTATCTCATTTGACTTTTTCATTCAATTTTAAGAAGATTTTGTGTATCCTATCACTTGGAAAATCTACGTCGAAGGAAATTTCCGGAACATTGTATGTGCCCTTTTTATATTCAATTAATTTTTCGAGATAAGCAAGCGCAGACTTGAATGAGCTGCTTTTTATTGATGAATCTGCAGCAATTAGATAAGCAAGCTGTTGGTTTTTTGTTATTTGCAGTGACTTTTCGGCATAATGCACAGAATTGTTGTAATCACCTTTATTGGCATAGATACTTGCCATGATGTTGTATGAAGTGGCTAAAATTGGTTTTGATACCGTAGAATCAGAAATTATACTGACTAAAAGATTTTCAGCTTCATGGATTTTATCAAGCATTATATATGTTTGAGCAAGTTGAAATGAATTGTAGCTATTACTAGGATTTGTTGAATACTCCTTCAATAGAAGTTGCAAGTTACGTTCAATTTTATGTTTTAAATTAACTTGGGATTCATCATACCCCAGATGTATAATTTTTATGTCGGACATACTCAGCGATTTATTTAATTTACTTAGTGAATTGGAAATTTGCTCGTGTACTAAACCTTCAAACTTAATGACAGGATAAGCATAATTTCTGAAAATTCTTGGATAGACACCACGCTGGATGCCAATATTTGTGTTTGGATTAAAATTTATGTTTTCGATGATACAATTTACTCCTCCAATATCATCTGAGAGCTTAGTCAAGTAGGACCTAAGCTTAAAGTTATTTTGTGGTGTAAGTCGTTCATCAGCATCCAAATAAAGAATCCATTCAGAGCTTGCTTGTTTAATTGATTCATTCCGTGCTTTTGAGAAATCATCGCACCATTTGTAGCGGATTATTTTAGCCCCGAATTTTATACCGATATCAATCGTAGCATCATCTGAGCCTGTATCAACAATGATAATCTCATCAACAAGGTCAATAACACTTTTCAGGCAATCTTCCAAAAACTTCTCTTCGTTTTTTACTATCATACACAATGAAATCAGACCGAACTTATTTTTTCTTTTTATTTGATTAATCAGCTGATTCGTTTTAAAGTCTGAAACACCTCTCTTTTGTAATAAATCAAGAATTTTTACCGCTCTGAATTTATAATTGCCAAGATAAAGAATATATGAGTATAAAAGTAATAAGTCATTATCATCATTAATATTATTGAATTCATTTTCCATGATATCGAGGATGTTAGATTTATCTTCGACTTTATCAATAATGTTGTAAAGGTTTTTCATTATCTCAAACTTGCCCACAATAAAGTCATCTTCATAATCATTCTTTACAATAATTATATATAATTTTATTAAATATGAATAAGCATCATCATAGTTATGATTAAGAATCATAATACTAATCAGCTTATAGTAAGCTAAAATTTGTTTTTTAAATGTTTTTACAGAAATCTCAAGAAATTTAGTTGCAAAAGCGTAATTATTTTGTTTTATATATAATTCAGCTGTTATATTAAGAATATCTTTTAAATAAACGCTATAATTTCCTGACGATAAAAGATTAAGTAATATTTCGAGTGATTCATCTATTCTATCAAGAGCGGACAAAGTTTTTGCCTTTTGCAAAAGAAGATATATATCATCTTTTTGCTCTTCAATTTGCAAGTTCATGAGTCTCAAATTACGTTCATGCTTAATTTTCATGGAATCTGCATCGGTATCATATCCGCTGTGTACAATTTCAGAATCTATACGTTTAATTTTGAAACCGGATCGTACTATTGAGCCGGCAATTTGCTCATGGATTCTTCCTTGGAATCTGAAATTCACATTATTTGCAAAAATTCTAAGTTGACTACTTCTGAATTTCCTGATAGTATTGTCTTCGGAAGTATAGGATATTACATCCACGAGAAATCCGCCAATGTTTTCATGAGCCAAGGCTTGCATAAGCTCATCTTCCTCAGGTATTCGGTTCAATCGTTCATCTGCGTCAATGATAAGAATAAAACTACCATTGGCTTTGGACAATGCATAGTTCCTTGCTTCAGAAAAATTATCAGACCAAGTGAATTCATAAACCTTAGCACCATGAAGTATTGCAATTTCCCTACTGTTATCGTCTGAACCGGTATCAACGACAATTATTTCACCAACCCTCTGCTTAATGGACTCTAAGCATGTGTTAAGGTTTTCGGTCTCATTTTTTACTATCAAGCAAGCACTAATCATATTCAATTGCAATATAATAAAATGAAATAAATTTATTGAAATGTATCAAAATTCATGCTAAATGCGTCAAAAATGTATTTATTGTAAAATATTTATTATTTTTGTTAAATTTGCTTGTTTAGAGATTGGAATATTAAATGAAAAATCAGTTCATAGTTAGTATTTGCTTATTTGCATTTTGCACTTTGAGATTAAATTCACAAGTTTGGCTTGAAGGATTCGAAGGAGATGAGAACAATTTCTTCGAGGTACGTGAAGCATTCGAGAAATATTGGCAAGACAAAGAACCTGTTCGCGGTATGGGCTGGAAACAGTTCAAACGCTGGGAGTACTTTTGGGAACAGAGAACTTTCCCGGATGGCAGGATTCCTTACGCTAATGATGTATTAAATTCTTACGTTGATTTTCTAAATAAGAACAATAATTTAAAATTGCAAAGTACAGACGAAGATTGGGTCGAGGTTGGTCCGGTATTCGTTCCAGAAAACAAGTTGAATTATAATTCTGGTGGTTTAGGCAGGCTCAATGTAGTAAAAATCCATCCTACAGATAAGAATATAATTTGGGCAGGCTCAGCAGGAGGCGGCGCCTGGTTTAGCACAAATAAGGGAGAAAGCTGGACTCTTGCTCCTTATACAGACATATTATCAATCGGAGTTTCCGATATTGCAATTTCACAAAGTAACCCGAATGTTATGTATATAGCAACCGGTGATAAAAATGGTTTTTTCATGACCAATGAATATTCCATAGGTATATTAAAATCTACTGACGGAGGAAAATCTTGGGATTTTACCACTCAAAGATATACTCCGGACAGCTATTACATCGCCAATAAGATAATCATACATCCAAC